>Ga0256404_1010268_pt1 | contig 13016 bp, 9 predicted proteins | sample RumenRJG_01DNA_FD_185990 | JGI IMG/M metagenome (GOLD analysis project Ga0256404, IMG submission 185990) | Bovine rumen microbial communities from Lethbridge, Alberta, Canada - RJG_01 | ecosystem: Host-associated > Mammals > Digestive system > Stomach > Rumen | place: Canada: Alberta | collected...
CGCGGATGACTGAATTCATCTCTGCAAGGTCCCATTTATCGACTGGCACCTCATCAGAGCAGCACATATCGATTGCTCCCTCAAGGTCAGTCTTAACCATTCCAAGAATCTGTTCCTTCATATCCTCGCCTGCAAGAACCCTCTTTCTCTGCTCGTAGATAAGCTCACGCTGGTCATTCATAACCTGATCGTATTCTAAGAGATTCTTTCTGATTGCGAAGTTGTTACTCTCTATCTTCTTCTGAGCATTCTCAAGTGCGTTGCTAAGCATCTTATGCTGAATCTCATCTGTCTCTTCAACGCCAAGAGAATTGAATATATTCATTAGTCGCTCTGAACCGAAGAGTCTCATAAGGTCATCCTCAAGGGATACATAGAATTTAGATTCTCCAATATCACCTTGACGACCAGAACGTCCACGAAGCTGGTTATCAATACGACGAGCCTCATGTCTCTCTGTACCTATAATCTTAAGACCACCTGCAGCCTTAGCCTCCTCATCAAGCTTAATATCAGTACCACGACCTGCCATGTTAGTAGCAATTGTAACTGCTCCATGCTTACCTGCTTCTGCGATAATCTCAGCTTCCTTCTCGTGGTATTTCGCATTTAACACATTGTGAGGAATACCTTCCTTGCGAAGTCGCCTTGAAATCTCTTCAGATACATCAATTGTAATTGTACCAACAAGAACTGGCTGGCCCTTAGCGTGGGACTGCTTAACATCCTCAATTACTGATATATATTTTCCATTCTTAGTCTTATATACGGCATCGTTATGGTCAATTCTAATCATTGGCTTATTAGTAGGAATCTCAATAACGTCCATACCGTAGATATCTCTGAACTCCTGCTCCTCTGTAAGACCTGTACCAGTCATTCCCGCCTTCTTATCGTATTTGTTGAAGAAGTTCTGGAAGGTAATTGTAGCAAGTGTCATTGACTCTCTCTTAACCTTAACATGCTCCTTCGCCTCAATGGCCTGATGAAGACCATCTGAATAACGACGACCTGGCATGATACGACCAGTAAATGAATCTACAATAAGAATCTGGTCGTCCTGTACTACATAATCCTGATCTCTGTGCATTAAGTTGTGTGCACGAAGAGCAAGGATAACATTGTGCTGAATCTCTAGGTTCTCTGCATCGGCTAAGTTATCAATCTTGAAGAACTGCTCTGTCTTCTTAACACCTCTTGCAGTAAGGTTAACAACCTTGTCCTTCTCGTTAACGATGAAGTCACCTGTTTCCTCCTGAACGACACCCATAATAGCATCCATCTTGGAGAACTCAGGAAGATCATCACCACGCTGAAGCTGGCGCGCCAACACATCGCAGGCTTCATAGAGCTTAGTTGACTTACCTGACTGACCAGATATGATAAGCGGTGTCCTCGCCTCATCAATAAGAACTGAATCCACCTCATCGATAATTGCATAATTAAGACCACGCTGTACAAGCTGGTTCTCATATACAACCATGTTGTCACGAAGATAATCAAATCCATCCTCGTTGTTAGTTATATAAGTAATATCACAATTATATGCTTCTCTTCTCTCGTCTCTCTCCATGTCGCTTAATACAGCAGCACATGTTAGTCCAAGGAATTCATGTAGCTTACCCATCTCGGTAGCATCACGCTTAGCAAGGTAATCGTTAACTGTTACGATGTGAACTCCCTTACCCTCTAGCGCATTAAGATAAGCAGGCGCTGTTGCAGCAAGTGTCTTACCTTCACCAGTCTTCATCTCTGCAATACGTCCCTGGTGAAGAATTATTCCACCGATAAGCTGTACTCTGAAGTGCTCCATTCCAAGCACTCTTCTTGATGCCTCTCTAACTACTGCAAATGCTTCAACAAGAATATCATCTAATGTCTCGCCCTCACTAAGACGCTTCTTGAAATAATCTGTCTTAGCTCTAAGCTCCTCGTCAGACAGCTTCATCATATCAGGTCTTAGGGCCTCAATCTTATCTACTGTCTTCTCTACTATCTTAACCTCACGCTCACTGTGAGTTCCAAAAATACTATCTAATAAACCCATTCTATTACTCCTTAGTATATCTTACTTAACCATATTCCTACGAAATGTTAGTTGTCGCTTCTAGACCCTTTCGTATGAACATTCTTACCTATTATAACAAAAAAAGCTACTATATTAAACATAATTAGTTACAAGTATTGAATGAATTGTATTATAGTTGGTGATAATTGTCTGAAATTACTCTAAATTATCTGAAAAATTGCGACAATTTGAAAATATTTTATAAATTTTCAAAATTTTTGTTGACAAACAAATAAATTGAGTGTATTATTTACTTACAAACAAAACACAACCAAAACAAACTTAACCGCATTAGCGGAAAGGTTGTAGGTAGGATATAAAAGTATTGTATATGGCGAAGACCAGCGATGAAGAAAAGATATCGTGGACAGTACTTTTACATTATAGAAGATGACTGAAAGTTGACCTAGAACTAAGAGAATAGAAATTAAATATAGTTCTTGTAGTTTAAGGAAAAAGCGGTTATCAATTAGTGAGGATTAGATGAATCGCAGATAATCTTTTAGGTATTAGGTCAACAGGTCATTTTCATTAAAGCCTATCGTATAACTAATTCCAAAAGGAAATAATTCCGTATAGGGAAACGATTCCAAAATGGAAGAAGTTATTTAATGAGATTTCTAATGAAAGGAGGTACGGTCCACCAGCATAAGTAATAGTAATAAAGGAACCAGGCTCAACTGGTATATGTTGAGATCTTATTCGATGAAGAAGCAAAAGCCAACTTTTAGATAGAAGCTATTTAAGCTAAGCTGTAGAGCGAGAGAGTAAAGTTAAAAGGATGACGCAAAGGGAATTGAGTAAGAGCAAAAAGATTTGATTTAATATAGATGATATAGATAATCGAACTTAAAAAAATATAATGAAAGGTGGTACAGTCCATTGGACAGTATAGAAAATTCTAAATAAGAAGGGGTGTCTTAATTGATGACGAGAAAGTCAGTAAGATACCTCTTCTTAATTTTTGTTTATATACAAGAAGAGGAAGAATACCTCTTCTTGATATTTGCGCATTTACCACATCTAATAACAAGGAGTCTCGCACATTTTGGTTTCGCTACGCGAAAAGTGCTCGACGTGCAGTATTTTCGCTACGCGAAAACACAGCATTTACCAGGAAATTAATTCATAGCCATCTTCTGTCACGAGAACCTGATACTCCCACTGGGCTGATGGCAATCCATCTATTGTTGTTACTTCCCAACCGTTAATTGGGTCGGTCTTGATTGAATGCTTGCCCATATTAACCATAGGTTCAATAGTGAACATCATGCCAGGTGCCATTATCATTCCCTCTCCCCAGTCAGTTACATAACTAACCCAAGGCTCTTCATGGAATTCAAATCCAACACCATGACCACCAATTTCTCTAACTATTGTATATCCATTAGCATGTGCATGCTCCTTAATTGCTGCACCAACATTTCCAATAGGCTCCCAAGGCTTAACTTCCTTAAGACCAATATCGCAGCACTCCTTAGCAACCTTAACAAGGCGCTGCTTCTCTTCTGATACCTCTCCTATCATGAACATACGGGATGAATCTGAGAAGAAATCATTAAGTATGGTGGAACAATCAACATTTATAATATCTCCAGACTGCAGCACAACATCTGCCGAAGGGATTCCATGGCACACCTGGTCGTTGACAGATGTACACACGCTCTTAGGAAATCCGTCGTAATCAAGCGTCGCACATATACCACCCATGCTCGTTGTGACATCACTTACAATCTCGTCTATCTCAAGAGTTGTCATTCCTTCATGAATCTTTTCAGCTACTGCATCCAGTGCAGCCATGTTAATCTTCGCGCTCTCCTTAATCCTGTCAATCTCCGGGCCAACCTTGATTATGTCGTGGTCAGGTACGTCAAAGCCCTCGTTATAAAAATGTGCCAGCTTATTATCGAAAGCCTCATGACACTGCTTATATTTCCTACCACTATTACACCAGCAAGGTGTATTTCTTCCTATTTTCATTACTTCTTCAATCTCTCTTTCATATTGTCAAGGTCAACGCCGTTGACGTAATTAACCTTGTCGTGGTGAATTGTAATCTCACCGAATTCTAATTTCTTATAATTATCGTCGATTTCGACCTTGTAGTCGTTCTTTAACATTTGGCCGTATTCATAGCCATCGTAGGCATACTCAAAAGCATTCGTATGCTTATCCGCTGCCAGCTTCGCCTGATATTTCTCACCTAAGGCGATGTGCTCCATTGTCTCATTGATAAACTCCTTCGAAGCAGGAAGCCTCTCTCTTTGCTCATCTAAGAGGTCCTCCCAGAAATCAGTCTCCTTGTAGTTAAGCTGTACCCTATCCTCCTCAGTTAGAGACATGTTATTCTTCTTAGCCAAGTCGTACATTATCTTATCATGAATCGCCATATTCATGGCAGTGTTTTTGGCAGATACAGAAATGAATTCGCCGTTGATATGGGTGTTCCACCAGTCCTTGGTAGACTCTGGATTATACACCTTGGCTTCGTTTTCCACCTTCAGCTCTTCATAAAGCACATAAAAGGAGAGATCCTTGTACGTAAGAGTCTCTCCGTTAATTGTAGCCGCAGTATCACCTAAGTGCTCGGAGAACACAAAACGCTGCTTAGCCATGTAGCCTTTGTATACTCCGAACGCTACTACACCTAGAATCACAATAATAACTAAAACAAAAATGACGATTTTTAACTTAGATCTAGTCTTCTTTACCTTCTGTGTCTGGGCCATTCATTATTTCCTTATCAAATTACAATACTCTTCTAATGGCAATAATAGGCTTGCAGTTAACTGCTCTATTATTGGTAATTCCAGCTCTCGAACTCTGAGCCTCTACAATTCCGCCGCTACCATCATATATAGCTACATGTCCGCTATATACTACGATATCGCCGGCCTGCATGTTCTCATAGCTAACTTCCTGTCCAACAGTTGCAAATCCATCAGAAGTAAGTCTTCCCTGGTCGAATCCGAAATGTTGATATACTCTATACACGAATCCTGAACAGTCACATCCATTTACCAAGTCTGTTCCACCCCATTTGTAAGGGTTACCGATAAACTGAGATGCGTATGCAACTACAGCTCCACCGCCTGTACCTGATACAGGAGCAGGATTCTTACCACCACCTGATACGTTAGACGAATTAGCCTGTCTTGTAGGTGTTGTTCCAGCCGCCTGATTAGCTGCTGCCTGACGAGCTGCCAATTCTCTTGCCTTGGCAAGCTGTGTATCGAAATCAGCCACCTGTGCTCTCTTAGTACTAATCATAGAATCAAGAGATTTCTTCTGTGCAGATAACTTATTCTGCTGTGATTGCAATGCAATCTTCTCCTGCTCAAGACTAGCCTTTAAGGACTCAATCTGCTTAATCATTGCCTGATACTCATCTAGCTGAGTCCTGTCATATTCATATACAGTGTTGGCATATTCTACTTTGTTAATAAATTCTGACAGACTTCCTGATTCTAAGAAAATAGTAATAATATCATCATTACCCTTCTCATACATGTATTTCATGCGAACCTTCATGTCTTCATACTTCTGGTCTGCCGCCTTAGATGCTTCAACTAAATCATTCTCGGCATCTGCAATGTCAGCATTCTTCTGCGAAATGTCCGATTCTAATTCATTAATATTAGTAAGAATACTAACAAGCTCCTGGTCTAGAGATTTAATCTCGTTCTGCAATTGCTGCTTCTCTTGTGTAATCTGAGTTACGCTCTTAGCAGCAAAGGCAACATTAGATGATGCTACGAGCGATACCATGACAATTGCAACAGCAAGACACTCTAGAATGTGTTTTGGACGAACTGAATGTGTTACCCTCTTCATTAAACTCTTCATGCTCTTTCCTTTCTTCTTGCTAATGTTTCTTTTAACGCTATACATTTGTCAGCGACACATAGTATCAATGCTTCCTTAGACTTAGGCACTTTAGTTATGTTAAGTGGCCACATGTGAGAAAGAATCATACCATGCATCTTATCACTAATGCCAAATACTTCTTTGGCATTATCAGCTGCGATCTTAGAGTGTACAAATCCATGCTTAAATCTGAACTTGTGGAGCGGAATCTTCGGTCCATTATGCCAGTCATATAAGAAGAAATCGTGTAGCAAAGCTGCTGGTACGAGCTCCTCCTCATTAGCATGTAAATGTAGCTTGCGATTAAGTAAATAGCTAAGTCTAGCTACTCTGTGGCAATGATCGTAGGTTGTAGTAGCGCCATGCTGAATAAAATCACGCATACTCTTTACCTTGGGATGATCATTGTATTCCTTAATCAACTCATTAAACTTAATCTGATCGTGTTCTTTCATATACTTTTCCTTATATATTTACACTATAACAGAAACATTTTACCATATAATTGTTATAAATGTGTGAATAAATTATTATCACTTTATTAATTATTTGCCTTGATGAACTCAACAAACTCATCCTGAGGCACTGGCTTAGAGAAATAATAGCCCTGAATATAGTCACACCCTATTGCCTTAAGGTACTCATATTGGTCCTTGGTCTCAACGCCCTCTGCTACGACCTGTGAGTCCATGGAATGAACTACATTCTGCAGCTTCTCGAACACCTTCTGGAGTCGCTCTTCGCTGGAAGAATACTGAGTCATCTCCTTATCGAACTTAATAATTCTGAAGTTAGATGTGACCATTCTCTCAATATTGGCATATCCTGTTCCGAAATCGTCAAGTGCTAATGAATAGCCCTTCTCGCCTAACGTCTCAAGATTCTGCTTAAATACTGCAGGAGAATAATTAGATGCAGTCTCTGTTACTTCAAGACACAGGTACTTAGGGTCAATATCGTATTTGCCAACTATTGACTCAATAGTATCAATAAAATCCTTCTGCAAGCACTGAATAACCGACAAGTTAAGCTCAATATAGTGAAGCCCTAGCTGCTCCATATCATTCTCAGATATGAACTTACATACTGTTTCAAGAACATAATTACCAATAGCAACAATTGTTCCATTATTCTCAGCAATCGGTATAAACTCTGCCGGCGATACCGGTCCAAGCTCAGAGTCCGTCAACCTTATAAGGGCTTCTGCTGTAACAAATGTGTCATTCTCCAAAGAATGTATCGGCTGGTAATATACCTCAAATGAGTTATTGTTAAGGCCTCTCTCAATAGCATTTTCCACCTGCTTAATACGAATCTGCTCATTGATGTGAAGCTCATCGATATCAATTATTCCGCCTACGTTGCGCTCTAGCTTATCAAAATGACGAATGATTGAAGTAATGTTCTCAGGGTCCGTTGCATCATCGGGATACCTGCACACTGTCATTAGAATGTCACAGAAAATGTCCATTCCTTCGATTTCCCAACTATCGCTAAGTTCATCATAGAGCTCCTTCATTATGTCATTAGTCTTCTCAACTTCGGTATTCAGCACTGCTATAGTTGCTTCGCTTATTCTAAAGCATTTGCCAAGTCTATACTTGCCTCCAACACAGGATGCAATATTCTTGCCAAGGGCTGTTGTATTACTATGTCCGAAGGTGTCTGACAGCGCATCAAAATTAGACATCTTGATTAATATTATGGCAAACGGGTACTTGTTAAGCACCATTCTTCCACCAACCTCGGCTAGATATTCCTTGCCCACAAGATTAGTGTCTGGTTCAATGGTTACTCGACGCTGCTCCTCGAAGAAATACATAATAACGGCTGTCATAGATAGCAGGAATGTCCTAATTGACAGATATGGCCATGTAGCCTGACACACTCCAGCAAATAAGTTAACAACAACCACGTGTATTATCATTATTATAAATGACCTGTCTAAATATCTTCTGTACTTAATTGAGTATATGACTGCCCATATAAAATATCCAGCAGGCACCGCATATACTAGGAAATGCAACGGTCCTGAGGAATATCCTGTCTCGGATGTATAGTGAAATACAAGATTGTAAAATGGTGTCAGTACAATCATCACAAGGCATACTACCAGAGGCGCATACAATATGATCTTTCTTACAAGTGTTCTTGTCTCACTCATCTCAACCTGCGAGACAACATACATAAGAAATAGGAAAATGACGACCATGTGCGCCACAAAGAAAAGCACATTAACTCCTACCACAAAACCTGTATGCATCCTATTGTTAATCATGTAGATTCTTAACAAATCAAGGATTGTGGCAACAAAAGCCGTTCCTGTCAGAGTGCACAGAATTCTGAAAGTATAATCTAAAATATGCTTTGTAGAAACAACCATTCCAATTACGATAATAAATACAATTATCGCAGCTAAATCGAAATAATAGTTATACATATAATCTCCCCTGTATACGAAAAATAATTCATACGTGCCTATTATATCAGAAAAAATGGCAAATGCACACATTTTTCGCAATATACCACAGGTGTGTATTATCGCCTGATGGAGTTGGTGTCGTAACCTAAGTATTCCAGGAAGTTGAGGCAAGCATATCTTACATCACTGTATGTGGCAACAAAGTCCCCTGTATACCAAGGGTCCGCTATGCTTCTGCCTGTCTTATTGGGAATATCAAGCATCAACTTGATTTTATTTTCTGTGTCAGGGCCTGTAATTCTAATGACATTTCGAATATTGGCAGAATCTGCGCAGAGCAGATAATCATACTTGTTGTAGTCATCCTTCGTAATCTGCCTTGCCCTCTTGCCTGAGAAATTCGTGTAAGGAGTTCTTCCGATTCCCTGCTTTCTTAACATCTCCTTGGCAGGCGGGTAAATAGGGTTGCCCTCCCCACCCCATATTTCTTCAGAACTGGTGGCAGCCGACTCTATTATGAAATTGTCCTGCACGCCAAGCTTCTCCACCATGTCCTTCAGTACGAATTCAGACATTGGGGAGCGACATATATTGCCGTGGCAGATGAATAGTATCCTAGTCATTCATTTCCCTCTCTTGTTTTATCTCGGTTTATCCCGGATTTATCTCGGATATTAGCCATTTTTCAAGGTTTTCGGAATTTTGGTCAAATGACCGTTGTTCGGCATTTCTCGGCTTATCTCAGCCTATTTCGTCCTTCAAATGGTCTAAAAATTGGTCTAAATTGGCCTAATTTTTTCATTTTAGACCATTCAAATATTATTCCGACATTTGCCGTTTTCCTATGGCATAATTTTTTCTAAGCCCTTATTTTCTGCGGTTTTTCAGCCATTCGTACCAAATTTTATTACCGAATGCTCATTATCTTTTATGCCCAACTTCTTATACTCTTCATTTGCCTCGGCCTGTTTCTTAGCCATCTTCTCCATCTCGTCCTTGGCATCATCGAACTTCAGATGAGTATACGTATTCAACGTAACACTTATATCAGAGTGACCCATAAGGTATTGCAGTACCTTGGGATTCATTCCCGACTTAGCCATATTCGAACAATATGTATGACGGCACACATGCGGTGTAATTCTCGGAAGCTGTACACGATAAATGCTATTATACTTATCAACCGCATGCTGAAAGTACTTCTCCCAATGCAGCGCAACCATCGGCTTCCCATCCTTGTCAAACCAAAGAAATCCGGAATAACCATCAATCATTGGCTCCACCTTTAACTTTGGTCTTCTTGCAAGGATTCTCTCAAAGCACTCATACACATCATCCTGCATCGGAATAACTCTCTTCCCGGCATTGGTTTTAGTTGTATTAATATACACTAATGTCCCTGTCTTCTGTAATTGATGGTCAATGTTAATCGTCCTGTTCTCCATATCGACATCTGATATGGTTAAGCCTGTGAACTCCGAAATACGCATCCCCGTATTAAAAAGAATGTAAAAGCCATCGTAATATCTACAGAAATGTGAGTCATTCTTAACAAATTCAAGAAATGTCCTTTCTTGCTTTCTCGAAATAGCTTCCCTTGTTACAGCATCATTTACCAAAACAGTAGCTATCAGGAAATCAAATGGATTCTTCCGAAGTATGTCATCATCGACAGCCATCTGAAACGCCGGTCGAAGCACTCCTCTAATAGTATGAATAGAAGAATAGCTTTTCTTATCCACCTGCTGTAATTTAATCAACCATTCTTTGGCATCAGAGAGTCTTACTCTATCGATTCTCTTAGCGCCAAATGGATCTCTTTCCAATAATCTGAGTACTGTTCCATATCCGGCTCTCGTCGTATGCTTTACTCCGGTTTTTGTCGCAACATATTTCTTCGACAGCTGAAGAACTGTAAGTCCACCACCATCAGGAAGAATATCATCCTCAAGATCTCTGTTAATAGTTTTTTCTTGTTCTCGCAGAGGCAAGTTGTCTCTTTTACCGTACGGAAGACTATCAGTCGCCACCAATCTCCAACTGTAAACCGATTTACGTTTACCATTAGAGTCAGTATATCTAAACCTATAGCGTCCGTCCGCTTCTTGGCTCTCCCCTGTGCGTAAAATACGATTCTTATTATCTCGTCTTTTCTCGCTCATTCTACGTTGTCTCCTTTCTTAATCGGAGAGCCGTATTCTATATGCTTTTATAGATACATAGTCCTATATAACTATGTACAAATAGCATAACACAGAAACAACTCTTTCTCCATAAGAACCTTGTTAAATGATCAAATAATATTCATCTTTTCATCCATGTACTTTTCAAACTGTGCTCGTTTGATTAACGCTCTGTTACCGTTCCACAAAACAAAGTCATCATCCTTATGTTCTTGAACAAAAAGTTTAAGCTTCTTGTATCCGATTCCGAAATATTCCGATGCCTCATTCAATGTCAACGTATATTTCTTCCACCAAGGTAGAACCAAATTGTTTTCCTTATTGACCATATCTTATAAACCTCCCATGTATAACAAATCTACGAAGGTCAAAGTAAACATTTTCAAATAATTTTTCAGAGATGTTTACTTTTAGTGTTCTAGATTTGTTATTAGTAAAGGGATTTTTTGTCCCTCATTTTATAGAAATTTAAAGCAATGAATTTTTACTAATTCAAAATAACATCTAAAAAAAGTAAAAATAAGTGCTCTGAAATTTCTATATATAAAGGGCACTACTTAGTTAACGCAAGATTCGCCGTGTAATACAAAAACCCTCTTGCGAGGGCTTTTGATTACCAGCATCTTGTTGGGGCTCTGCCCCAAACCCGCTAAGGTTATCTGCTTCGCAGATAACAATACTGGTGCTTCGCACAGCGCGACTTCGTCGTGAAATATTTACCGGAGGTACTCATATGGCAATCTTAAAGCATATATCATCTAAAAGTGCCAACTACGGCAGAGCAATGGAATATCTTATGTATGAACAGGACAGACTCACTAACCGTTCCAGAGTTGACGAGGACGGTGTTCTTGTTATGCGTGAAAACTTTTTAATTGATTCATTAGAATGTAATGTTGCTACATTTGATTTTGAGTGTGAAGAATTAAATAAAAAGCATAGAAAAAACCTTAGCTATAATGATGTTAAGTCCCACCACTACATTATTAGCTTTGACCCAAAGGATTCTATGGAAAGAAAGCTGACTGTTAAAGATGCTCAAGAGATCGGAATAGATTATGCCAAGAGAAACTTCCCAGGTCATCAGGCAATAGTATGTACTCATGGAGATGGTGAAAATAAGAGTGGAAATATTCATGTACATATAATCATCAATAGTTTAAGAAAGCGAGATGTTGACAGACAAGCTTTTATGGAAAGAAAATGTGATTCTCTTGCTGGATATAAGCATCATCTTACCAATCAATACTTAGAATATCTCAAAAAAGATCTAATGAAAGTCTGCAAGAAAGAGCATCTTAATCAAGTAGACCTACTCTCTCCTGCCAAGAAGAAAGTGACTGAAAGAGAATACTGGGCTAAAGAACGAGGAACACATAAAAAAGGATCTAAATTCGAACTTACCAAGGATAAGATAAGAAATGCTATAGATGATGTGGCTTCAAGATGCAAATCTGAGAAGGAATTTGCCAAGATACTTAAGTCAGAATACCATATCACGCTAAAAGTCAGTCGTGGCAGGTATAGTTATGTACTGCCCAATAGGGATAAAGCCATCCGAGGCAGAACACTAGGAACGAACTATACAGAAGAATACCTTAGAGAGCAATTCAAACTTAATAGAACTCAATACAAGAATGCATCCGTTGAAGTCTCCGACTATGACACTAATATCGCTAAACTTGAAGCCCTTAGAAGCGATATCCGCTACCCTAAGGCATTTACAATGCGTACAAACATACCATTTGTAAGAGACTTGCAGAACTCTGCCATTACTACTACCAATCGAGCTTATGATCGCCGAATGAAGATAAATAACCTTAAAGAAATGGCTGATACCATTATCTATATGGAAGAACACGGTATTGATAGTAGGACATCCTTAGAAAAAGCATATAATAACAGACTACATAAGACATCTGAGGCCAGATCTGCCCTCAGGAAGTCTGAGGACGCCATTAAAGGACTTAATGAGCAAATACACTACACCGGTCAGTATCTTGCCAATAAAGGCGTATATAACGCTTATATGAAGGCTAAGGACCAATCTCGCTTCCGCTTTGAGCACAGAAGGGAAATCGTACTCTATGAAGCCGCTATTCGTTATCTAAAGGAGCATGCTGATGAAGGAACACTGCCTTCTCGTCCTTATATCAAGACAGCTCCGGGTAAGATTGCAACTCTAAATACGCTAAAAGCCACAAGGGATAAGCTCATCAAACAGCAACAGTCTATCCGAACACGCTACTACTCTGCCCGTGACAAGGAAAAGGAACTATATACTATTAAGCGTAATGTTGATATTATACTTGATGACCGTAGCCACGAACGTAATAGGGATAGGTCAGTCTCACATGAGCGATAAGAAGGGCGCATTACTCCATGCGCCCTAATACTCAATTACATATAATGAATCCGAGACTCATCAAACCTATCTTGTTGACTTCATTCTTCTGCAGGATACCTATCTGATTTA
>Ga0256404_1010270_pt1 | contig 13014 bp, 14 predicted proteins | sample RumenRJG_01DNA_FD_185990 | JGI IMG/M metagenome (GOLD analysis project Ga0256404, IMG submission 185990) | Bovine rumen microbial communities from Lethbridge, Alberta, Canada - RJG_01 | ecosystem: Host-associated > Mammals > Digestive system > Stomach > Rumen | place: Canada: Alberta | collected...
ACTTAACTTTTTTCTATTTGAAAAATAATCTATATATGATAAACTAATTGTAGAGAATAGGGTGTTGTTTATGTATATAGATTTAATAGTTTTAGTCATTTTAATACTAGTAGTGGTTATGTTTTTTAAAAGATTTTCATCTTTTGTATTTCTTATGGCGATTATTGATATATTTTTGAGAATATTAGCTTTTATTAAAAACAATATTGGTTTAAAAGATGTAGCTTATTTAATAGGTAAATACTTTCCTGAGAGTATGTTTGATATAATTAATCGTTATACTGGTGGAATGCCTACTATTAATTTAGTTTTAAAATGGTGTTTTGTAGGAATTATGTGTATTTTCTTATCTTATATAATTAAGATATTTATTAATAAGAAAAAAATATAAAGTAATTATAAAACGACAAATTAGTCGTTTTATTTTTTTTATAATGACTTTGGTGATTATATGAAAATGTATTTTGAATTTATATTTCTTTTAAACTTTATGTTAGATTTTATGATTTTATATGGTACAAAGAGATTATTAAAAATAAATAAAGCAAAATATCGTATATTACTTGGTAGTTTATTTGGATCTATTACTACTTCTATTATTTTTATTGATATTGATACTATGTTATTGTTTTTTTTAAAAATAATAATTAGTATTTTTATGATTATTATTAGTTTTGGATCATTTAATTTTTTTCAAAAAATATTTTATTTTTATGTAATTAGTTTATTAATAGGAGGCTTTATTTATTGTTTTGATTTGAATAATAATTATTATATTCATATAATATTTTTAATAGTAAGTAGTCTTTTTATTGTTTTTATTTTTGTAAAAGAATATCTTATTTTTAAATATTATTATAAAGATAAGTATTATGTTACTTTTTACTATAAAAATAAAAAATATCAATTAGAGGGGATGATAGATACTGGAAATCAATTACTTTCTCCTATAAAAAGAGAAAGCATTATTCTTATTAATTTAAAAATACCTATTGATAAAGTTATTTATGTGCCATATAAAGCTTTAAATACTACCGGTGTCATTCCTTGTTTTCGAGCAGATAAGGTTGTTATTGATGAGAAGATTATTACAAATTGTTTAATAGGTATTGCAACAGATAAAATTAATTTAGATGGAGTGAACTGCATTTTACCAAATATATTAAAGGAGATATTATGTTAAAGATTATTAAGATTATTAGATGTTTATTTCAAAAAGTTGGCAGTTGTTTTTATGTTGGTTCAACAGATATTTTGCCTGAACCTTTATCAAAGGATGAAGAAGACTATTATATAATGAGAAAGGAAGAAGGAGATCTTTCTGCTAGAGATAAGTTAATTGAACATAATTTAAGATTAGTTGTATTCCTTTCTAAAAAATATGAAAATACAGGAGTAGATTTAGAAGACTTGGTTAGTATTGGTAGTATTGGGCTAATTAAAGGAATAAATACTTTTTCTAGTGATAAGAATATTAGACTTGCTACTTATGCATCTAGATGTATAGATAATGAGATTTTAATGTATTTAAGAAAAAATAAAAAGACTAAAGTTGAAGTTAGTATAGATCAACCTTTGTCTTATGATGGAGAAGGAAATGAACTACATTTAGAAGATATTATCGGTACGGATAAAGATGATGTTAGTAATAATATTGAAAAAAAAGATAATCAAGCTCTTATGATACAAGAAATATTAGGTTTAAAACCAAGAGATAGAGAAATTATGATTTTAAGATACGGATTATTAGGAAGTGATGAATACACACAAAAAGAAGTTGCTGATAAATTAGGAATTTCTCAGTCCTATATTTCTAGAATTGAAAAGAAAGTTATACGTAAGTTAAAAAGTTTAATCACTACTTAAAAAAGATTCTTATGAATCTTTTTCTATTAATACTTCTTCTATTATTTTATATGGATATATTAAATCTTTTATCTTTTCTTTTGATATTGTTGCTATAAAGGTTATAGTTTCTTGATAGGTTTTTTCTTTTATATTTTTTTCTTGTATGAAATGTTTTATTTCTTTTTCTTTTGAATATGGAAATTCTATTTTTATTAAATATCCTTCTTCTAATTCTATAAATTCTTGTTGCTTTAAATTTTCTGTTACTGATTTTGTATATGCTCTAACTAAACCTCCAGCTCCAAGTTTTATTCCTCCAAAATAGCGAATAGTTATTGTTAATACGTTTATTAGATTATTTGATTCTAATACATTTAACATAGGCATACCTGCAGTCTGAGATGGTTCATTATCATCACTACATTTTTTTATATCTTGATATATATAAGCATAACAGTAATGAGTTGCTTTTGGATACTTCTCTTTGTAATAATTTAAATATTTCTCTATCTCTTTACTATTAATTGGTATTAATATATTTATAAATTTTGAATTCTTTATTATTATTTCATTTGTTATTTCTTTTTTTATTGTTTTCATTTTATCCCTCTTTTTTTATTATACCTTTTATTCTTTATATTGAAAATATATTAAATAACTATTATAATTTAATTATAAGCTTAAGGAGGATTATTATGTTTCGTAAAATTAAAGAAAAAGAAACTGGCTTAGATATTACTAGTCTAAATCATATTTTAAAAACTGGTAATAAAATAGTTAATATAGGATACTTTATGGCTATTATAGCTCTTATTGTTCTGACTACGTATCTTATTAAAGAGTGGAGTTTAATTAAATATATAAAAGAATTATTATCAGTTATTTCTCCTATTTTTATAGGACTATTAATAGCGTGGTTTTTTGAGCCATTTGTTTCTAAATTACAGGATAAAAAAGTTCCTAGAATTATTGGGTGTATTTTAGTATATTTATTTATTATAGGTTTTTTATTTTTGAGTAGTTATTTATTAATTCCTTCTTTGATTCAACAATTAAAAGACTTTGTTAGAGTTGTTCCAAGTATTTTTCAAGAAATTAGTGATTTTTGCTTAAATTTTATTAAAAAGTTTGACTCTAACAATTCTATTGATATTTCTAAAATTCAGATGGAATTACAGGATTATATATCTTCTGTAGGTGTAGAGGTTGGTTCGGAATTACCAAAAAATATATTTAAAATTGGAAGAATTATAATAAGTGGTGGATTTAATGTTATATTGGGGCTTATGATAGGATTTTATTTATTATTTGATTTTTCTAAAGTTAATCACATGATTTATGACTATTTGCCTTTTAATTGGAAAGATGGATATAAGGAAATAACTCATCGTATTAATACCTCACTTAGAAGTTATGTTATGGGATTATTAATGGTTATGTTTTTAGTTTTTATTACTCAATGTGTTGGACTTACTTTAGCTGGTATGGAAGCTCCTATTTTATTTGCTTTGTTTTGTGCAGTTACTGATATTATTCCTTATTTTGGACCTTATATTGGAGCAATTCCCGCTATTATAGTTGGATTTTCTATATCACCATTTACTGGTATTTGTTGTATTATTTCTATCTTGGTTGTACAATTATTAGAAAATAATTTTTATCAGCCTTTAATTATGGGACATACTATGCAACTTCATCCTGTTACGATTATGGTTGGTTTATTATTATTTCAACATTTTTTTGGAATTCTTGGCATGGTTGTTGCTACTCCTTGTATTGCTTGTATTAAGATTATATTTAATTTTATATTGGAAAAGACAGATTTATTTACTTTACATATCGATAGTCCTGAAAGTTCTTAATTTTATTATCTTAATTTTAAATTTAGGATTGAATTCTTTAATTTGTTTTGCTAAAATAATATTTGTATAAATTACTAGATTGTGATTTGAGAGGAGTATAAATAGGATTTATTTTAGAGACGTTTTGGTTGGTGAAAAAAACGATAATACTATTTAGAAGCTACTTAATGAGTTTAGTCGGGAGAACCGTTATCAAAAAGAGAAAATAAAGGATGGTACCGTGCTTATTGCACTCCTTGTGCTATCTTTTTTTTATGTAGAAAGAGGGATTTTATGAAAGTATATGTAATTGGGGGTAAAGCAAAAACTGGTAAAAATACTTTTGGTGAATATTTAAGGGAAGAATTAAAAAAATATGGCTATAAACCTTGTATTTTACATATTACTGAGCCACTTTATTCTTATGCTAGAAATTATTTTGATTGGAATGGTAATGAAAATGATAAGCCTAGAGAGTTTCTTCAAAAAATGGGGATTGAAATTATAAGAGATAAAATGGATAAAAAAGATTTCTTATTAAATCGTTTGTTTGAAGATATAGAAATTTTAAGTAATTTTTTTGATACTTTTATTATTGTAGATGCTCGGCTAGTTCGAGAATTTGAGATTATTAAAGATAAATATGATGATGTAGTTACTATTAAAATTAATCGTAAGTTGGATCATTCTGTATTAAGTATAGATGAACAAAATCATATTACTGAATTAGAAGTTGATTTATATAAAGACTATGATTATATTATTGAGAATCATGCTATTGAAGATTTAGAAAAAGCAAGTATTGAAATTATTCGTAATGAGGAAGATGGTGAATAAGTTGAATAAATTAATTGCTATAGTTGGGATGAGTGGTTCAGGAAAAAGTATTATTACCGATTACTTAGAAAGCATTGGTTGGGATAAAATATATTTTGGCGGATTTACTTATAAATTAATGGATGAAGCTGGGATTGTTCGTACAGAAGATGGAAAGAGTGAAAAAGAATTTCGAGAAAAGTTAAGAAAAGAGCATGGAAAAGAATGTTATGCGAAATTTGCTGAGCCAGAAATAAGAGAAAAACTTCCAAACAATAATGTTGTTTTAGATGGACTTTATTCTTGGTATGAATATAAATATCTGATAGATAAGTTTCCAAACTTAAAATTAGTCGCGGTTATTGCTGATAAAAATATTAGATATGATAGAGTTTCTCGTAGAGTAGATAGGCCTTTTGATAAAAAAGCTATTATAGATAGAGATTTATCAGAGATAGAAAACCTTTATAAAGGTGGTCCTATTGCTTATGCGGATTATTATATTTTAAATAATAATACAATTGAAGATGAAATTAATTCATTAAAGAAAATAATTGAAGAGGTGTAAAAAAATGGAATATATGACACATAATGATATAAGAGAGACATGGTTTCGATTCTTTTTAAATAAAGAACATCAAATTTATGAGAGTGCTTCATTAATACCAGTAAATGATGATAGTTTATTATGGATTAATGCGGGTGTTGCTCCATTAAAAAAATACTTTGATGGAAGGGAAGTACCTGATTGTAGACGAATTGTTAATATACAAAAATGTATTCGTACTAATGATATTGAAAATGTTGGTATAACAAAAAGACATCAAACATTTTTTGAAATGATGGGAAATTTTAGTGTAGGAGATTATTTTAAAAAAGAAGCTATTTCTTATGCTTTTGAGTTATTAACTAGTAAGGAATATTTTGCTATACCAAAGGATTTAATTTATGTTACTGTTTATAAAGATGATATAGAGGCTAAAGAAGAGTGGGAAAAAGTAGGATTAGATTCTTCACATATTATTCCTTTAGAAGGCAATTTTTGGGAAATTGGCGAAGGACCTTGTGGGCCAGATTCTGAAATATTTTTCGATAGGGGAGAAAAATACGATGATGGGAATGCTTTTGAAAAGTTCAAAAATGATCTTGATCAAGAACGCTTTGTAGAAATATGGAATAATGTTTTTAGTCAATTTAATTCAAAAGAAGGAGTTGACAGAAAAGATTATCAGGAATTACCAAGTAAAAATATCGATACTGGAGCTGGTTTAGAAAGATGGTGCTGTATTTTTCAAAACGTTGATTCTAATTTTGAGACTGATTTGTTTAAGCCTATTATTAAACATATTGAAGAGTTATCTCATTATGAATATGTAGGACAAAAAGAATTTAAAATTATCGCTGACCATGTTCGAGCAATTACTTTTGCTTTAGCAGATGGTGCATGTTTTGAAAATGTTGGAAGAGGATATGTTCTTAGAAGATTATTAAGACGTAGTGTTCGTTTTGGAAGAAGTCTTGGATTAAATGGACCGTTCTTATATAAAATAGTTAGTGATGTTATTGATGTGATGAAAGATGCTTATCCATATTTAGTTAAAAAAAGAGCAGAAGTTGAAGTTACTATTTTAGAAGAAGAAAGATTATTTTTAAAAACTTTAGATGCTGGAGAAAGAAGATTAAAAGAAATAGTTTCTCATTCTAATGACTCTACTATTAGTGGTGATGACGCTTTTAAATTGTATGATACTTATGGTTTTCCTTTTGAGTTAACAGAAGAATATTTAAAGGAAATTGGTTTTACGGTTAGTCGAGATGAGTTTGATAAATATATGACTATGCAAAAAGAACTTGCTAAGAAAAATGCTAAAAATGTATCATCAATGGCGAGCCAAAAAAAAGTTCTTTTAGATTTTCATGAAAAATCTGAATTTGCTTACGGAATTTATCGTTTAAAAAGTAAAGTTATTGCAATATTCTCAAAAGATGAAATTGTAAATACTATTGATCATGATACTTATTTAGCTGTTCAAAGAACTTGCTTTTATGCAGAAAGCGGAGGGCAAGTAAGTGATACTGGTATGATTATAGGAGATAACTTCAAAGCTCGAGTTGTTGATGTATTTAAGGCTCCTAATGGCCAACATATTCATAAAGTTCGTTTATTAGATGGCCATATTACGATAGGGGATGAATGTGAATTAGTTCTTGATAAAGATAAAAGAAAAAAGACAGAAGTTAATCATTCTAGTGTTCATATTTTACAATATTCTTTACAGCAAGTTGTATCGAATAACATTAAACAAGCCGGAAGTTATGTTGATGGAGAAAGATTACGTTTTGATTTCTCTTATTCTGGTAAAATGACAGATGAAAAAATTTTAGAAGTAGAAAAATTTGCTAATGAAATGATTCATCAAAATATTATTGTTTCAACTGAAGTTATGCCACTTGATAAAGCTAAAAAACTTGGGGCTATGGCTTTATTTAGTGAAAAATATGGTGATTTAGTTAGAGTTGTAAAGATTGGTAAGTCTATTGAGTTATGCGGAGGAACTCATACTACAAATACAAAAGAAATTGGAAATCTTGCGATTTATAATTGTGAAAGTAAAGGTAGCAATGTTTATCGAATTGAAGCTGTTACTAATAATATGATTGAGTCTACTTTATATGAGGTTATTAAACCATATAATGATGAAAAGGTTAAATTATTATTAAAAGCTAGGGAAATATTAGATGATGCTAGAAATAAAGGTATACGTTTAGAATTTGATGTTGATATTAATAATGATAAGCCTACATCTTATAAAGATATTATTTATTATAAAAATGAGGTTCAGTATATTCAACAAGAAGTTAAAGATTTAGAAAAGAAGTATTATGAAATTAAACAAAAGTCTGCTTTAGATAATTTGGATTTATATCGTGAACATATTGAGACTGTAGGAGATATCGATTTGCTTATTATGGTAGTAGATAATAAAGAAGTATCTTTATTAAAAACTATTATGGATGCATTAGTAAATGAAATGAGTAATGGTTTTATTGTTTTCTTAAATAAACTAGAAAATGGAAGTATCAATATTTTAGCTAAAAGTGGTTGTCATTTGAATGCGGGTTATATTGTTAAAAAAGCATCTATATTATCTGATGGTAATGGTGGAGGAAGTCCTACTTTTGCTCAAGGTGGAGGAAAGAATCAAGAAGCAATTGATGAAATTATTGAATTTGTAAAGGATTCTTGTTTAAAAGATGAATAATTACTTATTAGAGAGTTTAGACTCTCTTTCTTTACAAAAAGAAAGAGAAAAAATTATTCATTCAGAAGGATTTGATTCAGCTACTATTAGTCTATATGATATGGAAGAATCTATTCTAGATAATGCACTTGAAGATTTAGATACTTATAGTTTTTTAAGTGAGAAAAAAGTTATTATTATTCATAAGATTGAAGTTTTAAAACAAGATGATAATAAAAGTCAAATTGATCATTTATTAAAGTATTTAGATAATCCAAATCCTAATAATTTATTAATAATAGATGCTAATAAGTTAAATAATACTTACAAATTAACAAAAGAGTTAAAGAAGAAATGTAAATATCAATTGGTTGAATATGATGATAAGAGCTTTATAAAGAGCCAATTAAGTGGATATTCTATTGATACCAAGGCTATTAACTTGTTGTGCGATTATTGTTTAGGGGATTTTAGTAAAATAACAAATGAATGTGCTAAACTTCGAGAATATAAATATGATGAGAAAAAAATTACTAATAAAGATATAGAAGATTTAGTTGAAAGAAAGTTAGGAGATTCTAGAGATTTAACTTTTGCTTTTACAAAGAGTTTAGCAGAGAGAAATAAGAAAGATGCATTAATTAAATTTCGTGAGTTATTAGATTATAATTTAGAACCAATAAGTTTAATAGGCTTATTAGCAAGTCAGATACGCATTATTTATCAGGTTAAAATATTTAGTAAGGAACATTACTCTGATAAAGAAATACAGGATATGCTAGAAGAAAAAACAACTTATAGGATTAAGAAAACTAGAGAGTTGATTCACTATTATACAGAAAAGGAGTTGCTGCAATTAATGCAACAGCTCCATGATATGGATTTTAAGTTAAAAACTAGTGATGTTGATGGAATCCATTTAATTGAAATGTTTATTTTGAATTTATGAAGGTCTTAACCTTCTTTTTTTAATTGTTCTATTTTTTTATAGATTTCACTTATTGTTTTTTCATATCCTATTGTTTTAGGATAATAATATTTTTTATTTTTAATTTTGTCAGGTAAATATTGTTGTTTTACATATGCATTTGGAAAGTCATGCGGATATAAATAGTCTTTTGAGTCTGTTCTTAGATGTTTTGGTAAATTACCGACATTTCCATTTTCTATATCTTTAAGGGCTTTATCAAATGCTATATGTGCTGTGTTTGACTTTGGTGATAATGCCATTTCTATAATAATTGTTCCTATAGGTATTCTTGCTTCTGGTAGGCCTATTCTTAATGCTGCATTGATTGCTGCTTCTAATTTTGGGCCAATTGATGGATTGGCTAGACCAATATCTTCATATGCAATGACGCTTAATCGTCTAAATAACGAGTCTAAATCTCCTTCTAAGACTAATCTAGCAGCGTAGTGAAGAGATGCGTCTACATCACTACCTCTAATTGATTTTTGCAGTCCACTGAGTATATCGTAATGCCCATCTCCATCTTTATCTGAAAAAAATACTGGTTTATTATTTATCATTTTTATTTTTTCAGCAGTTATTATTTTATTATCTGTAGCATAGAAGGCTACCTCTAAAAGATTATAAGCATATCTTAAGTCATTTTCAGATAAATGGGCTATTAAGTTAATTGATTCTTCATCTATTTTTATTCCTTTTAAATCTTCATGTTTAATGGCTCTATTTAGACCTTCTATTATATTTTCAGTTTTTAACTCTTCTAGCTCAAATAATTGACATCTACTTCTTATAGCGGGATTTATAGAGTGATAAGGATTTGATGTAGTCATTCCAATTAGAATAATTCTTCCACTTTCTAATTCTGGAAGTAGAATATCTTGTTTATCTTTATTTAGTCTATGTATTTCATCCATTATTAAAATGATTTCTCCATACATTTTTGCTTCCTCAATTACAATATCTAAATCTTTTTTAGTATGAATAGTAGCATTTAAAAAACGGTATCTAGTATTTAGATCATTTACAATAGCTGTTGCTATAGAAGTTTTTCCAATACCAGGTTTTCCATATAGTATCATAGAAAATATTTTTTTATTTTTTACTAAGTTTGATAGTACTTTATTATCTCCAATTAAATGTTTTTGTCCAATAATATCTTTTAAAGATTTAGGGGCTAATTTTAATGCTAGTGGTGTACTCATATTGTTATTTTCCTTTCTTATACATTTGTTCGTTTTTTTGTATTTAAGAAAAAATCTACTTATTGTAGATTATACTTTATCAAAGTATGTTATATTTCTTTCCATTACATCTGCTTCTATAGCGTCTCGTAATAATTTTCTTACTTTTTCACAATCTTTTATATTTTTCAAGCGAACTACTTCTCCAGCTCTTTCTCCATGTGAATGAGAATCTATTGTTACTGATACATTTCCAACACCAAGCATTCTTTGAATTATATTTATTTCCATATCAGGATCTTTTAATAAATATAATTCTATTGTATTTGTACGTTGTTTAAAGAAACCTCTTTTTATAATAAGTTCATCTTTTGTTATTTGATAGGTCGTAAAATTTAAATGAAGAAATGACAAAAATCTTCCCCATATGCCTGATGGCTTTCCTTCCCATTTGATTTCAAAATCTATATTTTCTATTTTTTCTGTATTCTTCATCTTATCACCGTTATTATTGTATCATGTTTTTTATATCTTGTAAATTTTTTAATTAATGATTAAACTATTATTAGGTGGTTAGTATGAAAATTGAGGATGCAATAAAAGATTTTATTAATTATTGTATATTTGAAAAAGGTTTATCTGATAAGACAAAACTATCTTATGAAAATGATTTAAAATTATATTTGGATTTTTTAAATAATAGATATATATATGATGTTTGCTCTATTAAGAGTGATGATATAAAAGACTTTTTAAAGAATAGACATGATGAAGAAACTTCTACTATTGCTCATAATTTAACAGTAATTAAAAATTTTCATTCTTATTTATTGAAAGAAAAAATAGTTTTATCTAATGCAAGTGAATTTATTGAAAGGCCAAAGTTAAAAAAAAGTTTGCCTAAGTCTTTAAGTATTGAAGATGTTGATGTTCTCTTAGATATTCCTTTAAAGACTCCATTTGACTATCGTAATAAAGCTATGTTAGAATTAATGTATGGGTGTGGTTTAAGAGTAAGTGAACTAGTTAATTTAGAGATTACTGATATTGATAAAAATAATTGTCTTATTCGTATTATGGGCAAAGGTAGTAAAGAAAGAGAAGTGCCTTTAGGGGAGTATGCTTTATATTATTTAGATTTATATTTAGAAAAAAGAAGTCTTTTATTAAAAAATAAGAGTTGCAATAAATTATTTTTAAATAATCATGGTATTGGTATGACTAGACAAGGTTTTTTTAAAAATCTTAAGTCTATTTTATTGATAAAAGGTTTGAATCCTGATGTTTCTCCTCATACCTTAAGACATAGTTTTGCTACTCATTTAATTAATCGCGGGGCAGATTTAAGGAGTATTCAAGAAATGTTAGGGCATTCTGATATTTCTACAACTAGAATATACACTAAAGTTAGTGATGAGACAGTAATTGAGAGCTACAATAAATATCATTATCGTAGTACAAAGGAGTAATAGTTATGAAGTTTAAAAGAATATTTTTGATGGTTTTAGATTCCTTAGGAGTAGGGGAAGCAAGTGACTCTGCTAATTTTGGTGATACTGGGGCTAATACTTTTGGTCATATTATAGAAAAAAATGATTTATTTATACCTAATTTAAAAAAGATTGGTTTATTAGATACTATTAATATGAGTGATAATGATAATGTTGAAGCATATTATACTATAGCTTCTTCTATTAATGCTGGAAAGGATAGTATTAATGGTCATTATGAAATGGTTGGAATAAAAAATGATTATGCTTTTAAAACTTATAATGATGGTTTTACTTTTGATATGCTAAATAGTATTGAAGAAGTGACTGGTAGAAGAGTCATAGGAAATGTTTGTTCTCATGATAATTCTATTATTCAAGAGTTGGGAGAAAGACAATATAATTATGGTTCTTTAATTATTTATACTTCAGCTGATTCAGATTTACAAGTTGCTGCTCATGAAGATTGTATTCCAATTGGAACTTTACATGAGTATTGTGAAAGAATTAGAAATTTGAGTTTAAAAAATAATTGGAGAATAGCTAGAATTATTGCTAGACCTTTTACTGGAGTTCCAGGTAAATATAAACTATTAAATCAATGCCGTAAAGATTACACTATGAAGCCTCCAAAAAGGAGTATTTTAGATGAGTTATTGGAAAATGATTATAATGTTATTGGGATTGGTAAAATAAATGATATCTTTGCTGGACAAGGTATTAATAAAACTATGAAAGCTACAACTAATTCTGAGGCTATTAATAAATTATTAGATATTATTGATAAGAATTTTACTGGTTTATGTATGGTTAATCTTCAGGATTTTGATTCTTTATATGGTCATATGAGAGATGTTGAAGGGTATGGTAAAGCTATTGAAGAATTGGATGTTGACATACCTATTATTTTAAATAAACTTGAGTTAGATGATTTATTTATTATTACTGCAGATCATGGAAATGATCCAACTTTTCCAGGAAATCATCATACCCGTGAAAATGTTCCTGTTATTCTTTATAGTAGAAATTTTAAGTATCCAAAAAGATTGGATAAATTTTCAACACTTGGAAATATTGGTGCTTTAATTGCTGATAACTTTGATTTAGAAATGCCTGAAATAGGGGAGAGTATTTTAGATTCATTAGAATAATATTTTTTTAAAACAAAAGGGGATTTAAATAACCCCTTTTTCGTATTGATTTTTTTCAGAATAATTGTTATTGATTTCTGTATCTGATGTTATTTCATATTCATTATCTGTTATAATTCCACCATTTTTTATAAATGAATCTAAGGTAGGGGAGTTATAATCTATTTTTTTTTGATACTTCCCCTCTTCTCTTTTATTTGAAATAATTCTTTCACTTTTTATACTGTTTTCTAAATTATCTTTTTTCATTTATACTCTCCTTTTTATAAATAATACTTTTATATATAATATAGTGTCTTTCAATTAGTGTTTTTTATACATTATTTTTCATTTAAAATAATATAAATTAATTCTAGTAAAATTAGCCTAAGAACTATCCAAGTAAGAAAAACTAAATTGCTTAAAATTAACATGTTTATTCTAGTAAAATTAGCCTAAGAACTATCCAAGTAAGAAAAACTAAATCGCTTAAAAT
>Ga0256404_1010272_pt1 | contig 13013 bp, 12 predicted proteins | sample RumenRJG_01DNA_FD_185990 | JGI IMG/M metagenome (GOLD analysis project Ga0256404, IMG submission 185990) | Bovine rumen microbial communities from Lethbridge, Alberta, Canada - RJG_01 | ecosystem: Host-associated > Mammals > Digestive system > Stomach > Rumen | place: Canada: Alberta | collected...
GTATTTTGTGCTGAATTTCAATCGCCTGGAATTGAAGAAGCTTATTGCTACTTGCTATACAGGGTCACCAATTGCGAATCAGCAGCTTACTATTTTCGACATCTTAGGTGAAGGAGAAGAGAATCAAAATAAACCTTACAAGGCAGTCGTCACTACTGTATATGATAAAACAGGTGATGGCGGTGTTGACATGCTTGATGTTGCAGAACTGTTTAAATCCGGCGAGAACGAGCTTACTGAGCTTTTAGGAGATGGTGATTTCCGTTCAGAGGAATGTCTGGAGCTCATGGATGAGGCAGATATCGTCGTCACGAATCCGCCATTTTCCTTGTTCAGGGAGTACGTGGCGACATTATTTGAACATAAAAAGGATTTTATAATCATAGGAAATCAAAACGCCATTACCTACAAAGAAATATTTCCGCTCTTCATGGAAAACAAGATGTGGTATGGAGCCTCAATCCATAGTCATGGTAGAGATTTCCGTGTTCCGGATGATTACCCGCTAAAAGCATACGAATTTCGAACGGACGAAAAGGGATACAAATATATCAACGTAAAAGGTGTTCGCTGGTTCACTAATCTGGATCTTAAACAGCGGCATGAGGAAATGATTCTGGTGAAGAAGTATGATCCGGAATTGTATCCAAAATATGATAACTATGACGCGATCAATGTTGATAAGACTGCGGACATTCCTTATGACTATGTTCCATGTTGGTTTGAATGTTCGGACGCATCAAGCTGTCCGTGGGCGCAGAATAAAGGAATGAAACGAGATGCACAGGCACTATGTGATAATGCCTGCGCAGGAAATATGGGGGTGCCTATTTCATTCATTGACAAATACAGCCCTGATCAGTTTGATATCATTGATGCAAATGATATTCGGAGTAATGAGACAACTCCGATAAAAAAGCATGGATTGATAAAAGATGCGGATGCGTCTATAACGATAAAAAGACGCTTGACAAATGATGAGCAGCCAGATGATGCTCTTGACAGACAGACAGACAGACAGACAGACAGACAGACAGACAGACAGACAGACAGACAGACAGACAGACAGACAGACAGACAGACGGATTACGTATGCACGAATCGTCATTCGTCGCAAGAAGATGTAACGGCCTTATGGGCGTCCCAGTCACATTCATGGATAGATACAGTCCAGAACAGTTCGAACTCATCTGGACAACAGACAGGGGCGGGGATGGATATCTTGAATGGTGCAAGCTTGAACATGCAAGATATGATGCGCCTGTCGTCAATGGAAGAGGAATCTACAAGAGAATTATCATCCGTAGAAAAGCGTAATGGAATAATGGGTGTTCCGATCACATTTATGGATCGTTTCAGTCCAGAACAGTTTGAAATAATAGGAGCGACAGAGAGCGAGGGGAAGGGCTTTTCAAATGGTCTTTGGAATGAAAGTTCCGGTATTGCACAACCTGTGGTAAACGGGCAGCGTAAATACAAGAGACTCTTTGTCCGACAACTCCCAGCAAGGAGGTTTGAATAAGTGCAGATCGATGAATTAAAAGTGACCGTTGGCGAGGTCTGCGAAGGATATTTTAATGACGCTGAAGAGGGGGTCGTTGGCTACGATGAACGACTTGATATCCGGCCAAAATATCAGCGGGAATTTGTCTATAAGGATGCCCAGCGCGATGAAGTGATCCGCACGGTCATGAAGGGACTGCCGCTGAATGTTATTTATTGGTGCAAAGTTAAGAAAGATGATGGTACAGACGGCTTTGAAGTTCTGGACGGCCAGCAGCGAACCATTTCTCTCTGTGAGTATGTAGACGGCTCGTTCTCCGTGGATGACAAGTATTTTTATAATCTGCCCTCTGACCAGAAAAAGAAGATCCTCGATTATCCGCTGTTTGTATATGTCTGTGATGGCACGGATTCAGAGAAGCTGGACTGGTTCCGGATTATCAATATTGCCGGAGAGCAACTGACGGATCAGGAACTGCGTAATGCAGTTTATGCAGGATCATGGACGTCGGATGCGAAGCGTTATTTCTCCAAAACTGGATGCGCTGCAGACACACTGGCCGGCGATTATCTAAAGGGTGCGTCAATCCGGCAGGAATATCTGGAGACAGCGATCCTCTGGGCTGCCTCAGCTGAGAACAAGACGATTGAGGCGTATATGGCCGAACATCAGAACGATCCGAGCGCTGTACAGCTGTGGAATTACTTCCGCTCTGTAATCGATTGGGTACAGGCGATCTTTCCGAAGAAACGAAAAGAGATGAAGGGGCTGCCATGGGGATTGTTTTACAATCAACATGGCAAAAGGACGGATCTTGATCCGAAGAAATTAGAGGCGGAGATACAACGCCTCATGGGCGATGAGGATGTCACCAGAAAGTCGGGTATTTATGAATACCTGCTGACTGGCGATGAGCGCAAGCTTTCGATACGTGCTTTCGATATGCGTGACAGGCTGGCAGCCTATGAACGGCAGCTCCACAAGTGCATCTATTGCGGGAAGACATTTGAGTTTAACGATATGCACGCTGATCACATCACTCCGTGGAGTAAAGGCGGGAAGACGATCCCGGATAATTGCCAGATGCTTTGCCGAGACTGCAATCTGAAGAAGGGTGCGCAGTAATTCTCAGTCATATAGATTCGCCGGACATTGTCTGGCAAATGTGGAAGGAAGGGATTCGATATGGCCAATGAAGTGATTGTTTCGAGTGATCTTGTTGATGAGATCAGAAACATAATGAATACTGCTCGTCAGAATGTTGCAAGACAGGTCAACGGCGAACAGCTTCTTGCCTATTGGAATATCGGGCGTGTAATTGTAGAGTACGAGCAGAATCATAATGAGCGGGCGGATTACGGGAAAGAAACGCTCAAACAGCTGTCACGAACATTGACGAGAGAATTCGGAAAGGGATTTTCACGCTCCAATCTTCAGAATATGCGTGCTTTATATCTGACATACCCAAAATGCCAGACACTGTCTGGCAAATTGACATGGTCGCATTACTGTGAGCTTCTGGTGATTTCAGATCCTGATCGCAGAAGCTTTTATGAAAAGGAATGTGAGCGCTCCGGATGGTCCGTCAGAGAAATGAAACGTCAGATCTCCACATCGCTTTTTGAACGGTTGTTGTTGTCTGAGGGCAAGGCAAATAAAGAGAAAGTCTTTGAACTTGCTGCCAGAGGTCAGGAATTGATTGTTCCGGAGGATATTATCAAAGATCCGTATGTGTTTGAATTTCTCGGTATTCCGGAAGACAAACCCGTTCTGGAGTCGGATCTGGAGAAGGCACTTGTCAGACAGATTGAAGATTTTATGCTGGAGCTCGGGCGAGGGTTTATGTTTGTGGGGACGCAGCAAAGGGTAACGCTTAACAATACGCACTATTATGTGGACATGGTGTTCTATAATAAAGAACTTCATGCCTATATTCTGATTGAATTGAAAACCGTTAAGCTGATGCCGGAAGCTGTCGGGCAGCTCAATATGTACTTAAACTACTATGCTGCTGAGGTGAATGAGCCAGGTGATAACCCACCGATTGGAATTATTCTGTGTACGGATAAGGATAATGTGAGTGCAGAATATGCGCTCGGTGGTCTGTCAAATAATATATTTGCATCAACATATACCTATGTGATTCCGGAAAAAGAAAAGCTGATTGCACAGGTGGAGGCAGTTTTGGAAAAATGGGATGGCAAAGATAGAAAATAATCAGGATATCCGATTCAGAAATCACAAGGAATACAAAGGGGGCGTCGATTTGACGCGGGAAATTTATGCCCGATAAAGAGTTGGAACGACTTTGTGAAAAGTGGGAAAAACAATATAGGTATGGGACTGTCGAGCAGAGAAAAGAAAGAGCGAAGCTGTGGGAGCCCTACTACTCATCTATATATAAGAAACAGCTTGGCTGTCCGTATTCTCATAGAGACCATAAGAGCGGTACGGTAGAACAGCTTGTATCGGCGGGGATCCTGAACAGAGAGACTACTGTGCTGGATATAGGCTGTGGTTTGGGAGCGTATTCCCTTGAAATGTCACAGTATTGCAAGAGCGTACTTGCTCTCGACAGTAACAGAATAGCCATCGATGTGCTTAAAGATCGATGTGCTCAAAATAAAGTTAACAGTATTGAGGCATTGTCGATTGCATGGGAGGATTATTTGCCTCAACGCAAATTCAACCTTGTATTTTCATCCATGTGTCCGGCAATCTGTAATCTACAAGAGCTGTTGAAAATGGAAGTTTTCTGCTCGGGATATTGTGTATTGCTTACGGTCATGAATGGCTCATACGAAAAGTGCCGAAAAAAGATGATGCAGGAACTGGGCATTGTTCCGGAAGGTATGATTACAGAGTACGGGGTATATCTGTCCGTGTTAGAACAGCTTGGACGAGAAGTATCTGCTTATAAGGAATCATTTCAGTCAGGCAGAATACTGACGGCAGACGATTTGATTGAGCAATATGTACCGTATTTAAGGATATTTGGCATCGAAGATGACAGAGCGAGAAGCTATCTGATGGATTTCTTTGAGAGAAATCAGGAAGATGGAAAACTATACGATGAATCGAAGATAAATACAGCCTTGCTTTATTGGAAGGCGGAATAGCGGAGAATTTAGTATGAGTACAATAAAAACAATTCTTGTTGTGGATGCACAGGGCGGTGGCCTTGGACGGCAGCTGATAGGCGGTATTAAAAAGGAAATGCCCGATTTGCATATCATTGCTGTCGGAACAAACTCGACAGCAACGGCGACAATGTTGAAGGCTGGCGCGAACGAGGCAGCAACCGGCGAAAACTCTGTAGTAGTGGCTTGCAGAAAAGCGGATATTATCATAGGGCCGATTGGTATGATCATTGCAGATGCTATGCTGGGTGAGATTACTCCGATAATGGCCTGCGCTATTGCTCAGGCGAATGCAAAACGCGTGATGATACCTTTCAGCAATTGCGATAATTATATCGCGGGAGTGTCGGACTTCAGCACAGGACGGCTTGTGGCGGACGCCCTGACACAGGTGAAGAAAATTCTGGTAGACTATTGAAAAATAGCCTTTAATGAGGTATAAATAAAAGGATTGCATGAAGCTATCGATTGTGTACAGAAGTACACAGAACTTTTGAATTTTATTCATTAAACGTAAGTCATGAAGGCGTACACATTTCCCAGAAGGGGATTTGTATGCCTTTTTGTTATGCAAGGGCATGCCATGAAGGCGTCTGGGGACTCCAGAAGGAGGCATTTATCAAGATCAGGAGGTAGAGAAGATGGCGTGTTTTTTAGTGTCGGCAGCTGAAGCTGTTGTGGTGACTGCCGTAGAAAAGGCAGAGGAAAAGAAGGAACTGAGCGCAGCAGAACATCAGGGAGCAAAAGCGGAAATGGAAGAGACCAGAATTCCGTTGAGCAGAAAGCTGAAGTGGCTTACTTATATGCTCTGGGGAGGCGCGGTTCTTCTTGCGTTTGAACATATCTGGCACGGGGAGGTTGTGCCGTGGTTTCCGTTCCTGACGGCAATGTCTGATCCGGCTGATGCGGCTGAGATGTTCCATGAGATGGCTACGGTGGGTGTCAGCATGGCGGTTTTGATCACGGCTGTTTGGATTGTTATGTGTATAGCAGCCAATGCGATTGTGAAACGTCCGGCTGTAAAATCGGCATCAAGTGCAACAATGTAAGGAGGCGGTAATATGACATTGCTTATTACGGTCTTTGCTGCCGTCATTGCTACTGTAAAGTGGTATAATCGTAAAGATGACAGCATGAGACTCGGTATACTTTGCTTTTTATACTGGGGAGCGTCCATCATGTGGTTTGTGGATGCCATTTTCGAGTATATCGAATTGCAGGCAGAATATTTTACACCGGCACCTGTGGATATGCTGAATGATGCGTTCCTCGGACTTTCGGTCGTTGCACTTGGACTTATAATCTGGCTTGTCCGTTTGCTGATAACCGATCCTAAAGGTTCTGTAAAAATGGCACTTAGGAAAAAACAACTGTAGATTACAAAGCAGGTATGTGAATCATACTAAAAAAATTAATAAGGTGAACAGATCCAAGGCTCTCAACCGTGAAAAAAGTTGAGGGCCTTTTCTTTTACCTTTTTTAATTTTTTTCAACTTTTTTCAATCGAGCTGTTTTCCTCGGCGCGGATTTCTCGGTGATTAGTGGGAGAAAAAATATTTCTCACGATCGCTTTCGGGGATTCGCTACGGATCAGGATGCGTGAGGAATTCAAAAATCAGTTTTTGTTCACGACCAGAATAGCTGATTTACCTCCCCACTATTCAGTAGAGAGATTTTGATTTCGACCAAAGTCGCGAAATCTGTCCACTCCATTCAGTAGGAAGTTTTCTTCACGTACCTTGACAGCTGAATACCCTGTTTGCAGAAGTGATACCGGAACCGAGTGTGCATCCCGCACGCCTCTTCTGGAAATACGCCGCGAAGGATCGGGGCAGGAACGGGTCTGCACGACAGGATGGAGATTGAAAAAGTGATGCCTGTTATGATCGGCGGCGATCACGCTGTCGGTGATAATGGGCAGAGCAGAGATTGCCAGTGAAGAAGAAACTGGCAGTTTCTGTTTTGCCCATTAGGCAGAATCGGTGCGCAACGATTCTGTGAAAACCGAAGAAGACGAAAGCCAAGACGACAGCCCTGGCTGAGTCGAATGAGGAAGCCGCCCACACTTTCGCTCTCCGCTCATTTGCGGAAAGCGGCGAAATGATCAGGCGGCTTTTTTTGTGGGAGCGTCCGGTGGACGGTTTCACAAAAGCCGGAAGAAATGAAAAACGCTGTCGGACAAACAGCGGCTTTCTTTCTGACGGTGCAGGGGTCAAGGGGAATGCAGTTCCCTTTGGCAGGGTTAAGGGGCAGCCGCCCTTATCGGGGTGCAGGGGCGCTGGACGTCCAGTGGACGTCCGTTTAGCGCGGACCGGAGCGGAGCGGAGACGAAAACCCTGCTCTGGGTGCCGGGGCGAAGCGTCCGGCGCGGGTCGAGGGGAAAGTCCCCCGCCCAGTTAAGTGATGGGAACCGTCACTTAGTACTGGGTATTACCTGCCGACGCACTACCCGCGACGCGTGAATTTTATGAGGCAGGGAAAAAGCATGGTTTTCAAAAAATGACAGAAAGGATCAGTTGCCTATGAAGCTAACACGACACAATGGCCGGTCTGGAAAAAACGGAACTTACAATCCAAAGCACAATGACCGCCGCTTCGATATCGCAAACAGTGAGCACATCGATCAGGAGCGGGCGAAGCACAATGTCTACTGGGACTGCTATCAGGGAGCACGCACTCCATCGAATCAGAGCGAGGAGGATCAGATCGCGTATTCCTTTGAGCAGATCGAGAAGGCTTTCTACTCTGAGCGATATGATGATTACTGCGAAGGCCAGCACGAACGTAACCGGAAGACCGGCCACACGGAACGGGATCGGACGCCGATGGATCTCTGGCAAAACAAGAAGACCTGTCCGGAGGAATCATTGATCCAGATCGGGACGATGGAGCAATCGGTTCCGCCTGCGGTTCTGGGACAGATCGCGGCGGAGTTCTTTAAAGAATTTGACCGGCGCTTCGGTGAACACATCCACATCTTGGACTGGGCGCTGCATCTTGATGAGGCTACACCTCACATCCATGAGCGCCATGTCTTCGATTTCGAAAATGCTTACGGAGAGATACAGCCGCAACAGGATAAGGCACTGGAAGCGCTGGGCTTCGATCTGCCGCATCCGGATCAGAAAAAAGGAAAGCTGAACAACCGGAAAATGACTTTTGATGCCGCCTGCAGAACGATGCTTTTTGATATCTGCGCGAAGCACGGACTGCATCTGGATCAGGAACCGGAATACGGCGGAAGAGCTTATCTTGAAAACAGGATTATATCCTGATGAAGCAAAAAGAAAAGCTGGCCGATCAGGACAAACAGATCGAGTCGAAAGACGCGAAGCTGGAGGAGCTGACGATCCGGATCGAGGACACGGAAGCGTTTATCGAGGAAGTGGCCGATGCAGCTTATGAGAAGGCGGTCGATGTTGTGACAAAGACTGTATTGGAAGAAGTTCGGAACGAAGACTTTGACCTGATCGCTGAACAGAGAAGGCTCGTTTTGAATAATGCTGGTCTGTCGGATGCGGAGCGAAATTTCGCAGGCCAGATCTTTCGGAGCGTTATGAATGTATTCAAAGGAATGACACAGTATATTTCCGACAAGATGGCTTTCATCTTCCGCACACCGGAGAAGAAAGCGGTGATCAAGGAGCCGATCAAAGAATCCATTCGCGACCGGCTTGCGAGGAACAAGATCCGCGCTGATGAGGCCAACCGGAGGCGCTGGGAACAGCAGGGACTGCCGCAACGAAGACAATCGAATAGGGAACGATGATGAGCGTCTGTTTTGATCAGTTTTACCGATGAAGACAGGCGCTTTTTTCATGTCCGAAAGGTGTACCAAAACTGGTACGGCTTTCAGAAAGAAGGTGCAGCATGAATGTATTTGAATCCGTAAGGGATGCCGTTACGGCAAGACAGGCCGCCGAGGCGTTCGGGATCCGAGTGAACCGGTCCGGTATGGCCTGCTGTCCGTTTCATGATGATAAGCATCCGAGCATGAAGCTGGACAAGCGGTTTCACTGCTTCGGGTGTCAGGATGATGGCGACGCGATCGACTTCACGGCAAAGTTCTTTGATCTTTCAAAGAAGGATGCTGCCGAGAAGCTGGCGGATACGTTCGGCATTGTTTATGAGAATACCGGATTTCGTCCCCGCGACCGTCCGCCAAAGCCGAAGGTGAGTCCCGCGCAGGAATACCGGCAGGCCGAGGAACGCTGCTTCAGAGTGTACTGCGATTACGCGCATCTGCTCCAAAAATGGAAGGAGGCGTTCGCGCCGAAGTCGCCGGATGAAGTGTGGGATGACCGGTTTGTGGAAGCCTGCCAGAGGCTGGACTATATCGAATATGTTCTGGATGAGATCTTTCTCTCCGGAACGATCAAAGACAGAGCAGAATTTGTAAAAACCCACGGAGAGGAGGTTATCAATCTTGAAAGACGAATTTTCAAACTTACCGCCGGAAGAACAGGCGGCGGTATTGAAGGTGGCCAGGGAGATCGCGCGGAACCCGCTCATCCGGAAGCCAAGCCTCGCCACCGTCTCGATGCCCGAGCTTTATGATATGACATTTGCGCCGAGGACGCCGGTGATCGAGGGGCTGCTCCTATGCGGCACCTATATATTTGCCGGAAGCCCGAAGATCGGGAAGTCATTTTTCATGGCGCAGCTTGGCTATCATGTGGCGATGGGGCTGCCGCTCTGGGAGTATCCGGTCAGAAAAGGCACCGTCCTTTATCTGGCGCTGGAAGATGATTTCTCGAGGCTGCAGAACCGCCTCAGCATGATGTTCGGAGTGGATGCGGTGGAAGGCCTGTACTTTGCCACACAGTCCAAGACGCTGGCCGAGGGATTGAACGAGCAGCTGGAGGAGTTCATGATCCTGCATCCGGATACGAGGCTGATCATCGTGGATACGCTTCAGCGGGTTCGTGAGATCGGGAACGACAGTTTCAGCTACGCCATGGATTATCAGAACATCACGGATCTGAAGCAGTTCAGTGACAGGCACAGCGTGGCCGTTCTGGTGGTGCATCATACCAGAAAGATGGAGGCCAGCGACAGCTTCGACATGATCTCAGGCACCAACGGCCTGCTGGGCGCTGCGGACGGCGCGTTCATCCTTCAGAAGAAGAAACGCACGGACAACGAGGCCAAGATGCAGGTGGTCGGTCGCGATCAGGAGGATCAGGAGCTGACGCTGGAGTTCAATCGGGACCGATGCATTTGGGAACTGACCAAGGCAGAGAAGGAGCTGCACTTAAAACCGGTGGATCCGGTGACCAGACGGATCGCAGAGTATATCCGGACGGAAGGCGACTGGACAGGGACGGCAACAGAGCTGCTGGCCTGCCTGCCGGATCTGGAACTGAAGCCCAATATCCTGACCAGAAGGCTGAATGTAGACACTTCGGTACTGTTCAATGAGTTCCATATCGAATATACGAACAGAAGATCCGGTGACAAGAGGACGATCACGCTTGTCCATCTTTCGGATCCGGAAGACGAAACAAAAGACACAAACAGTGACGATATGACGATTAATGACGATATTTCCAAGACAGGGGTGGGGTATAAATAATCGTCATTATCGTCATAATCGTCACAAAACACGGAGGAGATGCCGAAAAAGGTGTCTTCTCTTCTTTTATGAAAGCTGAGTTTTGAAAGGAGTTCCTTATGAGAACAGCGTTTTATGATCCGATGCTGATTTATATCTACGGGACAGAGAGCCTTGACCGGACGATCGGGAATCTGGTCTGGGGCGGACAGTATGTCCCCAATGAACAGGTCAGGAAGCAGATGATTTCCTTGAGCATCCGGCTTTCTGATGACATGGATCCTGCGAAATGGCCGGAGTTCCTCCGCAGGGTGAGGTCAAATATGGCCGTCAAGCTTCGGGGTGAAGAGAAAGCCCAGAAGGAAAATCTTGAAATGATGCGCAGGGTACTGCATGAAAGGGGGATCGTGTATGAGGAAGACGAATAAGATCAATATCCGTGTCTTTTATGACGGCACGGCGGAAGCCAAAGATGTGTTTTCGGATGCCATCGCCGCGCGGATCGTCCGTGCGCGGAACGAAAAAACCGTTGAGAAGGATCCGGAGACAGGGTATAGTAAAAGTAAGGTTTGTGACGAATCACACCTTGCGCTCGGACTGTGCGGGTGAAGACTATGATACAAACCGCAATGAACCTTGACAGTGCCTTTTGCAGCGAATGGAGAGCCGGTATCTACTGCCGGCTTTCCAAGGACGATGAGCTGCAGGGCGAAAGTGCCAGCATCTCGAACCAGAGGGAACTGCTCCGCAGCTACTGCGCGGCGCACGGCTACGAGATCGTTGCCGAGTATGAAGACGACGGATACACCGGCCTCAACATGGACCGGCCCGGCCTGCAGAAGCTTCTCAGGGCGGCTGAGAACGGGACGATCAATCTCATTCTTACGAAAGATCTCTCTCGCCTTGGACGCAACTATCTTGAAACCGGCCATCTGATGGAAGTCTTCTTCCCGAAGAACAGCATCCGCTATGTGGCGGTGAATGACGGGATCGATACTGAACGCGAAAGCAATGATATCGCGCCGTTCAAGAACATCCTCAACGAGATGTATTCCAAAGACATTTCCAAGAAAGTGCATTCTTCCTATCTGCTTCACGCGAAGCAGGGCAAGTTTACCGGCTGCATTGCGCCGATCGGCTACCGGAAGGATCCGGACGTGAAGGGCCATCTCCTGATCGATGAGGAAACCGCGTGGATCGTGAAAAAGATCTTCGCCTACGCGCTGGAAGGGAAGGGATCGAATTATATCCGGCGCAGGCTGGAGGAGGAAGAGATCCCCTGCCCGACATGGTGGAACCGGCAGAAAGGTATCCGTGAGAACGTCTTTACCAAATGGGAACGGCAGGATCCGGAGCGAGGCCGCTTTATGTGGGATTTCTCCGTGATCGAGGACATCCTCGTCAATCCGGTCTACTACGGAGCCATCGCTTCCCAGAAGGTCCACTATAAGTTCAAGGTGGGCGTGGTGAAGGAGAAAAGGCCGGACGAATGGATCGTGGTCGAAAACCAGCATGAGCCAATCATCGATAAGCGGACATTCGACATCGTGCAGCATAAGATCAAAAAAAGGATGCATGAGGTGAGCGATGAGACGAGTCTCTTCTCCGGTCTGATCCGCTGCGGCGAGTGCGGAAAGGCGTTGACGGTCCGGTACACGAATGCAAAAACGCCGGTCAAGATCTATGCCTGCGTGACGTACAATAAGTTTGGAAAGCAGCACTGCACCCAGCACCGGATCGATTACGACTTCCTCTATCAGCTGGTTCTCAGCAAGATCCGTGAGGCAGCGCAGGCCGCCATCGGGGACGGGGATGAGATCGCCACGAAGATGGCCGAAGCCAGAAATGCGGAAGCTGCAGCTGAACGGGAGACGCACAGGCGGAATGTCATGAAGGCCGAGGCAAGACTGGAAAGACTCGACAAGATGATCGGAAAGCTGTATGAGGATCTGCTCGACGAGAAAATTGAAACAGCCACCTTCGACCGGCTGCTCCAGAAGACGCAGAGCGAGCAGACATCTCTGCATGAGCTGATCAAAGAGGAACAGCGGATCCTTGATGATGAGGCAATGATGGATGAGAACGCGCAGGCGTGGCTTGCCGAGATCCGGCAGTACGCCGACATCACAGAGCTTGACCGTGAGACACTGCACCGGCTCGTCAAAGAGATCATCGTCCATGAAGAAATCGATGACAATGGTCATCGCAATATCACAGTAGAACTGCACTTTAATTTCAAAGCTATTCCAGAAATCAGCGGTACCGACATCCATGTGGAAACCGACTGATTCATCTAAAACTTCTCTGCGGCATCTGCCGCAACATATCCAACTTAATACAACTTAATAGGTATCAAGCAGCTGATGGCAGGCGGCGGTGTCGCCCTCATCGGTATCACTCTCGTACCGCTGCTTTCCGGACTTTTTGGCTGATCTCCAAGTGAACTTATTTCTGGGGCAGAAAACCCTGTCAGGTGACTCATGTCACCGGACATACATATTGGGACAAGTATAATAAATGGAAAAATGCTGGACTAAGTGATATTATAGTTCAAAAATATAGAATTTTTTAAACTAAGATAATGCTTGTTCTAAAGAGATGGAGATAATTAGACCGAAAAAAGGTTAAGTCTAATAATCCTGAGAATATTAGAACCAGCGAAACGCAAGTATAAAATTCCGAAAATCATTAAACTAATCGAGAGGAGTTCCAATATGAATTTTGAAGATATTTACCAGAACGTTCCAGAACCTCATGTCCCGGAAAAGCTGCCGATAGAATTAAGTAACATATTGTTTGACAAAGATATTATTCG
>Ga0256404_1010274_pt1 | contig 13012 bp, 10 predicted proteins | sample RumenRJG_01DNA_FD_185990 | JGI IMG/M metagenome (GOLD analysis project Ga0256404, IMG submission 185990) | Bovine rumen microbial communities from Lethbridge, Alberta, Canada - RJG_01 | ecosystem: Host-associated > Mammals > Digestive system > Stomach > Rumen | place: Canada: Alberta | collected...
GGGTTGTGGCTTTTTGCCAGTACGTATGCCCCAACATGCCCTTTTCCAATTTCCTTATGACAGTGGCTATGGGCGGATCCATTCGTCCTTACATGATTTTCAATTATCGCTTTCTGATTCTGGCAATTGTGTTGGTGGCGGCGGTTTTCCTGTTCCGTCCCTTCTGCCGCTTTATCTGTCCGTTAGGGGCTTTTTACGGTCTGTTCAACAAAATTGCTTTGCTTTCAATCAAAGTGGATGATTCCAAATGCGTGCACTGTAACGCCTGCCTGCGGACCTGCAAAATGGATATCCGCAAAGTGGGGGACATGGAATGTATTTCCTGCGGGGAATGCAAAGGGGCCTGCAAGTTCGGCGCCATTCATTACGGATGGGAAAAGAAAGGGAAGTAATAAGCACAGCGTCGTTTGTATGGCGTTTGTTTAAAAAATTTCGGAAGAAAATTTGTCCCCGGGTTAACCGCTGATGAAGAAAAAATGAAAATAAAAATACCGGCGTCTATAGTGATTAAGGAGTGACTCACTATAAGCGCCGGATTTTTATTTTGATATTAATTTGTGTGCAGGAACAACTTTTCGTAATTATTTTGCAAACTGTTTTGTAAAAGTTTGCGATTTTTTTTGCAATCTTTCAAAAGCTTATTTCAGCTTTTTATATTCTTCGTCCGATACCGGTTCGCACCATTCGTTGCTGGTTTCGGTTCCTTCCACTTCAATGGCCAGATGGGACATCCAGGAATCGGCCGCCGCGCCGTGCCAGTGTTTCACATTGGCGGAGATGTTGATGACCGTGCCGGGAAGGAGTTCTACCGCGGGTTTGCCTTCTTCCTGGTACCAGCCCCGTCCGCCTACGCAGATCAGCATTTGGCCGCCGCCGGATTTGGCGTGATGGATGTGCCAGTTGTTACGGCAGGAAGGCTCGAAGGTCACGTTGTAAATAGCCACCTGCTGAGTGGAAACGGGAGCCAGATAGCTTTGGCCGACAAAGTATTTTGCATAGGCATCGTTAGGCTGCCCGATGGGGAACATGATTTCTTTCTGGAAGGTTTCCTTATCCATTTTTGCAGGTGTTTCCTCTTTTGCAGCGCCTGCCGGTTCCGCATACACTTCCTTGGCCATGTTGAAAGCACCCCAGGCTTTTGGCCAGCCTGCATAGAAACCAAGCTGGGTGATGATCTCTGCCATCTCTGCTTTGGTTACGCCGTTATTTTTTGCGGACTGGATATGATATTTCAATGAACTGTCGATGATGCCGCTGGCTACCAGGGCGGATACCGTAACGATGCTGCGGTCATGCAAGGGAAGCACGTCGTTTTTCGACCATACTTCACCGAACAGGATGTCGTCGTTGTAACGGGCAAAATCCGGAGCGAATTCCCCTAACTGTGTCCTGCCTGCTGTCTGAACAATTTTCTGCGGTTTTTTATTTGTCATTGCTGCTGCCTCCACATTCATGATATTTGCGGAAAGAAGAATCGAAGCACCCAAGAAGGCCGCTGTCATTTTTTTCCATTTGCATTGCATAAACCATACACTCCCCTCAAAGTTTTATGGTGAACGGCAATTAGTTACTGATATATCTGTATGTATATGAAGTCTCAAAAGATGTGATGAGGTGATGGAAGTCCGGTCAGGAACTTCGTACTCACCAGGGAAAAACTTCATTTGCCGTTCGTTCCTGTCTACAAATGTATTATAGTTTAAGGGATAAGTGAAAGGCAAATACCTGTTTTTCATTCCGCAATATGCTTGTAAGGCATGAAACCCTGTTAAATTTTTATGGAAGCCTGTATCGACAGTATGAAACGTCGATTCTTGTCGTTTCTTAAAAAATTGTAAGAAAGTATACAAAAAATGCTGTCAAAATTTTATAAAACCGGATAATATACAAATAATGCTTGCTAATTTTACAACCGAGATTATAATAAAGTATAAGGGATAGAGTCCCTGTTTATAACATTCTTGAAGTAAGGGGGATGTATTATGTTTAAGACAAATTTTCAAAAGGGCGTGTTCACTGTCCTGGTAGGTATCGCGCTCTGGTTCTGCCCGATGCCTGCAGGGGTAACGGCTCCGGCGTGGCACATGTTCGCTATCTTTGTGGCTACCATCATCGGGTTTATCCTGCATCCGATTCCCATCGGCGGTGTGGCGCTGATCGCGGTAGGTCTCACCGGGTTCCTGAAAGTGCTGAAACCTGCAGAGGCCCTGTCTGGTTTTGGCAACGCTACCATCTGGCTGATCGTTGGCGCTTACATGTTTGCCAAGGGCTTTATTAAGACCGGTCTGGGCCGCCGTATCGCTTACGTTATCATGTCAAAGATCGCTACAAGCTCCCTGAAACTTGGTTACTCTCTGGCTATTACCGACTTTATCGTTTCGCCGGCAACCCCGTCTAACACGGCCCGTGGCGGCGGCATCCTGTACCCTATCGTTCGTTCTCTCTGTACTGCGTTCCAGTCGGAACCGGATGACGGCACCCGCAAGAGAATCGGTAACTACCTGATGCTCTCTACCTTTGAATGCGACTGCATCACCTCATCCCTGTTCCTGACTTCCGTGGCTCCTAACCTGCTGGTAGCGAAGCTGGCCAAAGATGTGACCGGGCTGGATATTACCTGGGGCACTTATGCGCTGGCCACGATTCTCCCCGGTATTATCGCATTGGTTATCACTCCGTATCTGGTTTACAAATTAGCGACTCCGGAACTGACACAGACTCCGGAAGCTCCCCAGCTGGCAAAAGACGAACTGGAAAAGATGGGGCCCATGAGCAGCGCGGAAACAACCGTTCTTATTGCTTTCCTGGCAGCTCTTGCCATGTGGGCTACCACTTCCTTCACCGGCCTGAACGCTACCATGATCGCTCTGGTCTGCATTGGATTCATGCTGGTGCGTGGCGCTTTGGAATGGAATGATATCATCACCGAAAAAGGCGCCTGGGATACACTGGTATGGATGGGCGGCCTGATGAGCCTGGCTACCGGCCTGGCGAAGCTGGGATTTATTAAATGGATGGCCGGCGGCATCGCGGGCAGCCTGAAAGGTATCGACCCCATGACCACGCTTATCATTCTGTGTATTATCAACATGTATGTTCATTATGCATTCGCGTCCCTGTCCGCACACGTCAGCGCAGTATATGCTGCGTTCCTGGCCGTTGCCGTGGCAGCCGGCGCACCGCCTATGCTTTCCGCTATTGCCCTGGGCGTTGAAACCGGTATCATGGGCTGCCTGACCCATTATGCAACCGGTCCTTCTCCCATTTACTTCGGCTCCGGTTACATTACCCAGCCGGAATGGTGGAAAGTCGGTTTCATCTGCTCTATCCTGTTCCTGATCTGCTTCCTGGGCATCGGGTCCATGTGGTGGAAGGTCATCGGACTGTGGTAAGTTTCTAAGGGAAAAATACAAAAATTAAGACGGCCGGAAACGGCCGTCTTTTTTATGAAGCAATAACTGTTATCGATATAAGAATTCTTATATTGTGAAAGAAACCGCCTGGGGAAAAACTATCGAATTGGTTTGTGTTCAAAGTATCCCGCAGATGTGTTAGAAAGCCGGTCAGCGGTCCCCTGATTTCATAAAAATTAAAAGCCCGTGTATCGTACCGACGACATCACGGGCTTTTAACTTTCGAAATCACTTAACCTCTGCATTGGAAACACTCCTTACAAAACTTTCCTATACTGCTCATAACTGTTTCGGGGGAACCACTCCTTTCCAAATTCTCTTCCGAAGTATCCTCATTTCCTGTTCAGGACATCCTCCCGCAGGAGGCTTTCTTTGGTACTTCCTTTGTTCATCTATACTATAGCATAAATTATCAGAAAATACAAGAATAAGTTGTGTAAAGAATGTTACACAAAATTCTGCAATTGTGACAGAAATGAAAAAAGTTGTGGTATAAATCGATAAAAACTTGTGGCAAAACCTTCTCTGAAAAGGATTGGAAATCTTAATTAAGGAAAAAAACAAGCCGGCTGGCGTAAAAGGTCTGACATGAAGTATAAATACGAAAGCGGTCTGGACCGGCCGGGAAATAAAATAGTTAACTGTATTCAAAAACAGGTTGACATTAAACGAAAAGTTTTTTATAATAAGACACGTGGTTAACCTTTTAAGAATAAAGGATAACTGTAGTCTCAAAAATAAATTTTTCGGAGATGAAGATAATGGCTCAGACCTCGGCAACATCAGTACATCATGAAACGGCAGCAGATAAAACCCGTAAGCTGACAAAGATGGCTTTGTGCGTAGCGCTGCTTGCGATTTCTGCGTATATTTCCTTCCCGCTGCCCTTTACCCCGGCCATGGTTACGGCAGCTACCATTATTGTGAATATGACAGCCTTTATTTTAAAACCCAATGATGCTTTCCTTGTGATCCTGGCCTGGCTGCTGATCGGGGCGGCAGGGATGCCGGTCTTTCCCGGAGGCTCTGCCGGACTGGGCAGGCTGATAGGTCCTACCGGTGGGTTTTATGTATCGTTTGTCATCGCAGCCTGGCTTATGAGCAAGTTGCTGAACGGTTCCAACAGTTTTAAGAAGATGGTGTTCCTGGGTATTGCGGTAGGTATGCCCGTCATTTATGTGGGCGGTTGCATCTCCATGTATCTGGTGGCCCACATGGATGTGTGGGCGACACTGGTAGCGGCAGTGTTCCCCTTTATCTTCGGTGACGTGGTCAAGGTGGTTGCCGGCGCTTTTCTGGCGACGCGCATCAATGCACTTTTAAAAAGTAACGGTTGATAGCGAAAGCTGTCTTATGGAGAGAAGATCAATACGTAATTCCGAACTTGAACAAACGGGTTGACTGACACCTCCATATATATCCCGGTCCGGAGCAGGCCGGGATTTTCTTTTAAGGATCCTTTTTCTGAATTGTTTTGATGGAGTTGGTTATGGAAAAAGTTTATTTACTTGGGGGCCTGCGAAGCCATATAGGGCTGACGGGTGGCATTTTTAAAAAGATTCCTGCCGAGGATCTGGCAGCGGCGGTTATGAAAAACCTGATGGAAAAATACCCATGTACCGGGAATGCGGAAGGGATATTTTGCGGGAATGCGGTAGGTACCGGTGGGAATATTACACGACTGGCAGCCCTGAAAGCCGGTTTTCCCACAAGCATTCCGGCCCTGACCATTGACATGCAGTGCGCTTCTGCTGCTGCGGCCGTTGAACTGGCCATGGCGAAGATCGGCAGCGGAATGGCAGATATTTTGATTGCGGGTGGATTTGAATCAACTTCCATGCAACCGGTGCGAAACTATGCAAAGGAAGACCCCCGTTATACGCCGGAAGGTTTTACCGTTGCCCAGTTTTCACCGGACACTGTCAGTGCCCGGGCCATGCTGGAAGGGGCGGAACGTACCTGCCAGAAGCATGGTTTTACCCGGGAAGAACTGGATGCTTTTGCAGTGAGAAGCCATCAGCTTGCAAAAAAAGCAAGGGAAGAAAACCGGCTGAAGGATATTGTTGTATCTGTCTTTGACAGTAACGCAGACGAAGGCATCCGGGACCGGATGAGCCCGAAACTGGCTTCAAGAATGCCGAAGCTGTTTAAGGAAAAAGAAGTAAAGGCTTTGCTGGAGACAGTAACGGATTTTCCCTTATTACAGAAGTCACTGTTGTTAAAAGAAAAAGAACAGGGCTCCGGATTACCGTCTGAAAATAAAACAACTGTAACGCCGCTGCTGACAGCTGCCAATGCCTGCCTGATGAATGACGGCGCCGCTTTTGTGGTGTTGGTTTCGGAACGGGCATTGAAAAAATTCGGACTGCAGCCGGAAGCGGAGCTGCTGAACGGCTGTCAGTGGGGCGTAGATCCAAGATACAGTCCGGAAGGGGCCATAGAAACAGGTGACCGGTTGCTGGAAAGAAGCGGGCTGCAGCCGGAACAGATCGATATATTTGAATACAATGAAGCGTTTGCGGTAATCAGTGCATTGTTTGCACGCAAGTATCCAAAACTGGCAGAACGATATTGCCCCTGGGGCGGCGCCTTAGCTTACGGTCATCCCTACGGGGCATCCGGCGCCATTTTACTGCTGCATCTGTGGCAGGAACTGAAGCAGATGCATGGCAGACTGGGTCTGGTAAGCATTGCCGGCGCCGGCGGACTGGGTACGGCGCTGCTGGTCAGGAATTTACAGAAATAAATAGCAATCGGTGACGGGTTTGCGATGCCTTTGCCTGACAGCATAACTTAGGCACAGTTAAACCTCAATTTTACAAATCGGTGATACCATGAACTATGTTGCTCTGTTAAAAAAATTCGCGCAGGAAAAACCGGATAAGCCATATATTATTCTGCGTAACAGGCAGATTACATATCAGCAGGCCTGTGACGATGTAATATCCTTCGTTACACCTGCATGGAAAGATCAATTCCCTGAAAATTTTAAAACACCTGTCCTGATCGTTACACAGGATGTATACCACCAGCTCCTTGCGTTTCTGGCAGTTATGGATGCAGGGCAAATTCCCATTATCGGCCATTACGACCTGCCGGAAACGGCGGAGAGAGAACTGACGGAACGGAATCATATCGGTTTTATTCTGACTGAAGGGGAAAAGGGCTGGACATTACGGAAGTCTGAAGCAGTCGAACCGGCTCCTTATCCAAATGCCTGTATGGGCGTACTGAGCAGCGGTTCTTCTGATGTGCCGAAGGTGATGTACCGTACGTATGAAAGCTGGGCCGGCTTTATTCCGGAACAGAACCGGAGGTTTCTGATCGACGGCGATGCGGTGGTCTTTGCGGAAGGAAGTTTCAGCTTTACGGGAAATCTCAGCGTCTGGGCTTCCGTACTGTATGCCGGTTGTACGCTGGCGGTCAGTGAAACTTTTAACTGCCGGCAGTGGCTTTCCATGATAGAAGATTACAAGGTTAGCGTTCTGTATCTGGTTCCGGCCAAGCTGAAGGCCCTGGCACGGTACCTTAAGCAGCAATATCCTTCCATGAGGATGATACTGGCAGGATCCCAGCTGCTGGGAGCAAAAACTGCGGAACAACTGAAAAAATATTTCCCCGGCTCCGATATCATTTTGTATTATGGCGCCAGTGAACTGGACTATATTACCTGGCTGGATTACGAAGAAGTACTTCGTTTCCCTGACAGTGTGGGAAAACCTGTACCGGGGGTAAAGGTGTGGGTGGAAAAGGGACTGATCTATATCGATACGCCATACCATGTGGAAGGACTGGAACAGCCCTGCACTCTCCACGATACGGGATACTTTAATGAAGAAGGCTACCTGATATTCAACGGACGGGAAAGCGATATTATCAACAAAGGCGGCTTCAAGATCAGTTGTACAAAGGTTGAGAATGCCCTGTGTTCGTTACCTGAAATAGCGCAGGCTGTGGTCATCCCTTACGATGACCCGGGCCGGGGGCAGGAAGCCGCGGCGTTTGTGGTCTGTGACAGGAATATTTCCCGGCAGGAATTGCGCCAGCATTTAAAAAACCTGTTGATGCAGCAGGAAATGCCGAAAAAGATGATCCTGTTGGATGAAATTCCCCTGAATAGCCGGGGTAAAACGGATAAAGACGCATTGAAAAAATTGCTTGAATAAAAAATAACTTTTATAAAAATTTCTTGACAAAACATTTATATAACCTTATACTATCAATGTTACAAACGAAACAGCAAAAAGCTTTTCGTTCATTTGGTCCATTAGCTCAGTTGGCAGAGCACCTGACTTTTAATCAGGGTGTCCCGCGTTCGAGTCGCGGATGGATCACCACGCAAATTACTCCCGCTCAGACGAGCGGGAGTTTTTTTGTTATTTTATCTTCCCGCATCAGGTAAAATAATGATATAATATAATGTATATTTTTATTAAAACGGACTGCATGTAAAATCTTTTGCAGAGTTGATAGATAATTTATTATGTAAATGGAGGAGATTTTATGAACAAGAAAGCGGAACAGTTTAAAAAATTTCTGGACGAACGGAAAGTCACGGCTTTCCAAATGGAAGAAATTGCCGATGATCCCCAGAATACAGTTGCATTCCGTTCTTTTATTGCTGTAGAAGGACAGCAGCTTCCTACCATGCTGATCGTGGACGACAGCGTATTTTCTATAATCAGGGTACAGATTGCGCCGCAGGTGCTGAAAGAAGATAATGCGGATGCCCTTCTGAAACTGGCGAACACCCAGAATATGACATACAAACCCTTTAAGCTGTTCTTTGACGGCTCCGGCGACCTGATTCTGGATACCTGCATGGTAGCAGAAAACGACGGACTGGAAGGGGAAGCAGTTTACCGTATGTTCAATGTGATCATCGGTTACCTGAACGATAACTATCGCAATATTATGAAGGCCGTTTGGCGGTAACAGGCAGCGAGCCGCTGAAATATAAATTTGTGATATAGATTCTTATCATACCAGTGCAAAATATCCGTAGGCGAGATAACACCCGATCAGCATCCATCCTTCCCAGAGTACGATCTTCATCTGGGTGTAACCGAAAATCAGCAGCAAGACCGTTGCCCCTACGGCTACGTAGGCGTCGCTGAGGAAATTGGGGGCGCAGGCAATGGGAAGGATCAGGGCAGAGGTGCCCAGCACAAATAAAATGTTAAAGATGCAGCTTCCCACTACATTGCCTACAGCCAGGTCCGCGTTTCCACGGAGGGCTGCGGTAACAGAGGTCACCAATTCCGGCAGGGAGGTTCCAAGGGCTACGATAGTCAGTCCGATGACCCGGTCGCTGATGTCAAATACTTTGGCAAGGGCTACCGCAGCGTCTACAGCGTAATCGCTGCTGACCAGGATCACTACCAGGCCGATGACAGTCAGGGCCAGCAGTTTTATGATGGAAGGCTGGTCCTGTGCTGCCGGTTCCGGAGTGGTGTCGGCAGCAGTTTCTTGCACATTGCTTTTAACAGTATCTGCTGCAACCATTGCCGGTATTTCTTCTTCCGATTTCTGTTTTGACTGACGGATCAGATAGATGATGTAGAGTATGAGGCCGGCCCACAGGATACCGCCGTCAATGCGGGTGATGAGCCCGTCTTTGCCCATCCAGACAAAAAAGGCGGTGACAAGGATGGTATAGGGCATTTCATACCGGATGGTAGAGCGTTCGATTTTTAAAGGAACGATGGCGGCCACAGCACCCAGGATGATAAAAATATTCATGATGTTGCTGCCAATTACATTGCCGATAGAGATCCCGGCGCTGCCCTTTATGGCAGCGGCAATGGAAACGGCAGCTTCCGGAGCGCTGGTTCCCATAGCTACAATGGTCAGGCCGATGATCAGTTCCGGAATGCCAAACTTTTTTGCAATTCCCGACGCGCCGTCCACAAACAGATCGGCGCCTTTAACCAGCAGGGCAAACCCTACGATCAGGATAGCCAGCTGCTTTATGATTTCCATATCCATATCAGATCAATCCTTTACAACAGAGTTTGAAACAATGGGTTTTATCACCGGAACTGTTCGGTGGGTACACCGGTGATAGGGGATTTCCAATCTTTATGTGGCCCTGTAATTTCCACGATTTTGGCCGCTGCGGTTCCTGACCACAGGACCTGCCCGCTCATTTCGCCGTTCATTTTAAAGATGGTCTTCCGGCTGACGGAATCTTTAATGGAAAAGGCGGTAGGCGTGATTCCAAAGACCCCTTCATTCCGGATGATCACATCCGAAAAGATCTGTCCGCAGAAAACGCCGTCGCTGATCATGGGTTTACCATAAATATTCAGAGGCACGATTTTTGCTCTAATGGGTACCGTAATCAGGTTTACCACTTCGTTTACTTCCCGGATATCGTCATTGTGGTCGTGGAAGTAGTACACATCGTACAGCTGGCTGTTTTCGGCAGACTGGGATTCAAAAGGATACAGATGATTCAGGATCAGGGCATCCGTGGTGTGCAGATACAGCTTGTCATTGGGAGATGCATAACGGCCCAGATAAGTCCATTCTTCTGCAAAGGCCTGGGATGCAAACAGCATCAGGGTAAGGAGGAAGAGGAAAATACGTTTCATCATACGCTTCGTCCTTTCGTTTTTTATGGAATATAAATCAAATAACTATACATTAAATATAGTATGATTAACGAAGTTTTGCAAGTTTTCTTTCAGTAAGCCCGGGTAAATGTGACCGGATAACTGAAACTTCCGGTAAATGCTATGGCCAATACAAAGTGCCAAAATCCCAATAGTTTTATGTCTGCAGACAGAACAAAGGGTTATCTGATGAACGGATTTTGTATTATTCTTTACAAAAAATCCCAGAAAACGGTTCTGTTAACTGCTAAGGAGCTATATTTGTCTAAAAACTATTTACATTATCTGCATCACAGATTACAATATAAAATATGCAGGTATAAGCTAAAGATATAGAAAGTGCTTTTATCTGGATAGAGAAAGAAGGAAGGAGCAAAACGGGATGTTAAAGTTTTCCGGAACCAAAATGAAAGCGCTGACAGCGGCGCTGTTACTGATGCTGGCTGCAGGCGCGGCAGGCTGCGGCGGAGGGGATAAAAAAGCTGCGGCCCCTGCGGCAGAAAAAAAATATAATGTAGGTATCGTCCAGCTGGTAGAGCATGCGGCGCTGGATGCCGCTAACAAAGGCTTTGTGGACGGACTGGCAAAGAACGGATTTAAGGAAGGGAAAAACATTACCTTCGACAGGCAAAACGCTCAGGCAGACCAGTCCAACCTGCAGAACATCGCTAACCGTTTTGTAAATAATAAAGTGGACCTGATCTGCGCCATCGCAACGCCATCTGCACAGAGCGTGGCTAACGCTACGAAGGATATTCCTATTGTAGGCACTGCCATTACGGATTATAAAGCGGCGAAATTGGTGAAAGATCCGGCAAAGCCGGGTACCAATGTAACCGGCACCACCGATATGAACCCAATCAAAGAACAGGTTGAATTATTGCTGAAGGTTGTTCCCAAAGCGAAAAATGTCGGCGTTATTTACTGCTCCAGCGAAGTGAACAGCCAGCTGCAGGTTGAAATTCTGAAAAAGGAAGCGGCGGCAAAAGGCCTGACCATTAAGGAAGCTACCGTTTCTACCGTAAACGATATCCAGCAGGCGGCCCACAGCCTGATCGGCAAGGTGGACGCACTGTATATCCCGACAGATAACATCATGGCTTCCGCCATGCCTACCCTGTGCAAGGTAACGGATGAGGCCAAGCTGGCGGTCATCTGCGCGGAACCGGGCGAGGTAAAGGCCGGCGGCCTGATCACCTTAGGCATTGATTATTATATGCTGGGCGAGGAGACCGGCGTTATGGCGGCCGAGATCCTGAACGGGAAAGCAAAGCCCCAGGATATGGCTATCCGCTCCCAGAAGGAATTCAAGGCTGTCGTAAATATGAAAAAAGCAGAACAGCTGGGGATCAAAATTCCGGAAGAACTGCTGAAGGGCGCAGAAGTTTTGAAATAATTTGTATGATGTGATATAATCTTACAGTATACGGCTGGGCGGATCTGTCGTAACAAACGGATCCGCGCCTTTTTATATAATAATAAAGAATTCGAGGTCATTGTTTTATGAGTAACCTGGCTGTGTCAACAGTGGCACAAGGCTTGTTGTGGGCTGTTATGGCCCTGGGCGTGTATGTAACGTTTCGCGTTCTGGATCTGGCGGATCTGACCTGTGAAGGAAGTTTTCCTCTGGGGGCTGCAACAGCAGCTACCCTGATGGCTTCCGGTTACGGAGTGGGTGTTTCCATTGCGGCAGCGGCGGTAGCGGGGATGCTGGCCGGAGCGGTCACGGGCATCCTGACCACAAAAATGAAGATTCCGGCATTGCTGGCCGGAATACTGACCATGATCGCATTGTATTCCGTAAATTTGCGGATCATGGGGAAGGCGAATTTATCCCTTTTGGGCGTGGATACGGTGTTCGTGATTACCCAGAAGACTCTGGGTCTGAATAATGCCCAGACCACTTTTGTTGTGGGAATGGCGGCGACGCTGATCGTGGGAATCGCTATGTACTGGTTCTTCGGTACGGAAATCGGGGCGGCCATCCGCGCAACCGGTTTTAACCAGCAGATGATCCGGGCCCAGGGGGTCAATACGGACATGACTATCATTTTAGGCCTTATCATCAGTAACGCGCTGATTTCCATTTCCGGCGCCCTGGTAGGGCAGAACAACGGGTTCGCAGACGTGGGCATGGGCGTGGGTACCATCGTTATCGGCCTGGCATCCGTTATTATCGGCGAAGTGCTGTTTGGGACCCGCAGCTTTAAAAACTGCATGATCTCTGTAGTATTGGGTTCTGTAGTCTATCGTATCGTTATCGCAATTGTATTGCAGATGGGCATGCCGCCCAACGATCTGAAACTCTTTACCTCTGTACTGGTGGCCCTGGCCCTGTCCATGCCCCTGATCAAGGCAAAGTTCAAAGGCAGAAAGGCGGCGCGCTGATGTTACATGTAGAACATATTTTTAAAACATTTTTCCCCGGAACCATCAATGAAAAACGGGCCCTGAACGATGCGAATCTTCATCTGAAGCCGGGGGATTTTACCACGGTTATCGGCAGCAACGGCGCAGGTAAATCTACCATGCTGAATGCCATAGCCGGGGTATGGCCTATCGATAAGGGCCGAATCGTCATTGACGGGGTGGATATTACCAAAGAACCGGAACATAAGCGGGCACGGTATATCGGCAGGGTATTCCAGGATCCCATGCTGGGTACTGCCGCCGGTATGATGATCGAAGAGAATCTGGCTATCGCATCCCGGCGGGGACAGTTCCCCGGACTAAGCTGGAGCAGTACCAGCGAACAGCATGACCGTTTTTATGAAATGCTGAAGGAACTGAACCTGGGACTGGAAGACCGGATGACGGCCCATGTAGGATTGCTTTCCGGCGGCCAGCGGCAGGCGCTGACGCTTCTGATGGCAACTATCAAGAAACCGAAATTGCTGTTGCTGGATGAACATACGGCGGCACTGGATCCCAAAACGGCGGAAAAGGTTCTGGAACTTACAGATACCGTTGTAAAACGCGATA
>Ga0256404_1010275_pt1 | contig 13012 bp, 9 predicted proteins | sample RumenRJG_01DNA_FD_185990 | JGI IMG/M metagenome (GOLD analysis project Ga0256404, IMG submission 185990) | Bovine rumen microbial communities from Lethbridge, Alberta, Canada - RJG_01 | ecosystem: Host-associated > Mammals > Digestive system > Stomach > Rumen | place: Canada: Alberta | collected...
TCCTATGGATTATCACTCCCTGGACATCCAGTGGGGCAACCACGACATCCTCTGGATGGGCGCGGCCAGCGGAAGCGACGCCTGCATCACCAACGTGGTGCGGAACAATGTGCGCTATCACAACATCCGCATCCTGGAGAGCGGCTACGCCATCTCCCTCCGGAAGCTGCAGCTCTTTGCGGAGCGCACCTACGAGGGGGATCCCCACAACGCCATGGTGAAGGCGATCAACATGCTGGTCACCAAGTCCGAAGGACAGGCGATCCTCCGCCATCCCGAGTTTGAGATGAAGGACCGCCTGCTGATGTACAATGTGAACCGCGAGACCGGCATGATCACCATCGGGGATAAAGAGTACCAGATGAACACGACGGAATTCCCGACGGTGGACTGGGAAAAGCCCTATGAGTACTCGCCGGAGGAGGCGGAGGTCATGGACGACCTGAGGGCTTCCTTCCGTTCCAGCCAGAGGCTGAAGAAGCACATCGAGTTCCTGTATTCCGTCGGCAGCATCTACCTGAAGATGAACGACAACCTCCTGTTCCACGGCTGCGTGCCGCTGACAGCGGACGGCCAGATGGAGGAGATGAATTTCTTCGGTCAGTTCCATAGAGGAAAGTCCTACTTCGACTGCTGCGAGAGGGTGGCGCGCCAGGCTTACCTCGGCGGACTGGAGAGACATCTGGACTTCATGTGGTACCTCTGGGGAGGACCGAAGTCTCCCATGTGCGGAAGGATCCTGAAGACCTTCGAGCGCACCTACATCGATGATAAGAGCTCCTGGAAGGAGCCTCAGGACCACTACTACGATTTCCTGAACTCCGAGGCGACGAGCCGCATGATCCTCCGGGATTTCGGCCTGAAGTCCGACATGTCCCACATCATCAACGGGCACACCCCGGTCCACGCCGCCGAGGGAGAGCATCCTGTGAAGGCGGGAGGAAAGCTGATCGTCATCGACGGCGGATTCAGCACGCCGTACCACAAGACCACAGGAATTGCCGGCTATACTCTGATCTACAACTCCCACGGCATGCGGATCAAGAGCCACGCGCCTTTTGAGAGCGTGGACAAAGTGCTGACGGAGAACATCGACATTGAATCCAGAGCGGAGCAGTTCGAACTTGAGCCCTACCGGGTCATGATCGGAGACACCGACAAGGGCCGCGCCATCGCACAGCAGATCGACGACCTGAACGCCCTTCTGGACGCCTACAGAGACGGATCCATTGCGGAAGGGACCGGAAAACAGCAGTAAGGACAGCAGAATACCGTTATAAAAAAGGCCGGCGTCTTCAGGACGCCGGCCTTTGTCTTTTATTTCCTGCGGATACCGAACTGATACTGCTCCAGCAGGTCGTTCTTCAGGTTCCAGAGCTTCTTGGAAAGATCCACGTAGGTCTGGTGCGGGTTGTGGAAACGCTTGGACTCCTCCCAGAGGGAAGCGAGCTCCTTTTTGCAGATCTGCTGCAGTTCCATGACCTTCGGGGACTCGTAGATGCACTCGCCGTTGTGGAAGACGTGGACCATGATCTCCTCCATAGTGTAGGAGCCGCCCTCCAGGAGCGTCTTCTTCCAGGTCTCGATCGGGTCGAAGAGCATCAGCGGGTCGTTGGGATCGAACTTCTCATCCGTCAGGGTGATGAAATCGGCGATGATCATGCCTTCGTCGTCGCGGATGCGGTAGATGGTCTTGTCTCCCGGGTTCGTGATCTTTTCGGCGTTCTCGGAGATCTTGATCTTCGGGATGAACTCGCCGGTGGTCTTGTCCTGGATGGCAGCCAGCTTGTAGACGCCGCCGAAGGCGGGGCAGTCCTTGCTGGTGATCAGGTTCGTGCCGACGCCCCAGGAATTGATGGTGGCACCCTGCTGCTTCAGGGACTGGATCAGGTCTTCGTCCAGGTCGTTGGAAGCGGAGATGATGGCGTCCGTGAAGCCTTCCGCGTCCAGAGCCGCCTTGACCTTCTTGGAGAGATAGGCAAGGTCGCCGCTGTCCATGCGGATGCCGTACTTTTTGGACTTGATGCCTGCGTCCCGCATCTCCTTGAACACGGTGATGGCGTTCTTCAGTCCGGAGTCCAGAGTGTCATAAGTGTCGATCAGAAGGATACATGCGTCAGGGTACAGCTTCGCGTAGGCGCGGAAGGCAGTCAGCTCATCCGGGAAGCTCATGATCCAGGAGTGAGCGTGAGTGCCGCTGACCGGGACGTCGAACATCTGGCCGCAGAGCACGTTGGAGGTGCCGACGCATCCGGCGATCATGGCAGCTCTTGCGCCGTAGATTGCTGCGTCCGGACCCTGGGCCCGGCGGCAGCCGAACTCCATCACGCCGTCGCCTGCGGCTGCCCGGACGATGCGGGAAGCCTTCGTGGCGATCAGGCACTGATGGTTCAGAATGTTCAGAAGCGCAGTCTCAATCAGCTGGGCCTGCATGACGGGGGCGATGACTTTGACCAGAGGTTCTCTCGGGAAGATCACCCGGCCTTCCGGAATCGCGTAGATATCGCCGGTAAAGCGGAATTCGTGAAGATACTCCAGGAAGTCCTCCTCGAAAATGTTGAGGCCCCGGAGATAATCGATATCATCCTCCGTAAAATGCAGGCCCTTGATATATTCGATGATCTGCGCCAGGCCTGCGGAGATGGCGTAGCCGCCGCCCTGCGGGTTGCTGCGGTAAAAGGCATCGAAAATGACGGTCTCGTTCATGCCGGCATTTCTGAAATAGCCCTGCATCATGGTCAGCTCGTACAGATCAGTGAGCAGTGTCAGGTTTCTCATGATTATATGTTCCTCGTTTCTGCAAATTCAGGGCCGGATCATGATCCGGCCCCGTGCGCTGTTCTGGGTTAAGTTTGTCAGGCCTTCTTCTTGCCCTGGTTTGCGACGGCTTCCATCTTTGCCTTCAGTGCTTCCTGGTCGCCGAGATAGTAGTGCTTGATGACGTTGAAGTTATCATCAAACTCATAGACCAGCGGCACACCGGTGGGGATGTTCACGCCGATGATGTCTTCCTTGGAGATGTTGTCGAAATACTTCACAAGGGCGCGGAGAGAGTTGCCGTGCGCTGCGATCAGGACGCGCTTTCCGGCTGCCATCTGGGGCTTGATCACCTCGTTGAAATAAGGCACTGCGCGCTCGATGGTGGTCTCCAGACTCTCGTTGTCAGGAATGTCCGCCGGATCAACGTCTCTGTAGGCAGCCGCCTTCTTGGCGCTGCGCTCGTCCGCGGGATCCAGTACCGGAGGCTTGATGTCAAAGGAACGTCTCCAGATCTTCACCTGTTCCTCACCGAACTTTGCAGCGGTCTCCGCTTTGTTCAGCCCCTGAAGGGCGCCGTAGTGGCGCTCGTTCAGCTTCCAGCTCTTGATGACCGGCAGCCATGCGCGGTCCATCTCGTCCAGAATGTGGTTCAGGGTGTGGATGGCTCTCTTCAGATAAGAAGTGTAGCAAATATCAAAATCATATCCTTCCGCCTTTAAAAGCCGTCCTGCGGACTTAGCTTCCTCATGTCCTTTCTCGCTCAGGTCCACGTCCATCCAGCCGGTGAAAAGATTCAGCTTGTTCCATTCACTTTCTCCGTGTCGAACCAGTACTAACTTCATCATAAGGCAGTTCTCCTTTCGGTTTCAGACCGGCCCTTCTGCCGGACTGTACTTTCATGTCTGCTGTTACTAATCATAACATATTCATGTGGGAAAAGGAATGAGAAAGCAATAAAAGGATTCCGTGCAAAAGGAAGGCTTGCAAGGTCCGTACCGGGAAGTTAGACTATTAGTATTGCTATTCAGGGTTTCAGAAAGGAATCATAAATGAGAAAAACAGGAAAATTCTTAAAGTCTCTGGCGGCGGTGCTGTTTACCGGAATGCTTTTTACAGTTGGAATTACGGGCGAGACTCTGGCGGGAGCTCATAAATGGGACAATACAGCAGAGGGAAACGGCCCGGGCATCATACTCAGACAGCAAAGCGAGCCGGAGTATGTTGAGGCTTATGTCACTGTCACGGAAGAGGGGCAGGTGATCGACACTTTTAACGGTGTACAGGCGCTCTGCCGCCCCGGGGGACGGGAGGACTATGATCAGACCTACAACTGTGTGGTGCTTGTCGAAAGGTATTACCGTCAGGTGTACGGGATTGAAGTGAGCAATGAATGGCAGTTCGAGATCCCGATCGCGGAAGGGATCGGGAGATTTACCGTAGCAGAGACCCCCGCGCCCGGCGATATCGGTTACGAGACTTCCAGTGATGGCGGCCCGCACTGGTTCATCGTAAAAAAAGTGAACGGAGACGGAAGCTTCACTGTCTTCGAGCAGAACTGGAAATGGGTCTCCGAGGGCGTGACGTATACGGCGGTCAACCGGCGGGTGTCCTTTGAGAAATCAAGAGACCTGAGATTTTTCCGGAGACCGGGAGCATAAGTGTTTAATATGAAAAGGAATCCTGTCCGGAAAGAGCAGGTGACCGCAGTACTCGCGGTCGCCCTGTTTTACGGCGCCCTTCAGCTGGCAGGCATCACCTGTCCGATAAAATATATCACAGGGATCTCCTGCCCGGGCTGCGGAATGACGCGCGCCTGGCTGTCGCTGCTCCTCAGGGGAGATCTGAAGGCTGCTTTTCATTATCATCCGCTGTTCTGGATCCTGATCCCGGGGGTGCCTCTGTTCCTGTACCGGCACCGATTTTCCGAAAGGACCCGGAAAACGGTGTCTTATCTGCTGATCCTGCTGTTTTTTGCTGTATATGCGTTCCGGATGGCTTCACCTGGGAACACGATCGTCGTTTTCCGCCCCGGGGACGGGCTGATCGGCCGCATCCTGGCGGCGGCAGGAGGATATCTGCAGTTTTTTCCGCGGGGGCGCTGACAGGACCTCCGGAGAGACGTTTCGTCCCCGGAAAAACGCAGTTTGTCAGATTTCCGGAATACAGAGAGTCTCCGGTGATATGATATAGCTGCGGAACAGGGCAGGCAGCGTCGGTTGACGGTTATTTCCTGAAAATATTATAATTGATCATAATAAACAGACAGAGAAGGGAGAACAGTATGGCAGTCCGTCTGGTTATGGGAGATGTTGATGAACGTTACCTTGCGCAGATGCAGGGATTCCTTGAAAAGAACTATCCTTCTGAAGCAGAGATACATTCCTTCACGAATGCTGATTCTCTGGAAGATTTCGTGAAGAGAGAGGGGGCCGATGTGGTCCTGATCAACCCCAGACTCGGGATCGGGGTAAAGAGACTGTACCGCGCCGGCGCGGTCGCTGTCGCGTATCTTGACGAGAAGGACGGAGCTCCGGACGTGACGGGCGAGCGGATCGTCGGAAAATATAAAAGACCGGATGTTTTCCTCGGGATCGTAAAAGAGATCGCGGATGAAGGCGCAGCCCGCGCCAGAGTGAACGCGAGACTGGAGGCGGACCGCGCGCGGCAGGCTGCGGAAGAAGAATCCCGCAGAGCCGCGGAGGAAGAAGCTGCCAGAGCTGCGGCGGAAAGAGCCCGCAGAGAAGAGGAGGAAACAGCAAAACAGTTTCAGGCCGGAGCAGAAACTCCTGCGGGAGGCTGGGACGCGCCTTCGCCCATTCCGGTCTTTGGCATCCCGTCTGAAGATGACCCCCTGGACGATCAGAAAACGATCGCGTTTACATCAGGGACAGATTTTAAAGGCCCCGCAGCGAAGATCATAGAAGTCACTTCCTTCTCCGGAGGCACCGGGGCGACGACGATCTCGGCGGCACTTGCCAAGAATCTCGCTGCCAGAGGGCTTAAAGTGATGTACCTTAATCTGGAGACGGCCTGCAGCTGCGGCTCCCTTTTCCAGAGCGACGACCCGGGTTCTTTCGGCAATGTACTGAAAGCAGCTGTTTCCAATGAGGAACTGACGGCGGAGATACTGATGGACAATCTCTGCCTCAGCAGCGACGGTGTCTGGTTCTACAGGCCCTGCGACGACCCGGAACTTATGCTTACCTTATCTTCCGATCATATTCTGGAACTCCTCGGAGGGCTGAGGTACGCAGGGATGTTTTCCCATATTATCGTTGATTTCAACTTTATCGCTTCCGAGCAGGATCTCCGGATCCTGGGCAGTGCCGACAGGATCCTGATCCTGAACGACGGTTCTGTCACGGCAAACGCGAAATATCTGCAGAGCTTCCGGCTTGTGCAGTACCTGGAGAAGCTGACCGGGATCAGTGTGACGGACCGGATGGAGCTGATCTACAACCGCTTCAGCAGCAGCAAATCCAGCACCACCATCCCGGATCCGGGGATCAGTGTCATCGGGAGGATTCCGCCCATCAAGCACGCGACGACAGAAGAGATCGTGGAATACATCAAAACGAATATGAATGTCCTGAAGAGGATCAGCTGATCCGGGAACTGGTTCAGCAGGACAGCAGAGAAAAGAGCGACAGCATATGGCAGAATTTGCGATAGAAAAACTGGACAACAACGAAGCGTACTTTACATGCGGGCTGCAGGGAGACGAACAGCCGGACCGTTTCGCCATCGGGATGCTGAGCAACAATACGATCAGCCGGATCATTACACCCGAACTGGAGGAATCAGAGGAGCAGATCAGTCTGCGCTGCCGTGTGGACGGTCTTGTTCCCATGGAAGAGTACTTTAAAGACGGCATCAGCCGCAGCCGGACCTTCAAGGTACTGCGCACATGCGCGGAAGCGATCCTTTCAGGAAAAGATTATATGCTGGAAGAAGACCATTTCCTTCTTCAGCCGAAAATGATGTTCGCAGACCCGGAAACGGGAGAGGCGGAACTGATCTACCTCGCTGTCGATGGATTCAGGAACAAACTTTCCTTCCGAAGGTGCATCCAGAAACTGATCGTCAACGCAGTCTACGAGGAGAGCGAGGATCTTTCCTATGTTGCGAAGCTGATCAACGGGATCAGCCGCTGCAAGGACCTGAACGCAGGGACTTTGCTCGGGATCCTGTCAGAACTCGAAAAAGAAAAAGTACAAATGTCTCTTCCGGAAGAAGAAACAGCACCTCCCGTGATGATACCGCCGCAGAATGAGGAGCCTGAAACAGGGAGAGAGACAGCACCTGCAGCAGTAGAGGACCCGGACGACGACAAGACCTGGATCGATCCTGATTCCCTGACCTGGGGAACGTCCCAGGGCGGAAGCGCCGGAGAAATCGGCTGGGACGCCGCGCCGCAGCAGGGCTGGGGCAGCCAGGGAGCCGCGCCGCAGCAGGGCTGGGACAGCCAGGGAGCCGCACCGCAGCAGGGCTGGGGCAGCGGGAACGCGTTCCCGGGGCCCGGGGAGGAAGACCCGGATAACGACAAGACCTGGATCGATCCTGATTCCCTGACCTGGGGAACGTCCCAGGGCGGAGCTTCCGGAGAGATCGGCTGGGACGCCGCGCCGCAGCAGGGCTGGGGCAGCCAGGGAGCCGCACCGCAGCAGGGCTGGGGCAGCCAGGGGGCCGCGCCGCAGCAGGGCTGGGGCAGCCAGGGGGCCGCGCCGCAGAGACCTGCTCCGGCACAGTGGAAGCCAGCGGCTTCTCACGAGATCTACATGGATGTGAATCAGGAGACAGGCCGCCTTGAGCCGTCGAAAAAGAAGAAAAAGGGTCTTTTCGGCAAATTCAGAAAGTCCTGACGGAAGGGGACAAACGGATGGGATATCATTTTGCATACCATACGGATATCGGCATGAGAGAATCGAATCAGGACTCTCTCGTGATCAAAAGTTACAGTAAAAACGGGAAAAAAGCCTTCCTCGCCGCGGTCTGCGACGGACTCGGCGGCCTCTCCAGGGGAGAAGTAAACAGCCGGAAAGCAGCGCAGATCCTTTCGAACTGGTTTGAAGGAGTGTTCGTCCCTGTCGCGGACGGGACTGACCAGCCGGAATATATAGAAGAGCAGATGGAAATGCTCCTCCGGACCATCAACCGTTCTCTTTTCAATGATAACAGAGCGGCCGGGAGTCCCGGAGGAACAACAATGAGCGCACTTCTTCTCTGGAACGGGGAGAGGTTCATTGCCCATATCGGAGATTCCAGGATCTATGAGATCCGGAACGGAGAGGTCCGGCAGCTGACACGGGATCACTCCTATGTCGCGAGGGAAGTGGAACTGGGGCATATGACAGAGGCGGAGGCGAAGGTCTCCAAAAAGAGGAACGTTCTGCTTCAGTGCCTTGGCGCGAAGCCCTTTCTGGACGAGCCCCAGGTAGGGGAGGACGGAGAAGAAGCTCCTGCAGTGTACCTTCTCGGCACGGACGGGTTCTGGCATTATATGGAACAGGATTATGTGCTGGAATGTCTGTCTCCGGAAAAGGTAAGACCGGAAGAAATGAAACAGTGTCTTGTCAACATCGTGAAAACCGGCAGGGATAAAGGCGAGAAAGACAATGCGACCGCAGTTGCGGTGCTGACAGACGGAAAGCAGTAGCAAAACCTGAAGGAACGGAGTGAGCATGGTATACGCAGTATGGTCGGACCGGGGCGAACGGGAGATCAATGAAGATGCAGTAGGGCACGGAGCGTCAGGGGAGAATGAGTGCTATCTTGTATGCGACGGCCTGGGGGGCCATGAAAAAGGCGAAGTGGCTTCCAGAATGGCAGTCGCCACGGCGCTTGAGGTGTTCGGAAAGCTGTCTGCGGAGCGGGCGGATTCCCGGACGATCCTGGAACAGTGCTTCCTGAACTGTCAGGAAAAGGTGACCGCGTACCAGAAGGAGCACCGCAGTGCTTCCGACATGAAAACGACGATGACGATGCTCCTGAAGACCGGCGGTTCCGTCCGGTGGGGGCATATCGGCGACACGAGGGTATACCGGTTTCAGGCGGGGAAAATGGTCTCCCGCACATTTGACCACAGTGTGCCTCAGATGCTTGTATACTCCGGGGAGATCAAAGAGAGTCAGATCCGCTTCCACGAAGACCGCAACCGCCTTCTGAAGGTGATCGGTGCTCCGTGGAACAAACCGCAGTACGAGATCTCCGAAGCTTCGGCGCTGACAGACAGAGAGGCCTTCCTGATGTGTACGGACGGTTTCTGGGAATGGATCACCGAAGATGAGATGGCGCGCTTCCTTGCGGCGGCGCGGACCCCTGCGGAATGGCTGGACGCCATGCAGCAGCATGTGCTCCGGTCAGGACGGGGAAACAATATGGATAATTACTCCGCGATCGCTGTATATCACGGAGAACCTTGGAAAAAGCGCAGCCTTTTCGGTATTTTCGGATAAAGGCGCGGGACAGCGAGAGGAGTGCGACAGGGAAAGATGAAAATACGCTGCCAGAGTTGCATGCAGGAATATGAGGCGGACAAAGCGGAAGGAAGCTTCTGTACGCTGTGCGGCTTCAAACAGGGAACACCCCCGAAGGAAGCCTATCATCTTCACCCCGGGATCCTTCTTCAGAACCGTTATTATCTCGGAACAGTCGTTGCATACGGTGGTTTCGGAATCATCTACCGCGCCTGGGACGAGATGATGAAGGTGGTCGTCGCAATAAAGGAATACTTCCCGGCCGTATATGTGAACCGGAATCCCGGTGAGCAGCAGATCCTGGTCTACTCCGGAAAGAAGCAGGGAGAGTTCCAGGCAGGACTGAAGAGCTTCCTTGCCGAGGCGAGAAATACTGCGAAATTCTCCCAGTATGAAAACATCGTCAAGGTATTTGATTATTTTGAGGCCAACGGCACCGGTTATATGGTCATGGAGTATATGACCGGCCGCACGCTGAAACAGTACCTGAAGCAGCAGGGGGGAAGGCTGCCCTGGGATATGACCGTGCAGATCGGCGCCAGCGTCATGGACATCCTGAAGGTGGTGCATGAAGCGGGCATCCTGCACAGAGACATCAGCCCCGACAATATCATGCTCTGTGACGACGGAAGGGTGAAGCTGTTTGACTTCGGCGCCGCCAGGTTCTCGGATCTGGAAGCGGAGAAGATGCGTACGATCATCCTGAAGATCGGCTATGCTCCGCCGGAACAGTACCGCTCCAAGAGTATTCAGGGACCCTGGACGGATATCTATGCGCTGGGGGCCACCATGTACCGGTGCATTACCGGAAAAGTGCCCCCGGAATCGGTGAACAGGCAGGAAGCGGTGTTCAGGAAGGAAGGAGACCCGCTGAAGCGGCCGTCGGAATTCGCTCCTGAGATACCGGCTTTTCTCGATACCGCCCTGATGCGTTCCATGGCGCTGGAGCCGGAGCTCCGGTTCCGTACCGCTCCGGAGTTCAAGGACGCGGTGCTGAATAAAAAGCGCATCGCGGACGTGGAGCAGCTGCTGAAAAAGAAGAGAAGAAACAGAGCACTCGGCATTGCTGCCGCGGCCCTGGCAGTCACAGCGGCGCTGAGCGGCGTTTTCATTCATTACAGAAAGATGTACCGGATCGCGCATCTTGCGCCGACCACCATACGGGTCCTGATCTCTGAAGATGTCCCCGGCGAGAAAGATATCTACAGGGAGATGTCTGAGGAATTCATGCAGAATTATCCGGATGTCAGCGTGGAGATCAATGCGGTCTCTCCGGAAGAGTACGAAGAAGAGCTGAAAAAGAACCTCGGGAAGGGAGACGGAGCAGTGTCCCTTTTTGAAAGCGGAACGGCAGGAGAGCTTCCTGAGATGGAGGAGATCGATCCGAAAGCGCTGTACGGAGATTCTCCGGCGGAAGAATTTCTGATCTCCGGGGAAAACAAGGTGCACAAGGTGCCTCTGGGCTTTGAGGTTCCGGTCCTCTATGAAAACACCGGAGATGCTGCGGGAGAAGCGGGCGGAGAGAACCAGCCGGAGGCTTTTCTCAGGGGAGAAGCGAAGCGGGCCGTCTTTTCCAGCACGCGCTATCACGAGGTCCAGGAAGCACTTCCCGGTGTCTATGCCGTGAGTGAAGCGGGAGCCGGGAACAAAGCGGAAAAGCTTCATGCCAGAGGACTGGAGTTCTTTTCTGTCAACAGGAATGCCTCCGAACTGGACCGGGCGGCGGCAGAGCGCCTTCTGAGCTACTGGATGGGAGAAAAGGCACAGGATATCCTGCATGTCAGGTATCACAGAGCTCTTCCGGTAAGAAAAACACAGCTCGCGGAACTCCTGAACCTGACTCCGGAGCTGAAATTCCTGGACGGATTTACACCTGAACAGCTCTGCGACGAGGACCAGAAGAGCTTTGACCGGTTCTGCGCAGAGTATTACGGTGAAACGTAATGATATGAGCAGGGACCTCCTGCAATAAAGGAAAAGAGGATGTTGAGATGCTGATCAGATGTCTGGGCTGCATGCAGAGGTATGAAGACAATCAGAACAAGTGTCCCCACTGCGGCTATGTACGCGGTACAGCACCGGAAGAGGCCTATCATATCAGGCCGGGGACGATCCTGTCCAAACGCTATCTGGTCGGCCGTGTCCTGGGGTTCGGCGGCTTCGGGGTGACTTATATCGGATACGATATGACGCTCGACAAGGTAGTGGCTGTGAAAGAGTATCTTCCCGGCGAATTCGCCACCAGGATGCCGCACCAGACGAGACTGACGGTATATCCCGGAGAAAAGCAGGAGCAGTTTTCTGCAGGCAAGGAGAAATTCCTCGACGAATCCAGGAAGATGGTGCGTTTTCAGCATGTCCCGGAAGTAGTCCACGTATTTGACTGCTTTGAGGAAAACGGAACGGCCTACATCGTCATGGAGTATCTGGAGGGGGAATCCCTGAAGCAGAAACTGGAGCGGGACGGCAGGATGACAGTGGAGGAAGCCCTTCCCATTATTCTGGACGTGCTGCACGCCCTGGAAGCGGTGCACGCCGAGGGGATCCTGCACCGTGACGTGGCGCCGGACAATATCTGCCTGACAAAGGACGGCAGGGTCAAGCTTCTGGACTTCGGTGCGGCGCGGTTTGCGACCACGACCCACAGCCGCTCCCTTACCGTCCTGATCAAACCGGGCTACGCCCCGGAAGAACAGTACCGCTCCCGCGGCGACCAGGGGACCTGGACAGATGTCTACGCGACAGCTGCCACCTTCTACCGAATGATCACCGGCATCACCCCGGATGACGCCCTGGAGCGCGCCGCGCGGGACATGCTGAGACCGCCGTCAAAATGCGGGGTGAAGATCGGACCGAACACGGAAAACGCGATCATGAACGCCCTGAATGTGAAGGTGCAGGGTCGCACGCAGACCGCGAAGGATTTCGAAAACGACCTGATGGCGAACGTGGTAAAGCGCGTGAACGTGCGCGCGGATACCGCGGATACAGGAAAATGGCCTCTGTGGAGCAAGATCCTCCTGGGAACAGCTGCGGCCGGCGTCCTGGTCTTCGGGATCCTCTCCGCCACGGTGCTGCGCCCGGACAGTGAGGACGACATGGGGGCCGTGGCTGTGGAGGAAGGATATACCAGAGTCCCGAACGTCGTTAATCAGGAACGGGAAGAGGCGATCCACATCGCGGAAGATGCCGGCCTGCTGCTGCAGATCTACGACAAACAGTACAGCAATGAGATCCAGAGGGACCGCATTCTGAAGCAGGAGCCGGGAGATGCAGAGACAGTGGAGAAAGACAGTGCGCTCCGCGTCGTGATCAGTGCCGGCATCGAGCGGACCATCGTACCGTCCGTCATCGGTATGACCAGAGAAGCGGCGGAGAAGCTCATGAAGGACGCGGACCTGATCCCGGAAATGAAAGAAGTGGAATACGCTGCAGCCCCGGGTACCGTCATTTCACAGTCACTCGATGGAGATTCTTCCACGGATACAGGAACGGAGGTCCTTCTGGAGATCTCGACAGGCCTGCCTGGCGGAGACGCAGCCGTGATGGAGACAGTGCAGGACCTCACCGGACAGGCGTTTGAGGAAGCTTCCAGGGAACAGGCGAAACATTACCTGTATCTGGTGAATACGGGTACGGAATACAGCGACGAATTCGCCGCGGGTCAGATCATCCGGCAGGACGCAGCGGCAGGTTCACAGCTTCCTCAGAATTCCGCGATCCAGGTCGTGGTCAGCCTGGGCAGAGAACTGCTCCCGGTCCCGGACGTGGTCAAC
>Ga0256404_1010277_pt1 | contig 13011 bp, 11 predicted proteins | sample RumenRJG_01DNA_FD_185990 | JGI IMG/M metagenome (GOLD analysis project Ga0256404, IMG submission 185990) | Bovine rumen microbial communities from Lethbridge, Alberta, Canada - RJG_01 | ecosystem: Host-associated > Mammals > Digestive system > Stomach > Rumen | place: Canada: Alberta | collected...
CAGATATCCGGATTCCACTTCCTAACAGAAAACCTATGCTAGAGGAACCGGCTTAGTTACAGGGGAAATCGGCATTTCTTGCCCACAGGGATGCCCGAAGAGCCGAAAAATTCAGGAATTCACTGGACTCATTAGGATTCGCCCAAAATGAAAAGCAAGGCATCGGACGTTCCTGGAAAGGATGCGTCCGATGCCTTGCTATACCTGATGAAAGCGAGGGAGCAACGTATACGGATCAAAAACCGTATTTTGTTACAGTCCCTTGCACATATGAGCTGCCCCCATGGAGACGACTCAACGTTTTTATTCTTCCGTGACCGTCTTTATATACTGCTCGCCGATTGCCTCTTTGCATTTAGTAAACATCGGCTCGAGGAGCTGCTTCGCTGACTCTCGGTCTTTCGCGGCGGCCGTGATGCGGATCAGGCAACCGTCGGTCTTGGCGTAGGTAGCGACGGTCGGATTCGCGTGATCGAGCAGGGCTCCGAGACAATCAGCGACCGGAGCCTCGCCGACCATGGCGAGCGGTGCCTCCTGCGAACTCTTGAGCTTTACGTTATAGGAGACCAGGACTTTGTCACTGTGTTTCTCGAGATAGGGAGTTACATATTCCTTGAACATGGGCTGGAGCTCCTGCGGCGGGCCCGGCAGCAGGATGCCGACGCGGTCACCATCCTCGATGATGCAGCCCGGCGCGGTGCCATTGTGGTTGTACATGATGATGGCACCGTCAGGGACCACGGCCTGCTTGCGCTGGCTCTCCGAGAGCTCGGTGATCCCGCGCCGGCGCAGGCGCTCCGCCATCATGTCGAGAGCCTGCTGATCCAGTACGGGCTGCGTGTGGAAGTAATCCATCAGCATCTCCTTCGTCAGATCATCCTTTGTCGGTCCAAGGCCGCCCGACAGTATGACCCCCTGGCTGCGTCCGAAAGCGATATCCAGCACCTCACGCAGCCGGTCAGGGTTGTCCCCCACAACCGTCTGGTAGTAGCAGTCGATGCCTAGGTGGTTCAGCTGCGCAGCGATGAACTGCGCGTCGGTATTCACGATGTTCCCCATGAGGATCTCGGTACCGACGCTGATAATCTCTATATCCATACGTATCATCCTTTCCCGGAAATTCATGGCAATATTGCCCTATCTATAATATAGCCGCTGGTGGTGTGAAATACAATACATGATGGGCGCTTCGCGCGTTCGCAAGCTGCCCCACTGGGGAAGGCTTCGTAATGAGCACGTTGGCAGGGTTCTGCGCGGATTTTATATTTTTTGGCCTACTTTCGGCGTGTGATTGATTGACTTTGACTAAGTTTGCTGATACAATGGTTTTATCAAGCGATATAATGACGACAAGCTCCGCAAATCGTCATTTTCTAAGCAAAACTGCGAGGTGTACTGATTGCTTACCGAAGAACGCTATGCGACGATACTGCGCATACTGGAAGAAAAAAAAGCGGTAACCGTAGTCGAGCTTACGCGCGCACTGCATGCCTCTGAGTCTACGGTGCGCCGCGATCTCACGGCCCTGCACAAGAGCGGCCGCCTCTACAAGGTCTATGGCGGCGCTACGGCTATCGATAATAACTACAGTTCAGCCGAGGAGGACATGAAGACGAAGGCTGGCCTTTTCAATGAAGAAAAGACCTCCATCGCCCGCGCTGCCGCGGCCCTGATTCGTCCGCGCGACTTCGTCTACATCGATGCCGGCACCACGACGCTGCGCCTCATCGATTTCATCACCGAGAAATCGGCCAATTTCGTCACGAACGGTCTGCCGCATGCCTCACATCTGGCCGCCAAGGGACTGAAGGTCTCCATCCTCGGCGGCGAGCTGAAGGCTGTCACCGAGGCTGTGATGGGACCGGAGGCACTCGCGAGCCTGCGCCTCTACAATTTCACGAAGGGGTTCTTCGGCACGAACGGCATCAGCCCCGGCTCCGGCTTCTCCACGCCGGATGCGAGCGAAGGGCTCATCAAGCGCACGGCCATCGGGCAATGCGCCCATGCCTATGTGCTGGCCGATCACTCGAAATTCAACTGCATCTCGCCCATTACTTTCGCCAATCTGTCGAGTGCCGCCATCATCACCGGCAAACTGCTCGACCGTAAATATCTTGACTACACACATATCATCGAGGGGGAATAAATATGATTTATACGGTGACCTTCAATCCATCGCTCGACTATATCGTCCGACTGGATTCCTTCACGGCCGGTGCCATAAACCGCGTCAACTTCGAGCAGGTGCTCGGCGGCGGCAAGGGCATCAATGTCTCGATCGTGCTGGGCAACCTCGGCCAGGCCAGCACGGCACTCGGCTTCATCTCCGGCTTCACGGGCCGCGAGATCGAGCGCCAGCTCGACGAGTTCGGCGTCGAGCATGATTTCGTCCAGCTCGACAAGGGATTCTCGCGCATAAACGTGAAGGTCAAGGCCGACACCGAGACCGAGATCAACGGCCAGGGCCCGGACATCAGCGAGATCAAGCGCGAAGAGCTGTTCGCCCAGCTCGACCAGCTGCAGCAGGGTGATACGCTCGTGCTGGCCGGTTCGATCCCGAAGACGCTGCCCGATGATATCTATGAGAAAATCATGGCCCGCCTCGATGGCCGCGGCATCCGCATCATCGTCGATGCCGAGAAGAAGCTGCTGCTCAACGTGCTGAAATATCATCCGTTCCTCGTAAAGCCGAACAACCACGAGCTCGGCGACATGTTCGGCGTGACGCTGACGACGAGCGAGGAGATCGTCACCTACGCGAAAAAGTTGCAGGACATGGGTGCCACGAACGTGCTCATATCCATGGCCGGCGACGGCGCCATCATGGTGACGGCGGACGGCGATGTCTACCAGTGCCCGGCTCCGAAGGGCAAGCTCGTGAACTCGGTCGGCGCTGGCGACTCGATGGTGGCCGGCTTCCTGACCGGCTTCATCGAGAGCAACGGCGATTTTGAAAAAGCGTTCCACATGGGTGTCGCCACCGGCTCAGCCTCCGCTTTCAGCGAGAACCTGGCTACGCGCCCCGAGGTCGAGGCCCTGCTCAAGACCATCGCCTGAGCTATCGTCCCGACAATATAACTTCCAGCGGAAAAGCGGGCCCGACCCGCGGTATATAGATTTATAGGGAAGGAAAAGGAGAACAACATGCGTATTACTGATCTGCTGAAGAGTGAGAGCATCACTCTCGGCGCGCAGCCTCTGAGCTCAAAGGACACTGCCATCGACCAGCTCGCTGACCTCATGGAGGCCGGCGGCAACCTCTCCGATAAGGAGCAGTACAAGAAGGATGTCAAGACCCGCGAGGCGGAGGGCACGACGGGTCTCGGCGACGGCATAGCGACGCCGCACGCGAAATCAGCTGGTGTCGCCAAAGCCGGCCTGGCTGCCATGACCATACCGTCCGGTATGGATTTCCAGTCACTCGACGGCAAGCCGTCCCGCCTGTTCTTCATGATTGCGGCTCCGGATGGCGCTGCGGATGAGCATCTGTCCATACTGTCGAAACTCGCCACCATGATCATGGATCCGGACTTCAAGGAGGCCCTCATCGCCGCCAAGACGAAAGAGGAGTTCCTGAAGCTCATCGACGACAAGGAGGACGGCAAGTTCAAGCCGGCCGCTGCACCTGCCGCTGAGGCGGCTCCGGCCCCCACGGCTGACCACATCCAGGTCCTGGCTGTCACCGCCTGCCCGACCGGCATTGCCCATACCTATATGGCTGCCGAGAGCCTCGAGCAGCATGCCAAGAAGAAAGGCATCACGATAAAGGTCGAGACGAACGGCTCCGAGGGCGCCAAGAACGTGCTGACCCCGGAGGAAATCGCCGCTGCCGATGCCATCATCATCGCCGCTGACAAGAATGTCGCTATGGCCCGCTTCGACGGCAAGCCGCTCATCAGCTCGAAGGTGGCCGACGGCATCAACAAGGCCGACGAGCTCCTCGACGAGGCCCTCTCCGGCAAAGCCCCGGTATACCATGCCTCGGGCCACGATGAGGTCGAGGGCGCAGCCGATGTCGCCAGCGAGAGCCTCGGCCGCCAGATTTACAAACACCTCATGAACGGCGTCAGCCACATGCTGCCGTTCGTCGTCGGCGGTGGTATCCTCATCGCCCTCGCGTTCCTGTTCGATGACTACTCCATCGATCCGAAGAACTTCGGCTCGAACACACCGCTCGCGAAATTCTTCAAAGATACCGGCGGCGTCGCCTTCGGCTTCATGCTGCCAGTCCTCGCCGGCTTCATCTCGATGTCGATTGCTGACCGCCCGGGCCTCGCTGTAGGCTTCGTCGGTGGTGCGCTGGCCGGCACGACCGGCTCCGGCTTCCTCGGTGCCCTGCTCGCCGGCTTCATCGGCGGCTACACCGTCAACTTCCTGAAGAAAGCCTTCCACGGCCTGCCAGCCTCGCTCGACGGCATAAAGCCAGTCCTGCTCTATCCGTTCTTCGGCGTGCTCATCATCGGCTTCATCAGCTTCTTCATCATCGCTCCGCCGGTCGGCGCAATCAATACCTGGATGGTCGATACGCTGAAAAACATGGACCCGAACGCCCGCATCCTGCTCGGCGTCATCATGGGCGGCATGATGGCTGTCGATATGGGCGGCCCGATCAACAAGGCTGCCTATGTCACGGGTACCGGCCTCCTGGCTTCGGGTGAGTTCCACGTCATGGCTGCTGTCATGGCTGGCGGTATGGTCCCGCCACTCGCGATCGCGCTCTGCACGACGTTCTTCAAGAACCGCTTCACCGAGAGCGAGCGCAAAGCCGGTGTCACGAACTACGTCATGGGCCTCTCGTTCATCACTGAGGGCGCCATCCCGTTCGCAGCTGGCGATCCGCTGCGCGTCATCCCGTCCTGCGTGGCCGGCTCGGCTGTAGCTGGTGCGCTCTCGATGGCCTTTGACTGCACGCTGCGCGCTCCGCACGGCGGCATATTCGTCGTCCCGACGATCGGCAACCCGGTCATGTACCTCGTCGCCATCGTCATCGGCGCCGTCGTCGGCTGCGCGGTACTCTCCGTGCTCAAGAAGCCGCTGCCGAAGGAGTAAGCCATTCCTGCTTCGCTAAAAGAAGTAAGAAATAAAGGGTATAGGGAAAAAAACAGGCTGTGAAGCCTGCGCCCATGCGGCGCTGTGCTTCACAGCCTGTTTTTATCCGATTGGATTATTCATCTTCGTCAGTTGGCTCGGCCTCGCGGCCATTCTCCCGCGTTTCCGTCCCATACGGAAGCAGGTCGCTGAGCGGGACGACCTTCACGTTGCCATTCATATCCGCCATCACGACCTCGGGTACGTCGAACTCGGACAATATCTGGCACAGCGCACCATTCGGAGCGAACGGACGCTGCGAATCGCTGATGACGGCGATGCCGTCGAACTCGCGCTTGCCATCGGCGATGGCCCGATACAGGGCTACCTCGCCGGCACAGACCGAGAGCCCGCGCACGGCGTTCTCGATGTTGCAGCCCGCATAGAGCGTGCCGTCACTGGCCAGCACGCAGGCACCGATTCCCACATGGCTGTATGGTGCGTAGGCATTGCGGATGATATCCAGCGCCGCATGCACCATCGCATCGATCATATTCTCATTCAACATATGAAACTCCCCCCGTTACATCTAGATGCGCCTCTATACCTGTATTGCATTTTCATTATTATATTCCATCATCAGCGTCGAAAATCCTTTACCTGACGGAAAATTTACCCCCACTCTTTATCCACAAATGCATACAAGGCCGGAGCGGCGCATTTATCCACAAGCCCGGAGCCGACAATGCTGATTTTCTCCCCTTTTTGTCCTTTTTATGCACAGGCCCGATTTTTTATCAACAGGGTTATGCACAGATGTGGATAATTATGATACCAAATGTGCTCCTCAAGTACTAAAATCGGCTGATTTCAAGCCTTGACGGGCTCAGCGATTTATCCACCTTCTGTGCTCAAAATTATCGGCAAACAACCGTCGAACTGTGGATAATGTGGATAAATATGGGGATATCCCCATATCTGTGTTCAAATATCCGTTATCCCCCTACATATGGTATGAGGATACTGTGTATAAGTGCATAATCCTGTGGAAAAATAAATGCCACGCCTAATGTCCATTTACAATAGACACCTGTTACAACATCACCTGACGATATGATCCGGCCCTCACCATTCCCTGTACGGATGATGAGCCAGCGCTGAATTATAGTAGCGCGGGTCGCCTGAAACCTCTGGTCCCAGCCATTGCGGCCGCACAAATGGTGCCTCCACGGACGGCAGCTCGATCTCCGCCACGACGAGTCCGTCATTCGCACCGGCGAATACATCGACCTCGTACACCGACTCCTCCACCTTTACGATATAGCGCGTCTTGTCGATGATGACGGGCTCGCAGAGAGCCAGCATGGCCTCTGCATCGTCGGCCGGTATCTCGTACTCATACTCCGCTCGCGCGATTCCCTGATTGCGCCCCTTCACCGTCAGATAGCCTCGCCCCGCCCGCAACCGCACGCGCACCGTGCGCTCCGGCACAGAGCAGAGATACCCCTGCGCGATGCGCTCGCCGTCTCCCGTCGGCCGCCAGCCCGGCTGCACGAGGAATTTCCTCTCAATCTCCTGTCCCATATCATCGTCTCTCCTCTTGATATTAGTCTCTACCTAACAATTTTAACACAAATTTTTCAGTCAGTCGTGATATACTAGGCAGTATGCCGGCAACCAATAAAAATATTGCCATTGCCGCGCTGTCAACGTATAATTAGGTTGTATACTCTAAAATTGATTGCAAAGAAAAGAAGGTATAAGTTTGGCCAGTTCCATTCCACCGCGACGTACCCGTACCAGCCATGCCCGCCGCAAGAAGCGCCGCATATGGCCTTGGTTCCTGCTGTTTTTCTGTTTCGTACTGGCAGCCGTCGCCGGAGCCCTTTTTGCCTCATCGAGCCTGCTCGACAAGCCGGCTGGCGATACAGCGAGCGATGGCCTGCTGAAGGTAAAGGACAAGACAACCATCATGATCATGGGCGTCGATGAGCGCGATGACGATGTCGGCCGCTCCGATACGCTGATGATCGCCACCATCGACCCGAAAAAAGACCAGGCCGCCCTGCTCTCGATCCCGCGCGATACCCGCGTGAAAATCAAGGGACATGGCTATGACAAGATCAATGCCGCCTACGCCTACGGCGGACACAAGCTGACAGAGAGCACCGTCGAGGGCCTCCTCGGTGTCGATGTCGAGCACTACATCATGATAAACACGAAATCGTTCCAGAAGATCATCGACGCCATCGGCGGCATCGACATCGATGTCGAGAAACGCATGTACTATGAAGACCCCTGGGACGATGATGGCGGCCTCGTCATCAATCTGCGGCCCGGCATGCAGCATATGGATGGCAAGACGGCCATGACCTATGTGCGTTTCCGCGACGAGGAGGGCGACATCGGCCGTATCAAGCGTCAGCAGAAATTCATGAAGGCCTGCATGGACAAACTGGTCTCGCCGTCCATCATCCCGAAGCTGCCAACGGTCATCACCGAGGTCATGGACTCCATAAAGACCGACCTCTCGATGCGCCAGCTGCTCGAATTCGCCGGCACGCTCAAGAGTGCCCAAAAGAACGGCCTCAAGACCGAGATGGTACCGGGCCGCCCGCTCTACATCGACGGCGTGAGCTACTGGATACCGAACATCTCCGAGCTGCGCACGACGCTGGCCGAGACGCTCGGCATCCCGATGAATGCCGCCATACGCAAGCACCTCGACTCCATCGCCAGCGAGTATGAGAATTCCATACCGTCCAACGCGACCGAAGTCCCGGCTAGCGATACCTCGATCGGCCGCTCGACGGGCAGTCAGAGCACGCATAAGTCCGGCCTCAAGAGCAGCAAGGACAGCGAATCCCGCAGCAGCGACAGCAGCCGCAAGAGCACGCGCCGCTCGAGCGAGAGCCCCGCTGATACCAGTGATACCGGCAGTACCAGGAGCCAGCCGGCCAGCTCCGACCCCCAGAACGCAGCGCCGAGCCGTGGCGGCAGCGTCGGCAAATCACAATAACGTACAACTATATGTATGAACTCAAAGCCAATCTTCCCCACAAAGAATCCCGCTCAGATCAGGCTGAGCGGGAGCGAGCAGACAGGGTAAGATTGGCTTTGTTGACATCAGAAAGGACGAAGAACCGCATGGATATGGAAAAACAGCACCATCGCCGCCCGCACTACAGCGGCAGATACCCGCGCCATTTTGCCGAAAAATACAAGGAACTCCAGCCTGAGAAATACCAGGACGAGATCGCCCATGTCATCGCCAAAGGCCATACGCCGGCCGGCATGCACATCCCCATCATGGTACAGGAAATCCTCGACATCCTGAAGATACAGCCCGGAGAGCGCGGCTTCGACGCCACGCTGGGCTATGGCGGCCACACGCTGGCCATGCTGAAGGAGCTGCAGGGCCGCGGACACCTCATCAGTGGCGATATCGACCCCATCGAGTCCGTGAAGACCGCGGCGCGCATCCGCGAGCAGGGCTATAGCGAGGACCTATGGGAACTCCGCCATATGAATTTCTGCCAGATCGACGAGCTCGCCGCCGAGGTCGGGCCTTTCGACTTCGTGCTGGCTGATCTCGGCGTCTCCTCCATGCAGATCGACGATCCGCAGCGTGGCTTCACCTACCGCGCCGATGGTCCGCTCGACCTGCGGCTCGATCCCACGAGCGGCATCTCCGCCGCCGAGCGCCTGGCCGACATCGACCGTGATGAGCTCATCGGCCTCCTAGAGGCGAACGCGGACGAGTCCTATGCCGAGCCCATCGCCCGCCAGATCGTCAAGCAGCGCCGCCGCAGCCCCATCCGCACGACGCGCGAACTGCACGAAGCCATAGCCGCAGCTCTCGAGCACGTCCCCCTGCCGGCCGAGATGCAGGCCGAGGTCGGGCACTCCCCGAAGCGCGAGGCTGCCGCCCGTCAGGAACTCATCCGCAAGAGCAGCGCCCGCGTCTTCCAGGCCCTGCGCATCGATATCAACCACGAATACGAGGTCCTCTACGACTTCATGGAGAAGCTCCCCTACGCCCTGGCCCCTGGCGGCCGCGCTGCCATCCTGACGTTCCACTCCGGCGAAGACCGCATCGTCAAAAAAGCCTTCAAGGCCTATAAACAGCAAGGCCTCTACGCCGACATCGCCCGCGATGTCATCCGCCCGAGCCGCGAGGAATGCTACCGTAACAGCCGGGCCCACTCGACGAAGCTGCGCTGGGCCATCCGGGCCGAATGACCCTCCGTCTCACTGCTCAGCCTGATATGGCTCGAATCTTTCCTGCTGAGACTGCGGCAGTGTGACGTGCACGAACGTGCCATCGGGACGGTACTCGGTCTGCCGCACGGCATCGAGGTCATGCAGCTCCGCCAGGACGCTGCCTTTATCATAGGGTATCAAAAGATGCATCGTAACCTGCTGTTCCTTGAAGAAATGTTCGATCAGCCCCTCGAGTTCCGGCAGGTTCTCACCGGTCTGCGCCGATACGCAGAGCCCCTCGCGCTCGTAGAGCATCGCGAGCCGCTGATCCGCCGAGGCTATGCGGTCGGATTTATTGAAAACGTAGAGCATCGGCTTGTCATCGGCCTCGAGCTCGCGCAGAACGTCGAGCACGGCGGCGATCTGCTGCTCATAATTCTCGTTGCTGCTGTCGACAACATGCAGCAGGAGGTCCGCCTCCTGCACCTCCTCGAGCGTCGCGCGGAATGCCTTGACGAGCGTATGCGGGAGCTTCTGGATGAAGCCGACGGTATCCGTCAGCAGGATCTCCTGCTTCTGCGGCAACGTCAGATGACGCGTCGTCGTATCGAGCGTCGCGAACAGCTTGTCCTCGGCCAGTACGTCCGCCCCCGTCAGCTTGTTCAGCAGCGTCGATTTGCCAGCATTCGTATACCCCACGAGCGCTACGAGCGGCAGGCGCGATTTGCGGCGCTGGCGCCGGTGGAGCTGGCGGTTGCGCTGCACGGCATCGATCTGCTGCTCGAGCTCATGGATGCGGGCATAGATGCGCCGCCGGTCGACCTCGAGCTTTGTCTCACCGGGGCCGCGGGTCCCGATACCGCCGCCAAGCCGCGACAGCACGAGGCCCTGTCCGCCGAGCCGCGGCAGATTATATTGCAGCTGCGCCAGCTCGACCTGCAGCTTGCCCTCGCGCGTACGGGCCCGCTGCGCGAAGATATCCAAGATCAGGGCCGTACGATCGATGACCTTCAGCCCGAGCATCTGCTCGAGATTGTGCTGCTGCGATGGTGTCAGCTCATCATCGAGGATCAGCAGCGTCGCATCGCGGTTCTGCGCCTCCATCGCCAGCTCGCTGACTTTGCCGCGCCCCAGGAAGAACGCGCCATCCGGCTTCTCGCGGCGCTGGATGAACGTCCCCACGACGACGGCGCCAGCCGTATCAGCCAGCCGGGCGAGCTCTGCCAGCGACTCGGCTGCCGGCCAGTCCGCCTTGCCGCAATCGAGGCCGGCCAGCAGCGCCCGCTCCGTATCGGGAGCCGTATCCCGCGTCGTGCTGGCACTGAGCCGCTTGTTGATGGCAGTGACGAGGCCGGCGAGATCTATCTCGTGCAGGCTGCGCTCCGACAGCGGCCCGACCTGGCTCAGCTGCTCCGTGCCATCATCAGCCAGCTCTCCCGCGAGGAAACCGATGCTGCCGATGATGCCCCCGTGAGGTGCATCGCTAGTGGCGATCGCCACCATGCAGTCGAACCGCAGCTGCCGCAGCGAGGACAAGTCCGGCTCGCTGAGCCGCGGATCGCCACTCGGATGCGTATGGATGCACCGCAGCCCGGAGAGCCGCAGCTCCGACCGACGCGACTTCACCTCCGGCAGGTCCACGGTAGCCGTATCGCCGACGGATACCTGCTGCACGCGTCCCTGACGGTTCAGATAGACCGCCACCTCGCGCCCGAGCTGCTGCGTAATCGCGAGCATCGCCTCATCCAGCTCGCGCGTCGAGACCTGCCCCACCGGCACCACGAGCTCATACAGTGCCTCGAGCTGTCGCAGCAGATGCTGCTTGATATTGCTTATCTCTCCATTGACCTGCATATTACACCCTCATCATACAATTGCTCCAGCCTTTTTCAGGCATTCATCGGATTTCGTCGTGCCCATTCACCGGATACGGCGTTTTTCTGTTTGTTATGTACTTTTTCCACAAAATATAGTATACTTTAGGTTGACGCAATGTAGAACCATAGTGCTACATTGCCGATGGTACTAGCCGCTAAATCTATATTTCAACAACAAAGGAGCGATTACCTTGTCAGACAGCAAAAAGTACATCCAGAGAATCCTGGAACTGGTAGCCCAGAAAGATCCCGGTCAGACCCATTTCCTTGATACCGTTACCGAAGTGCTGAAGACTGTCGAGCCTGTCCTCGACCAGCATCCTGAATATGAGCAGCAGAAGCTGCTCGAGCGTCTGGTAGAGCCGGAACGCGTCATCATGTTCCGCGTCCCCTGGCAGGATGACAAGGGCGAGGTACAGATCAATCGTGGTTTCCGCGTCCAGATGAACAGCGCCATCGGCCCCTACAAAGGCGGTCTGCGCTTCCACCCGAGCGTCAATCTGGATATCCTGAAGTTCCTGGCCTTCGAGCAGGTATTCAAGAACGCCCTTACGGGACTCCCCATCGGCGGTGCCAAGGGCGGCTCGGATTTCGACCCGCATGGCAAATCAGATAACGAGGTCATGCACTTCTGCCAGAGCTTCATGACTGAGCTCTACCGCCACATCGGACCGAACGTCGACGTCCCCGCAGGCGATATCGGTGTCGGCGGCCGCGAAATCGGCTACCTGTTCGGCCAGTACAAGCGCATCCGCGACAGCTATGATGCCGGCGTACTGACCGGCAAGCGCGTCGACTACTGGGGTTCGCTGGCCCGCACCGAGGCTACGGGCTACGGCCTGCTCTATTTCGTAAAGAACATGCTCGACGCCAAGGGCATCAGCCTCAAGGACAAAGTCCTCGTCGTCTCCGGCGCCGGCAATGTGGCCCAGTACGCCATCGAGAAAGCCCAGAGCTTCGGAGCGAAAGTCGTGACCTGCTCCGACTCGAACGGCTACATCTACGATCCGAACGGCATCGACCTCGACGCTGTCAAAGAAATCAAGCAGGTCCGTCGCGGCCGCATAAAGGAATACGCCGCCACCCATCCGCAGGCTGAATATCACGAAGGTTGCAAGGGCGTCTGGACGGTCAAATGCGATGTCGCTCTCCCCTGCGCTACGCAAGGCGAAATCGACCTGGAGAGCGCCAAAGCCCTCGTAGCCAACGGAGTCACGGCTGTCGGCGAAGGCGCGAACATGCCCTCGACGCTCGAGGCCATCAGCTATTTCCAGGAGCACGGCATACTATTCGCTCCGGCCAAAGCTGCCAACGCCGGCGGCGTCGCCACCTCGGCGCTCGAGATGGCTCAGAACTCCGAGCGCCTGCAGTGGACGTTCGAGGAAGTCGACGAAAAGCTCCAGGGCATCATGAAGAACATCTATCAGTGCGCCAAGCAGAATGCTGAGAAATACTCGACGCCAGACGACCTCGTCGCCGGTGCCAACATCACGGCCTTCAGCAAAGTCGCCGAAGTAATGCTGGCCCAAGGGCTCGTGTAACACAAAATCCTTAGGGAAATCCATGCACGACTACCGACGACAACTACTATGATAAGGCAGCGGCAGGTATGATTCCGGAATGGAGCGTCGTGGATTGGCGTCAAGAAATCAAATTTTTCCCTATCAAGCAATCCCGCGGAAAGTACTTTCGTCCAAGCGCAGCGCGTTTAAGTACTTTCAAGGGACCTATTAAATGGGAAAAATTTTATTTTAGCCAAGCCACAATAGCGGAATGAAGGAATCATACCTGCCGCGGTTCTGCGTGCTCATGCCTTACGACACCGTATTTCGTTACAACTCATCACATAAACCCCAAAGCCGCCCGCGAGGTATCATCCCCGCGGGCGGCTTTGCTGTGCTCA
>Ga0256404_1010281_pt1 | contig 13008 bp, 11 predicted proteins | sample RumenRJG_01DNA_FD_185990 | JGI IMG/M metagenome (GOLD analysis project Ga0256404, IMG submission 185990) | Bovine rumen microbial communities from Lethbridge, Alberta, Canada - RJG_01 | ecosystem: Host-associated > Mammals > Digestive system > Stomach > Rumen | place: Canada: Alberta | collected...
TCCATCAGTTCAGCTTCTGCTTCCCGTTTCAGCATAATCTTCAGGGGCGGAAAATGGTGATCAGATCAAAGGATGATCAGCTCTCAGACAAATCCGGTTAATGCAGCATGACTGCGACTTTCCGCCGGCTCCTTTCATCGTTATCATACCACAGATGCATATTTTTGGCAGGTTTAAATGCAGGTACCTGCATATTTTTGAAAGATTGTATTGTAGCCACATACATATTTTTGAAGGTTAAATAACAGCAACATGCATATTTCTGACAGGCGGAATTACAGATGCATGCATATTTTCATACGATTTTATGGCGAGAGAAAGTGTTCCGTATGCTTTGTTCTGTCGCAACCGTATAAATCAAAAACGAACGTCAGCTGTTATTGGTACAGATATATAAGAAGAGGCCGGGGAACAATGTCCCCGGCCTCAAGGATTAAAATCTCTATCAAAGTAATCCTCTTATTTACTTAGCTGCATACCAGGCAATGCCTTCATCGTTCCAACCGTACTGAGTAGTCAGAACCTTTCTTTCGTGAGCACTGGTTGTGTAGTTATGATCTGATCTCGGGTCAGTAGCCTTCGAATTGAACTGTCTGTAAACCGGAACAGTCTTATCATCGTCAGAATACCAAGCGATTCCTTCATAATTCCATCCATTGATCTTGGAAAGGGTATTTACTTCATTGGAATCTACTGTGTATACATGAGCTCCTGTGTTCTTATTGTACATTCTGAATACGGGGGTATTAGAAACAACCGGTGCATACCAGCCGATTCCCTCATCTTTCCAATCGCCAGCAGTAAGAGTCTTAATCTCGTTTGCATCGCAGGTGTAGAGATGCTCACCGGTCTTGGTGTTGAACAGACGCTCCATAGCATTCATTCCCTGCTCCGCATCCTTAGTTGAATTCTTCAGACTGAAAGCAGTGAAATCCTGTGTCTTCTGGTTCATCTCGTTAGACTTCTTAGCCAGCCAGCCATTCTTGCCGTACCAAACTGCATCATCAGGATTCTTTCTCTGGTTAGGATAGGTAACACTTACACTTGCAGTCTTGCCATCTTTGTTCAGCTTAACGGAATTCGTACGAACTGTGATCAGCTTATCGTTGGAGCAATTTTTACGATCGCATGCAAAGTTAACATCGATGTAGGACTGGTCAGCTGCCCATACCCATGATTTAATATCATAATGATGTCCAAGCCTTGTGCCTTCCCAGGTATCGACTTTTGTGCTGACGATATTCTTACCATCGTTGAGTGATGCTGCGTATGCTTTTCCATCAGTACCAATCTGGAATGCTTTATAGAAAGCAGCAGCTTCATTCTCGTTAGCACCTGCAGCCTTTGCAACAGCCTTTGCTTCATCCTCGCTTGCGAAGATGTAAGCTTTATAGGTGTCAGTAGCATCCTTCTCACATCCGATTTCAGATGTTGCTACAACGTATGCCGGAACATAAACTAATGTAGGGCCATCCTGATCAGCTGTCATGCCTGTCTGATTAGCATTTTTGTTACTTTCACCAGTATAATGATGAACGCTGTCGCACTTCAGAGCGATTGTTACTACATTAGCTTTTTCACTCGGTTTCTTTCCGAAATAATAATGATTTTTAGTAGATTCACCCTGAATGCCGAATTGTGTTCCGCTTAATGTATTTGCAATATTAGTGATATCGGAAGCAGAAGCTTTCGTTGTGCTGGTATAGGTCGAATCATCAACTGCCGGGTTATCTTTTGTTGTAGCAGCAGTGCCATTGAACAGATAATGATCAAGATTTCTCCAATCCGCACTATCCGCATTTGCTACAGTAGTCTTATAAATATCTTTCTTATCTTTGATATATTTTGTTGCAGTATTCCATTTTGTGGACTCCTCAACACTGCTGTTATTGTATGTCCATGTATGATAATACTTTGTGATCGGTGCTATAAAAGCTTTCGCCTTTGCTTCTTCAAGGTCAGTTGTGGTTCCTACTTTAGTCCAATTCTGATCCTTAGCTTCTTTTCCAATGTTTGCCTTATAGAGATCATCGCTATTAGTATAATAATAAGTGTTTCCATCATCCAGAGTTACAGAAGCGATGTAACGCTCTGTTCCTTCATATGCGCAGGTAGAAGAATATACGCCCTGTGCATCGATGGTAGCGGCCTTTGTCTGAGTAGCGTCACCGTTTAAGCACTTATATGTATAAGTTGCAGTCCAGTTGTCTGCACCGTTTGCAAGAGTTCCGGAAGACTTTGTCCAGGTCCATGTACCGGAATTATACTCCCATTTATGTCCCTGAGCCGGTGTTGTTACATCACCGTCAAACTTCCATACTTTATCATCTTTACCGTCTTTATCAAATTTAACATTGATGGTCACATGAGCAGTGCCGCCAGCTTCGCAGGTGGCCTGAACCTTATCAACTACTGTATAAACCGTAGCTGTGGCAGGCTCATTAACATTAACAAGCGGAGTTTTTTCATCCTTAGGGCTGTAAACCTTTACATCCGCTGAATTATCAGTTTTTCTGGTGATAACAAGAATTCGATCTTCATCAGTAGATGTTGCATTTTTCTTTGCCAGGTAAAGCTTTGCTACCTTATAAGTATCGTCAAAATTATCTGTTTTGCCGAACTCATCATCTTTAGTAGCGATTGTCCATCCTCTTGATTCATATTCGTCTGATGAATCAACGCCACCTAACAGATCAGCTTCTTCAGTAGCTGAATCTGTCACAACTGCATCATCAGCCATTACATTGAAGGCTGTTGCAGCCGGCATGGAAGCTACCATTCCTGCAGCAAGCAGGACTGATAAAACTTTGTTTCTCATTCCCAAGTCGAAATAACAGGTCATTGATTTTGGTGCTTCCATGATCGGAAATAATTTTGAAATGAAATCTGACCATCCGAATAAGTCATGGAATTCTGCAAATCGGCCCGTTCCGACTGTGCCGATTTGGCCCGGCAATCCGGTATCAGAAACACCGGAGACAGAACGATAACAAATACAGATTTCCCTTGTTCCGCGCTGTTCATACAGAGCTCGATGAAGAAATGCAGGATATTCCATGCCTCAGAATTGAGCGGCGTTTTCTTTTATGCTATCATGAACATGTATTTACAATCGAGCGAATGCAGGGGTAACAGATCATGTATATCGGACATCTGAAACTGACAAATTTTCGCCTTTTTAAAAAGTTTGAGGCAGATTTTAATAACAGGGTAACGGTGATTGTGGGTGTCAATGGCGCGGGTAAATCGACCATACTCGATGCTCTTGCCATTGCTGCCGGTACGTTTCTTGTAGGATTTGATGGAATCCGGGGCCGCAGTATTACTCGCGAAGACGCAACAAATATCAGTTATACTATGGCTGATACTATTGATCTTCAGGCCCAGTATCCGGTCGTCATTGAAGCTGAAGGGACTGTCGGCGGGCAGCAGATGACATGGACACGTCAGTTAAATGGTTCAGAGGGTAAAACGACAATTTCCGGCGCTAAGAATATCGTTGACATCTCCAGGGCTTATCAGACACGGATCCAAAAGGGAGATACGAGCCTTATTCTGCCAGTCCTTTCCTGCTATGGGACAGGGCGTCTCTGGGCACAGAAAAAAACAACAAATTCCCAGATTAGCGGACGTAGTACCCGCCTCAACGGTTACAGAGACTGCCTGAATGCGACGTCAAATGAGAAACTGATGATGAACTGGTTTATGAAAATGGCCCTGAGAGAATTTCAGTTCAGGAAAGAGGGAAGTGTCAATGAACTGAATGCCATATATAAAGCCGTTGAGAAATGCTGTCAGAAGCTGACCGGATGGGAAAACATCAGAGTTCAGTATAATTCAGACACGAATGAACTGGATATTCTTAACCTGTCCGACAGACAGAACGGACAGAGATATCCTATGCACGAATTAAGCTACGGTTATAAGAACACAATCAGCATGATTTCAGATATTGCCTATCGAATGGCTGTACTGAATCCTCAGCTCACGGATCCTGTGGCGAAAACGCCTGGGATGGTCATGATCGACGAAGTTGATCTACATCTGCATCCACAGTGGCAGCAGATCATCATCGGGATGCTTACGGAGATATTTCCAAAAGTACAGTTTATCGTTACGACGCACGCTCCGTCTGTCATTGCCTCTGTTAAGCGTGAGAATATGCTGCTGATCAGCAGTGATAATAAAAATGGCATTCAGCCATCTACAGAAGTGTACGGAAGAACCCCGGATACAATCCTTTCCTCCGTGATGGATACACACGATCGTCCCCAGGAAATTCGGAAGCTGTTTCAGAAGTGCTATTCAGCTATTGATGATGAAAGGCTTGATGATGCAGAAAAAATTCTCGCCGATATCGAAAATCTGATTGGGTCGGATGATCCGGAAGCCGCAGGGCTGCACACAACCATTAGATTTGAAAAAAGATGAGACGGTCAATCATGATTTGAATGAAACCCTGTTTCTCATTCCCAGGGCAGGGCATAGGATCATTGATTTTTGACGATTTACCACCCGGACATAATTTATAACGAACTCTGCTTAGCCCGCATAGGTTTCGCTGTTTTCAAAGCAGCCTGTTCCGATTATGCCGGCTCACAGGATTTATTCTCCGTTCAGAGGATCTGTTCTCATGGAATCTGTTTTCACAGGATCTGTTCTCACGGGATAGAAGAGCAGGATCAGTGCTGATTCGAATGTCATATCCGGATCCGGTTGACTGGTACCGGCAACTTTGCTAACGTTGACTGTGGTATCTGGAACGTATTGCCGGAGATAAGTATTGAGGAGATTTTTTCAATGAACAGCGATGAATACAGGCGTATTGTTGAGTCATACAGGGTAAATCATTCGCTCAGTGCAACGGCGGCGGAAACCGGTTTTTCCACCGGCAAGGTGATGCGGGTGCTGATCACGGAAGGACTATGGGAGAGCCCGATGAGCAGAGAAGTGGCGAGGCTTCACAGTGAGGGATATTCTGCCGCTGAAATTGCGGAGATGATGGACAGAACCGTGGGAAATGTGCAGGCTTATATGCCTTATTCGAAGGAAGCGATCGAGGACGGCGGCGGGAGAGAGGCCGGTCAGCGAGCTGAGGCGAATGAGCGGATTATTCCGTTTGCGGCGGTCAGAGGACGTCAGGCTGCCGATACGGCGCCCGGCAGTATGCCCGCTGCACTTCAGCTCCATCTGGAACTGGGCGGACTGGACCGCCTTGATGCGCAGGATAAAAAAATCCTGACCCGCTATGGCGGCGTGAAGCAGTCTGTTTCAAGAGATGTTCTGGTGCCGGCCACCATGACTCTCCGTGCGCTTCATTACTGTATTCAGCGTCTTTTCGGATGGCAGAACAGCCACCTGCATCGATTTTATCTCCCTGACCGCGTATATGAGGAGATGACCGGCGGCAGCGTGGCGGAGTTTTTTGAACTCTGCGGCGCTTATTTCCGTTTTTCTTATCCGGATGATTCAGATATGGAGGACGTTTACTGGGACAATGATTACGATGACAGAAAGTCCTTTGCCCGGTGGGAGAAGGAGAAGTACTGCGGACCGTATGAGTATGCCGGACAGGGTGATCACAGGATTTTCAATGAGATCGAGGTGGAACAGTTTCAGAAGACATATCCTGATGCAAAGAATATGACGCTGCGAGAGGCACAGAAAAGGTATGGTGAATGGGACTGGAACTGGCTTCTGGAGCGGCTTCCGGTCGGCTCGCTTCTTGGTTCACGCGGCATCCGGCATTCGGATTTTCAGCCGGGGGTACCTGAAATGAAATGCCCGGATGGCTGTGCCCGGCTGCTAAATGATGAGATAAGTCATGTTAAGCAGCTGACAGATGATCTGCACAGGATGAAGAAGGAGACTGTCAGTATTTTACAATCAGGAAAAATCGACACCTGTCTGTCCCTTCTGGATGTGTACGGGCAGGCGGTGACCGGTCTTGCGATGGACAGTCTGGATCCGGATGTGATTCCGGTCACGAATGAAATTCTGTACGATTATGATTATGGGGACAGATGGCAGGTAAAAATCACCTGCACGAAACTGTTTCAGGGATCTCTGAAAAAAGGAGAGGAGCTGAAACAGGTGATTTTTTCAAAGGATGCAGACGTCGGCTATGACCCTGCGGTGGTCCGGAAGGTCGCAAAGCATGAGAAGCCTGTCTGCCTGGCCTTCGATGGTCACAGTCTGATGGACGATGTCGGCGGACTCGAAGGGTATGTCAATTTCCTCGACCATCTGTATGCTGACGGGAAAAGTGCAGGTCGTGCCGATGAATTTACGGACGTTTATGATGACACGCCGGAAGCGCTCAGGACCTGGGCCAGATCTGTCGGATGGCAGGAGAAGATGCCTTCTCTGAAGAACATGCTCTGATATAAAGAACATGGTCTGAGATAAAGAACATGCTCTGATATTCCGCGCAGGTGATGAAATATGTCCTGGTACTTTCACTGTGTGGAATTCCATGGTAATTATATCGCATGTATATATAACTTTCCGGTCCGGCGGAGGCGGCAGGAACCGGAAATTTTATCAGTCTGATGCGGTAAACTATGAAAGTTTTCCGAAGACTGTTCCGCTTTCTGTTCCGATTGGCACAGGGAAAATGATATTTTTCCTGATGCCGCAGAGCGGGTGGAAGAGAGCTGAATTTTTATTCAAAAGGAAGAAAATTAAATTGTCTCTGTATAACGAACAATTTCCGGGTGCGTGACTGCATCCGGAAATTGTTCGTTATACGATGCCTGTCAGACCGAACTTCCTGACATATCTGTCCGTCTGAGAACGCTGGCCTGATGTGCCCGTCAGCCTGTGATTTTTGACGTGATGTATTTCCGATAGCCGTCCATCTCTTCCTGGGAGACCTCGGTCATGGTGTGCACGTAGGTATCGAGTGTTGTTGTGATGTATTTGTGGCCGAGTATCTTCTGGAGCGTTTTCGGGTTCATGCCGGATTCGTTGCAGCGCGTCGCGAAAGTGTGGCGCAGGTCGTGCGTCGTGAAGTGGGCGATGCCGGCCTTCCGGCAGATCCGGTTCATGGCCGCGTCGTAGGTCGGAGACTTGACGGGACCGATCGGACCGCCGGTGTCTTCGCCGTTTTCGTCATATCTGGGCGCGAGAAAAATCTTCTTTTTCCACCGCGACGGGATTCTGGAAAGCTCATGTTTCCGCCGGTCGCGGCACTTCTTTACGACATCGGCTGCCTCCGGTGTGAGCGGGATGGTGCGGAAGCCGCTGAAGGTTTTCGGATCGTGTTCGTCCCACTCCTTAAGCGTGGGATGGTAGCGCAGGGTTCTCCTCACGTGGAGGATCGGCTCCTCACCGTCCAGATCCTCGATATCGTCGAATTCCAGCGCGGAGGCCTCACCGATGCGGACGCCCGTCCACAGGATGAAGAGAAAGATGCCGTACCGTTCGGGATCCACCGTCTGAATGAAGGCGCGTTCCTCCTCGATGCTCATAGCATGAATTTTCCGGCCGGCTGCGTTTTCGGCTGCGGACAGCTTCGGGATTTTTACCCGGCGTTCGCAGGGATGACGGTCGATCAGACGGTTGGTCCTGGCATAACCGAAGAGCTCGTTGACAAGTACGATGGTGTTGACGATGGAGGACTGCCTGTATCCCTTCCGGACGGTTTTGCCACCGCCCCTGCCTTTGGAAACCTCGGCGTCGCTCATGATGTTGGCGATACGCTGAATGTGCATGTTGCGGACCTCGCTGACCCTCATGTCGCCGATCACCGGCTTTATGTGCGTGCTGTAAATCTGAATGTAGTTCAGAATGGTGCCGCGGCGCAGCGTGATTTTCCGCTCTTCGATAAAGGCGTCGAAGAGCTGGTCCACGGTCATGTTCGGATCGGGACGCAGCATGCCGTAGCGGTCCATGTAGATGCAGCCGGCCCGCCATTCGTACGCCTCTTCGAAGGTGTCAAAGCGCCTTCCGATGCGCCGGCCGGTCTTTTTGCTTGTGTAGCGGGCGAGATACCTTCCGCTTTTGTCCTGATAGATGCCTTTTGACTGCTTATCCATTAGAGCCTCCCTTCTCCAGAGCGGTGCCTCCCCCTCGCTTTGCGGCACTGCCTTATGTCCGGCACCGCCATGATGTATTCTCTGCCGCAAAGACTGTTTCAGCTGTCTCTTACATCTCTTACATCTTACCTCAAACCGGCGCCGACGGTGTTGTTGAGAATGAATATCAGTGATATAATGAACCGTGGCCGGAACAGAATTCGAAATCTGTTACCGGACAGAAAGGTGCGACGGAATAATTTCCGGAAGGAAGCAGTCAGGAAAGAAGAATCACAGAAAAAGAATCACGGGATAAGAATCCTGGAAGAAAGAATCACAGATAACAGAATCACAGATAACAGAATTATGATAGTTGGAGGACATCAGAGATGTACAACGTAAAGAAAATCACGGATGATCTGTTCTGGGTCGGCGGAAATGACAGGAGACTGGCGCTGTTTGAAAATGTGTACCCGATTCCGGAGGGCATTTCCTACAACAGCTATGTGCTGATGGATGAGAAGACAGTTCTTCTGGATACGGCGGACAGCGCGATCATGGAGCTGTTTACGGAGAACGTGAAGGCTGTGCTGAACGGCAGAAAGCTGGATTATATTATCGTGAACCACATGGAGCCGGACCACAGTGCGTCTCTTATGAGAATCGCTGAGCTTTATCCGGAAGCCCGCATCGTGACGAGTGCGAAGGCGAAGACGATGATGGGACAGTTCTTTGATTTTGATATGGACAGAGTTGACGTCGTGAAGGAAGGCGATACGCTGACGACGGGACGCCATACGCTAAGCTTTGTCGCGGCACCGATGGTGCACTGGCCGGAGGTGATTTTTACCTTCGATCAGACGGACGGCACGCTGTTCTCGGCGGATGCCTTCGGTACGTTCGGCGCGCTGAACGGCAACCTGTTCGCGGACGAGGTGAATTTCGAGACGGAGTGGCTGGCATCGGCGAGAAGATATTACACGAATATCGTCGGAAAATACGGACCGCAGGTGCAGAAGGTGCTGGAGAAGGCCGGCGGCCTGAACATCAGACGCATCTGCCCGCTGCACGGACCGGTGTGGAGAGAGAACATCGGATGGTTCATTGACCGGTATCAGCACTGGGCAACCTGCACGCCGGAAGATAAGGGCGTGGTGATTTTTGTCGGATCCATCTACGGACATACGCAGAATGCGGCGGATGTGCTGGCGTCTGCAATCGCTGATGAGGGCATTCATAATGTGAAGGTTTATGATGTCTCCGTGACGGATGCTTCTTATCTTCTGGCAGAGGCGTTCCGTGCGAGCCATCTGGTATTTGCTTCAGCTACTTATAATAATGAAATCTTTACGAACATGGAGCACTTCCTGATGGAGCTGAAGGAGCATGCGTTCCACAGCCGCACCGTTGCGGTGATGGAGAACGGCACCTGGGCACCGCAGAGCGGGAAGAAAATCCGCGCGATGCTGGAAGAGATGAAGGATATGACGGTTCTCGATCAGACGGTCACCATCAAGTCGGCGCCGAAGGAAGCACAGAGAGCGGATATTCTCGCGCTGGCAAAAGCAGTGGCTGATGCCGTGAAGGCATCGTGAGGAAAAAGACGGACGGTACAGTATGGCAGATGCAAACGTAACAAAGAAAGCGCTGGCGGATTCGATGAAGAAGCTGATGAAGGAGAAATCCTTTGACAAAATCAGCGTGATCGATATCTGTGAAGGCTGCGGGATGAACCGCAAGAGTTTCTATTATCACTTCAAGGATAAATATGATCTGGTAAACTGGATCTTCTATACGGATTTCATCGCGAGTGTGAGCAACAGAAAGTTCCGGACCGTGTGGGACCTTTTGACGGCGACGGTCGAGATGTTCGACCGGGACCGTGATTTTTACAAATGCGCCCTGGAGATCCGGGGGCAGAATTCGTTCCGCGAGTATTTCTTTGACAGCACGCTTCCGATCTTCGAACTCTTTCTCACAGATGACGGCACCATGAGCGAGGATGACAGAAGAATCAGCATTCACTACATGTCCGCGGCTTTTCTCACCATCATTTCCTGGTGGCTGATTGAAGGAAAAGATCAGACGCCTGAGGAGTTTGTCAGCTCACTCAAGCGTCTGATCCGCAGCATGGCGTCCGTTCCGGACTGATACGTTATAAAGCGTCCGTTCCGGACTGATATATCATACAGCGTCCGTTCCAGATTGATTTTTATGAGGATGAAGTCTTCGGACTGTCTGTCTTCGGAATGGCCATTTCAAAAATCTGCTTCAGCGATACGGTGTGCCGGAAATCGGTGAAGATTTCCGTGGCAGTCTTGATATCGCCGTTTTCGAGAATCTCCAGATATATGCCGTCACGGTTTTCGGAGACCGTGCGGTATACCATCATGGAGTCGCCGATCGCATCAAACAGGACAATCGGATATTCCGGGTGTATCCGCTCCGAGCGGCAGTATCTGGCCACACGCCGGCAGCAGCGCTGGTTCGCCGTGTCATCGCTCACAAGCAGAGCGAAGGCGGGAGAATAGCGCAGCAGGGAAGCGGTCTTGCGTCCGCTGCACCACTCGGCAGCGTCATCATTTCCATAGAAAGCATAGATGCCGTACAGAGACTTCTGACTGCGCATGACCTCTGTATTTTTCAGAGCGGACTGCGTGTCGGAAGGGAAAAGAAACATCGTATTCGTGCATTTTTTTATTGCCTTCAGGTCGGCAGCGCTGAGAAGGCAGTCCGGGACCAGAATCATAAAGGCGCAGTCCTCATACCTGCTCATGACTTCACACAGCCGCTGCAGGCAGGAGCAGGAGCCGGAGATCCGGATGATGTAGACATAGATGCCGAGCGGCTGTCCCTGAATAATGCAGTTTTCCACCTCATCGACGGTCATGGAATCACGGCTTCTGGTGTCGATGCGGATATTCAGACTCCATGGAATGCGGAAATTCACGGTCGGTTCAATCTCTCTGATCCTTTTGCCGCCGAAAGTGAGACCGCAGTAGCCGAAGTTGATGCCGAATCCCTTGATATTCTGCCTGGTCACATGGCGCATCGTATTCTCAATGGTGGTGTAGTACGGGCTGTCATCATTGCGGAGCAGATCCTGGACCATCCCCAGCACCTCATCAAGAAAACGTCCCTTATTAAAAAGCCTGGCCATATCCGTCAGCTTGCGGAGACTCCTTTTCGGATCCTCCTCGATCTCACGCAGACCACGGTCCACGGTAGAATCGATAATCGCCTTGGTGATATGGTTCGGATGACATTCGTCCTGTTCTTCTGACAGATCAGTTACATGCATAGCTGAAACACCTCTTAAATTATGTATAAGTCCGTCGCATACCGGAGACGGGATCTCACCCATAAGATGGGTATGGCCGGCTCCGGCCTGACACCTGTAAGGGGTGTATGGCCGGCTCTGGTTTGATCCGCGGACTTTCTTCCAAGTATAGAAGCGCACCGGCGTATTGAACATGGTCAGATTCACGAGATTGTCTCATTTCCCATCTTGCGCACGCAGACCCGCTGTGGTATGATATCAACTCGTGAGGCAAATTCTGTCCCACATCCTTGCTTTTCCCGATCACGGGGAAAGCCATTCATTGTCCAGAAGGAGGAAAGACAAATGAACAAGTATGAACTGGCACTGGTCGTCAGCTCCAAAATCGATGACGAAGCCAGAGCTGCAGTCGTAGAGAAGGCAAAGGGTTACATCACCCGCTACGAAGGCACCATCGGCGAAGTTGAAGAGTGGGGCAAGAAGAAACTTGCTTATGAGATTCAGGATGAGCGCGAAGCATTCTATTACTTCATCCCGTTCGAGGCACCGGCAACCGCTCCTGCTGAGATCGAGAGACACGTACGCATCATGGATCACGTTCTTCGTTATCTGGTTGTCCGTCAGGATGAGCAGTAATCATTGATTAAGGAGGAAAAAATCATGGCTGAGACCACAGCAAATACAGAAGTAAAAGAAGCAGCAGCCGCTGAGACTTCAACGGCAAGACCGGCTGCACAGAGACCGGCCAGAGCTGAGGCTCCGAGAAGAAAACCGCAGAGAAGAAGAAGAAAAGTCTGCGTATTCTGCGGCAAGGACGCTGTTATCAACTACAAGGATACCGCTACTCTGAGAAAGTACATCTCCGAGAGAGGCAAGATCCTTCCGAGAAGAGTAACCTGCAACTGCGCAAAGCATCAGAGACAGATGACTTCCGCCATCAAGCGTGCAAGACATCTGGCAATGCTTCCGTATGTAGAAGACTGATCGGATTATGACAAAACAAGACTCGCACACACGGAGGGTTCCCGGATGGGAACCCTCTTTTCGGTTCCTCTGTATATGTGGTATAATCCTACATATATTATACAGAAACGGACCGGCGGGTACCGGTCCGGATGATCTGTAACCGGAGTGTGCTCACGGGAGTTACCGAATGGCAAAGGCTGAAAACCGGAGACGGAGAAGAAAACTGCGTCCCGTTTATTTTGATTACAATATGCTTGCGTGCGTGATCATCCTGATTTTCTTCGGGCTGGTTATGCTCTACAGCGCGAGCGCCTATGAGGCCGCGAACGATGCCGCTGTCGGATTTGACGATATGTTTTACTTCAAGCGTCAGCTCCGCTCGGATCTGGTGGCGTTTGTTGTCTGCGTATTTTTCATTTTCTATGATTATCACAGGGCGATCCGGTGGTCTCCGGTGCTGTATGTCATCGCGCTTGTGCTGATGTTTGCCGTGGCATCGCCGCTCGGCGTCACCGTAAACGGCGCGAGACGGTGGCTGAACCTGGGCTTCGGTCAGTTCCAGCCGTCCGAGATTGCCAAAATCGCCATTATCCTTTTCCTTCCCTGGCTGATCATGAAAATGGGGAAGCATGTGAACACGCTGCGCGGCGGTCTGTTTCTGATCGGCGTGGGACTTCTGCAGGCGCTGGTGGCGTATGTTTTTACCGATAACCTGAGTACCGGTGTCATCATCGCGCTGATTTC
>Ga0256404_1010282_pt1 | contig 13005 bp, 10 predicted proteins | sample RumenRJG_01DNA_FD_185990 | JGI IMG/M metagenome (GOLD analysis project Ga0256404, IMG submission 185990) | Bovine rumen microbial communities from Lethbridge, Alberta, Canada - RJG_01 | ecosystem: Host-associated > Mammals > Digestive system > Stomach > Rumen | place: Canada: Alberta | collected...
TTCCATAACTATTATCTTATCAGCATCCATTACACTGGATATACGCTGAGCAATTATCAGTTTTGTAGTTTCAGGAATATACTTCTTAAATGACTCTCTTATACGAGCATCCGTTGCTGTATCTACAGCACTGGTTGAGTCATCAAGTATAAGGATCTTAGGTTTCTTCAGAAGAGCACGCGCAATACATATACGCTGCTTCTGTCCACCAGATACATTTGATCCTCCCTGTTCAATCTTTGTATTGTAACCATCAGGGAAACTATCGATAAAGTCATCAGCTGAGGCGAGTCTTGCAGCCTCCTGACATTCCTCATCTGTAGCCTCTTTGTTACCCCAACGAAGGTTCTCATATATAGTTCCGGAGAAGAGGACATTTTTCTGAAGAACAACGGCTACGTTATTACGAAGAACTTCCATATCGTATTCACGTACATCATATCCACCTACCGAAACTGAACCATCAGACACATCATAGAGACGGCTGATCAGATTAACAAGACTAGTCTTCGAACTACCAGTTCCACCGATTATACCTATAGTCTGACCAGACTCAATATGAAGATTTATATCATCAAGAACAGGAGCCTCTGAGTTTTCATCGTATCTAAATGTAACATCCTTAAAATCTATGCTTCCATCCTTAACCTCAAGGATTGGTTCTTCAGGATTCTTCAGAGTACTATCTTCATCTAAAACTTCAGCCACACGCTTCGCGCTGGCAGCAGACATAGTAATCATAACGATAACCATAGTGAGCATCATAAGACTCATAAGAATCTGCATACAATATGCAAGAAGCGTAGAAAGATTACCTGTTGTAAGAGCTCCTGTTGTTCCAAGGCCATTAACTATAAGCTTTGCACCAACCCAGCTTACCATCAATATACAGAAATAGATGGTAGACTGCATAAGAGGCATAGTAAGTGCCATGATGCATTCAGCCTTCTTAAAGAGCTGATAGATCATACCACTCGCCTTCTTGAAACGCTTTGTCTCGTAATCTTCACGAACGAATCCTTTTACAACACGGATAGCCGATACATTTTCCTGTACGCTTTCATTCATTTCATCATACTTAGGAAATGCTTCTGTAAAGTACTTAGTAACTCTTGAAACGAGTGTTCCTCCAACTATTGAAAGGAAGATAACCGCACCAAGATAAACCACAGAAACTCTTGGACTGATCATCATAGCCGCAACCATCGCAACAATCAGATTGATAGGTGCCCTAGTCATCATTCTAAGAGACATCTGATAAGCATTCTGAATATTAGTTACATCTGTTGTAAGTCTTGTAACAAGGCTGGCAGATGAGAATCTATCTATATTTGCAAACGAAAAATCCTGAATATGAGCATACATATCACGACGAAGATTCTTAGCAAGTCCAGCTGACGCAAGTGCACCATACTTTCCGCCCATGACACCTGCGAATAGAGAACCTAGTGCAAGCAGTATCATAATACCGCCGTACATAAGTATATGCTGCATATCGATGGAATCTTCAGATATAGCCTCCGTAACCGCTTCTGCAGCCGCTCCCGCCTGGCCATCAGACATATCTATGATCATACCCATAACTATAGGTATAAGTGTCTCGAATATAACCTCGAGAATCATAAAAAATGGAGTAAGCAGCGATGCCGTCTTAAACTCCTGAACTTCTTTTAGAATAGTTTTTATTGCTTTCAACGAGCCTAACCTCTCTCATACTTAAAATCGAATAGAACATATTTTAACACCATTTTGATTTCTTTACAATGTACGAGAATTGAATTATAATTAAAAGGCTTTGTGCAAAAATGGTAGAAAGGATATCGACATGATTGAATATAATATAGGAATTATGGGCGCTGGCTACATAGCTGGTGTCATCGCAAAGGTACTGAAGGACATGAACGGCTTCTGTCCTTATGCTATAGCATCCCGCGAAGAATCTAAGGCAAAGGAGTTTGCTGAGAAGTACGAGATTGAGAAAGCATATGGCTCTTACGAAGCAATGCTAGAGGATCCAGATGTTGAGCTTGTTTATATCGCAACCGTAAACTCTAACCACGTTGAACTCGCTAAGAAATGTATAGATGCTGGAAAGCCAGTCTTCGTAGAGAAGCCTATCTCATATAATGCTAAGACTGCTGCAGATCTTCTCAAGTATTCTACAGAGAAGGGTGTCTTCTGTGGCGAGGCTATGTGGCTGAGATATAATCCACTTATGAACTTTGTAGTTGATAATCTTAAGAAGAATATCATAGGTGATGTAAGATGCGTTACTGCTAACATCGGTTATAACCTTGGTGGTAGAGAGCGTCTTCTAAAGCCTGAGCTTGCAGGTGGTGCACTTCTTGACATTGGTGTATATCCTATCACAGCTGTATTCATGATAATGGGAGGCGGCCCAATAAATGTAGTTGCTGAACCTATCATCACTACTACAGGCGTAGATGCTTATTCATCAATCTATATGAGATACCCTCAGGGACGTTCAGCATATATCACTGTATCTATGACAACAAGTCTTGATAAGAGATGTATCATTTACGGAACACACGGAAGAATAGAGATAGATAACGTCAACAATCCTTCTCTTGTTACAGTCTACGGACCTGATGGTAAGTCTAGAGCTGAAATGAAGCCAGCGGACGACGCTAAGACAGGTTATGAATACGAGTTCAAGGCAGCCAGAAAGGCCGCTATTGCAGGAAATATTGAAACAGAAGAACTCTCAATCAGAGATACTATAGAGATTTATAGATTTATAGATGCTATCCGTTATACATGGAATCTTCCATTCCCTCTTCCAGAAGAGCCTGAGAAGAAGCCAATGAAGACAGAAAGCTTAAATCCCGAAACAAAGAATGCATAATATAAAAGGCACCCGGTTTTAAACCGAGTGCCTTTATTCTTTATCTACGCTTATAACTTACTGCTTAGCCATAATAGCTATAAGATCCTTAGCTTCTATCTGTCCAGGAGCACTAGCAGAACCTCCGATAGTTGCAAATGTTAGCGCACTGCCGCATTCTTTTCCATGAGTACGTGATGGTAATCCATGAGCCCCCATAGCAATCAGAGCTACCGGCTTAGTTCGTTCGATAACCATTCTTTGATTCATTTCCATGATACGTCTGGTATCAAACTGATTCTTAGGCATCATCGCCATCTTTAATATATCTCCACCAAGTATATCCATTTGACGAAGCTTCTCTTCTATCTCTGCATCGTGAGGCGTATCCTGAAAGTCGTGATATGACAGGACTACCTTTACATTTCCCGCATGAAGTCTGGTAGTTGCTCTGGCGATATTGTAGTTACCTACGACAGCTTCAACATCCACCATATCCACCATACCGGACGAGACAACATTTTTCATAATATCTTCCATGCCCATATGAACACGGTCATTTCTTATCTCGCCGCCCTGTTCCTCACTTCTAAATGTAAAAAGAATCAGTCTATCTGGGAAAAGGGTTCTAAGATGTCTCAGGATATTAAAGACATTTGTGGTCTCAGCTATATTTCCATAATAATCAGCGCGCCACTCTATAACAGCAATTCTAAGATCTGGACGATTAGCATATAGTGCATCGAGTCTATCAATCTCCATACGGATAATCTTGGACATAGCAAAAATCTCCTCGCCCGTGCGGCCTAAAAGTGGCACACAGATTCGTGGAGTTCCATCGCCAAAAGTAAAATCTTTAATTGTAACGGTTTTCGTTTCCAGACTCATATTACAACCTACATAAAGTTTTCCGATATTATAAACCAAACTGCTTTATTATTAAAGTCATAATCACAACAAATACAATCTCAAGTCCCGCAAAGAATAATGCAATATACGGAACCTTCCATCCCATATTCTTCCTTAACTGGTCATGAAATGGGAATCTGACATTCTTTAGAAATGTAACTTTAGACTTTGTAAGCCTAAGAAGCACAAGTCTAAGAAGTCCAAGACCTCCATCAAAGATAAATACCAGTGACATCAGAAGAAAACTAAATGGGTGTCCCGACATCATAGCTAGTATTGCCATCCAGAAACCAATAGTTCTGGATCCTGCATCTCCCATGAGAACCTTGCTTGGATTCCAGTTATATGCAAGATATGCAACCAGAATAAAAGCAAATACAAGACCTGCAGCCGAAAAGTAGGTTCTCTTGAATATATAGGCATAGCCTACAAACTCAATTGCCGAAACAGAACCACACAGGCCATCTACACCATCCGAACAATTAGTCACATTTATGGATGCCCATATAAGTGCAGTTGCAAGCACAACATAGAGCACCTTAGGTATGTGAATCTCATTTCCGAAGAATACTACATCTGTTGAATTGAAAAGTACAAATGTTACTGATGCAGTCACGGCAAGTACAAGGTCGAGCATTCCCTTGATAAGTTCCCCCCATGGAGCTCTCGCCACATCATCAAGGTAACCCATCATCATCATAAGAAATGATAGACACAGGAAGAAGGCAAAACCGCCACTCTCAGCATGACCTTCCATCGTGAAGTTCACTGGGAACAGCAGTAAGATAAGCAGCAGCCACACGATTACCATAAGAAGTCCTACACCGGTAACCTTGCCGCTGGAGCCCTTGTTAACCTCTATCTTATTGCCATCTTTATCAGTTACAAACTTTCCGCCATCCCTTGGAAGAAATCCAAAGGGCCTAGCCAAAAGTATAAATGTCAGAATAAATGCTGCAACAGCTGTCAGCACTATTATTTTATTTTCGCCCAGCTTATCGCTAAGTATTCCATACAACATATAAATCAAGTCTCTTTCTATATTATAGATCAATCTATTATAGATTTATTAGTATGTACGAGCTTCCTCTTCGCCATTCATTACACGAAGAGCACCCTGAGCAAGTGCGAGAAGTTCATCTTCACCTGGATAGATTGTAACAGGTGCGATAAATGAAACTCTTTCCTTAATATCAGCTGTAACCTGCTCACCATAAGCGATACCGCCAGTCAGGATGATCTGATCAACCTTACCCTTAAGAACAGTTGCCATAGCACCGATGTCCTTACTAACCTGATAGATAAATGCATCAAATACAAGCTTTACATTTTCATCAGTAAGGCTTCTCTTGTAAACCTCCTGAGCGTTGTTTGTACCTACAAGAGCATTGTAGCCACCATTTCCGATAAGCTTCTTCTTGATTTCATCCTTTGTATACTTACCTGAGAAGCATAAATCAACAAGAGCTGCAGGTGGAACTCCACCAGCTCTTTCTGGTGAAAATGCGCCTTCTCCAGAAAGTGCATTGAAGACATCAACTATTCTTCCGCCAGTGTGTGCACCAACAGATACACCACCGCCCATATGTACAACAATTAAGTTAAGATCTGTATAAGCCTTACCAACTTCCTTTGCATATCTCTTGGCAACAGCCTTCTGATTAAGAGCATGGAATATAGATACTCTAGGAAGTTCTGGAACACCAGAGATTCTTGCAACGGGTTCAAGCTCATCTACAACTACAGGATCAACGATATAAGAAGGAACTCCAACCTCATCAGCAAGAGCCTTTGCAAGTATACCACCGAGATTTGATGCATGCTCACCGCCTACGCCAATCTTAAGATCCTCTATAAGTTTATCTGTAACTGCATAAGTTCCACTTGGGATAGGCTTAAGAAGACCACCACGTCCAACGATTACATTGAAGCTTGAAAGCTCCTCGCCCTTATCCTTAAGGAATGCAAGTATCATTTCCTTACGAAAATCAACCTGATCTACTATCTTATCAAACTGAGCTATCTCCTCAGTAGTATGTCTCAGAGTTTCCTCTGAAACAAGTGTTTCATCTTCAAATATACCAAGCTTAGTTGAAGTTGAGCCTGGATTTATAATAAGTGACTTTATCATATCTTTCTCCTATACTTCCAAGGACAAAAGTTCCTTGGTCAATTATTTATTCTTCTTAAGTGAATCAGCAACAAGTGCGCCAAGCGCAAGTGAATTAACCTTTACCTCAAAGCTATCTGAACGAGATGTCAGGATAACTGGCGCAGCAGTACCTGTGATAAGATTACCATTCTTAGCCTTTGAGAAATGAACCAGACCCTTGTAAAGGATATTTCCAGCATGAATATTAGGGAAGAGAAGCACATCAGCATCTCCAACTATCTTACGGCCAGTAGCGCCCTTATGCTGAGCAGCCTCTGGACATGTTGCAAGATCCATAGAAAGAGGTCCGTCAACGATACATCCTGTAATCTCTCCTCTTTCATTCATCTGTCTAAGCTCATCAGCCTCAACAGTCTCAGGCATCTTAGGATTAACAACCTCAACAGCTGCAAGTGGAGCAACCTTTGGATTCTCGATACCACAAGCATTACATATTTCAACTGTATTCTTGATGATGCTTGCCTTATCTTCAAGTGTTGGATAAGGAACAAATGCTACATCAGTAAGGAACAGAAGGTGGTCAACACCTTCAATCTCGAATACACATACATGGCTAAGAGGCTTACCAGTACGAAGTCCAACTTCCTTATCAAGAACTGAACGAAGGAAATCCTTAGTATCTATAAGACCCTTCATGTACATATCAGCCTTACCATCATGTACAAGCTTAACAGCCTCGTGAGCTGCCTCAATCTTATCCTTAACATCGATAAGCTCATACTCATCAAGATTCATGCCGATTTCCTCAGCAATAGGCTTAATAAGATCCACATCACCTACTAAGATAGAATCAGCAATTCCTCTCTCCTTAGCAGCCTTAACAGCAAGAAGAACTTCATCATCCTGTGCAACCGCAACAGAAACCTTCTTCTTCTCGACCTGGGAAAGTCTAACAAGAAGATCATCAAAACTTTTACTCATAACATTTCCTCTTTTCTATATTTAATTATTTTTCTTATCTAATCTATCTACGATAAACTGAGCTACAAATGGGGCTATAGTCAGTAATACCGCTATAAGAGCAAGACTCTTATCAGAGTTACTCTTCCTTAGAGCCTTCATATAAGCCGACTTGATATCCTTACGCTCACGCTTCTCAGCCTTCTTAGCAGCTTTCTTCTCTTGCTTACGAATCTTCTTTGCATTTTTCCTTGCAAGATTCACGGCTCTCTTTGCTTTGGTTACGCCACTTTTCTCCATATACTCCCCCTAGTCCCAAGAACAACCATAACTCGTTATATTGTACCATTATTGTACGTAAATTAAAAGATTAACTCCAAATGAATGACAGATAACTTATGAGTGCAGCAATCCCTACCATCACAAGAAAAGGAACAGTACCTATAATAGTTTCCTTAACCCCCTTCTTATGAACTCTATCATTTCCGATAAATCTATGTACGCCGTCCTTCTCTATAAGTTCGACTTCTTCGCCCTTCTCATAGCAGCAAAACATAGGACTCTGCTTTGCGTAGACAGTATTACCATTCTTAGTCTTGATGGTCATCTCTATCACAGCCCTATGAGTCATCGGATCCTCAACTTTTTCCATGGACTTTATCTTGCCTGTCACAACATTCCAGCCCTTAATCTTTCTTTTCTTTCTATGTGCACTTCCAGCCGTTGCATAGAAGAGCTCCACCAAGAAAACTATTACAAATATTACCGCAACTATATTTCTTACCATTTATCTCATTTCCATATAATATATTATAGTATTGAAGATAACTCCCATACAGAAAGTTCTTCAACGCACACGTCAACGATTATACGATAAAATGTAGTAAAAATCTAGGACTCTATAATATCAGCATACTCATCAAGAAAATCCTGAAGTTCCTTCATATCTATCTTTATATCCCCGTGAAATATATCTATCCCAATCTTTTTATCAAAACCGAAGATTTCAATACTTTCCTTATCGAAGTTATACTTAACAACCTGCTTAGCCTTATCATCAATCATCCAGTATTCTACGACGCCAGATTCTTTATACTTCTTAGTTTTTATGAACATATCTTTACTTCTTGTTGATGGCGACAGAATCTCGATGACAAAACGAGGCACCCATGGCAATTCATTTCCATCTTCATCAGTTTTTATATCATCAGAACATTTAACAAGAATATCTGGTTGCACAACCGTTGTTGGCCCATCTTCAAAGTCAAGACGAACATCAAAAGGAGCCACAAATGTCAAACATCTCTTTTTTCTTTTACGCAGTTCATTCGAGAGAAATGTAGAGAGATGCATTGAAATAGCCTGATGTGTGCTCGAAGGTGCAGCTAGATCATAGATAACACCATCGATCACCTCTGCCCTCTTACCCTCAGGAAGCTCCATTGCAAGATAATCCTCATATGTATAACCTGACTGCATATTCATAGAATCCAAACTCCCAGAAAGTATTTTCCCTTTTCCAAAAATATTATATCTAGGTTTTGAATCGTGTAATTCATTTATTTTATCAGGAATAAATGCAAGACTAAGTTTCTTCAATGTACTAATTCTTGGATTTGCATCATCAGAGCCAAATATCTTCTGAACAGAACTTATAGAGACTCCTGAAGCTCTCGCAATCTCTTCATATGACATATTATTCTTCTTTCGAAGACTTTTCATTTCATCTAAAGATAACATAGTTTCTGCCCTCCTTTATTATACTGATAGCATTTTGCTATCAGTATAATATCATTTCACGATTCATATTACAATATCCAATACTGGAGCTAACAAAACACCCTCGAGAGGAGTCTCGAGGGTGTCTTGTTTCAATCTATTCGATTAATGTATGCGAGAACTTACAGCTGTGGTCCAGCAGCAACAAGCGCCTTACCAGCTTCATTTGTCTCATACTTCTTGAAGTTCTTGATGAATCTCTCAGCAAGATCCTTAGCCTTAGCATCCCACTCGCCAGGCTCAGCATATGTATCTCTAGGATCAAGAATCTCTGTTGATACACCTGGAAGTGATGTAGGTACTTCGAAATCGAAGTAAGGAATCTTCTTTGTCTCAGCCTTCTTGATATCTCCGTTAAGGATAGCATCGATGATACCACGAGTATCAGGAATTGAGATACGCTTTCCTGTTCCGTTCCAACCTGTATTTACGAGGTAAGCCTTAGCTCCGCTCTTCTCCATCTTCTTAACAAGCTCTTCAGCATACTTTGTTGGGTGAAGCTCAAGGAATGCCTGTCCGAAGCAAGCTGAGAATGTAGGTGTTGGCTCTGTGATTCCTCTCTCTGTACCAGCAAGCTTAGCTGTGAATCCTGAAAGGAAGTAATACTTTGTCTGCTCTGGTGTAAGGATAGATACTGGAGGAAGTACTCCAAATGCATCTGCTGAAAGGAAGATAACATTCTGAGCATCTGGTCCAGAAGACTTTCCATTTACCTTAAGAGCGATGTTGTTGATGTGGTCGATTGGATAAGATACACGAGTATTCTCTGTAACTGTCTTATCATCAAAGTCGATCTTTCCAGCTGCATCTACTGTTACGTTCTCAAGAAGAGCATCTCTCTTGATAGCATTGTAGATATCTGGCTCTGAATCCTTATCAAGACCGATAACCTTAGCATAGCAACCACCTTCGAAGTTGAATACACCATTGTCATCCCAACCGTGCTCATCATCTCCGATAAGAAGTCTCTTAGGATCTGTTGAAAGAGTTGTCTTACCTGTTCCTGAAAGACCGAAGAAGATTGCTGTGTTCTTTCCGTCCATATCTGTGTTAGCTGAGCAGTGCATTGAAGCCATACCCTTAAGTGGGAGGTAGTAGTTCATCATAGAGAACATACCCTTCTTCATCTCACCACCATACCATGTATTGATGATAACCTGCTCACGGCTTGTGATGTTGAATACTACAGCTGTCTCTGAGTTAAGACCAAGCTCCTTGTAGTTCTCAACCTTAGCCTTTGAAGCGTTATATACTACGAAATCTGGCTCGAACTTCTCAAGCTCGTCTGCTGTTGGCTGGATGAACATGTTCTTGATGAAATGTGCCTGCCAAGCAACCTCAACGATGAAACGAACTGCCATTCTTGTATCTTCGTTAGCGCCACAGAAAGCATCTACTACGAAAAGCTTCTTGTTTGAAAGCTCCTTCTTAGCGATTTCCTTAACTGCTGCCCAAGCTTCCTGAGAAGCAGGATGGTTATCATTTGGATACTCATCTGATGTCCACCATACTGTGTCCTTTGAATTCTCATCCATAACGATGAACTTATCCTTAGGTGAACGACCTGTATAAATACCTGTCATAACGTTAACAGCGCCAAGCTCTGTCTCAGTACCCTTCTCATATCCCTCGAGTGATGGATCCATCTCATACTTGTAAAGATCCTCAAATGATGGATTATGGATAATCTCTGTTGTACCTGTGATACCATACTTAGTTAAATCTACGTTTGCCATCTTTAATTTTCCTCCTTGAAACATTTATCTTTAATAAGATTTTGTACATAAGTTAAGGCGTTGAAGCTAGTTAAAACAAACTAACACCAACGCCTTCTAGTATAATTATTCTAAGATAATAAGTCAAGCATCACTTATCTGTTTTCACGAATATATTCATCAATTTTCTCACGAAGGAACTTGAACTGGCATGGGCCTGCATCAAGCACAGCTTTGTGGAACTCTTTCTCATCAAACTTGCTGCCAAGTTCATCCTCTGCGTAGAGGCGAAGCTCTTCCATCTCATAGAATCCTGTCGTATAGCTAAGGTATGCTCCCGGATCACCTGTCACTGTTGTCATCATATCTTCAGCAACTTCCTGTTCCTTGCCTTCATTTACTTTACCAGTAAGGTATTCAGCAACCTGATCAACATCCCAACCTTCGTAGTTAACACCTATATCTATTCGACCCATCATAAGATATCCAAGATCTGTATCTATCTGACAAAGCTTTCCAACGAAATCGTCATAATCACTGCCAGTATCAAGCGTCTCTTCCTTAAGAAGATAATTACTTGAGTAAACTGCCCATCCTTCAATATATCCAAGATTGAATGCAAGACTTCTTGCAGGGTTCGGATTAGTATTACGGAAGTACCAGAACTGGAACATATGTCCAGGAGTACCCTCATGAGCAAGTGTATTAAAACGATCAGTTGTATATGTTGGGTTCACAACTATCTGGTTAAAGTTTGGATCATCAACAGGACATATCTGGTAGTAAGCCATGGTAGTCTCACTAATCTTAGATACACTGTCTGACATATACTTAATCTCAAATGGAATAGTTCCCTCGATAGGATACTTATCCATGTAATTCTCCTGAAGCTCAGTAACAAGATCTGAGATATCCATGCTGTCATACTTCTCAAATGCCTCATCACTATGTTCCACGTACCAGTCATATCCTTCTGGATTTGAATAATAGAGACTTGACATATCTGTGATAAGCTTATCCCATCTATCATCCATATATTCCGCCTCTTCTTCTGGCGTCTTAGAAGAACCTGAATACTTAGGATAAATATATTCAGCATAGTAGTCCTTACCACCATCGTAGAAGCAAAGACCCTTATCATTTTTACCAGTACCCTTCAGGTCCTCGATAGCAGCCTTGAGGTCTTCGTATGCAGGTATAATCACATCAAGTACATTTGACTTGTTCTGTTCCTTATAAGAAGCCTTCTCTTCATCAGAAAGGAAATCAACTGCATCTATCTTTTCATCAAATGATTCTATAAGGACGTGGTCTTCCTTATTCTTGATAAACTCATCGCACTGATCAATTACCTTATCAGCTACGGCATCATTCATAAAGTATCCAGCGCCTGACTTCTCATACTCAAACTCAATCAGAGTGTCAAAGTAATCTCTTACCTGTGCAGAAAATGCTACATAGTCATCAACATCCTTCTTATCATCAAATGGAAAGTCAACGAAATTACTTGTAAGATTCTCCTGTTCACCTCTCATAGGTGAGAATGGCTCATAGAAGTATATATTGTCATAAAGCTTCATACTTCTCTCATACTCATCCTTAAGAGTTTTAAATGTAAATGTCTCATCCTCAGTAAGTGTGACATCTTCAAACTCCATCAGACGGTTATAGAAATCCTCATCCTTCTCTTTTGATTCAGCTACGGCATCTTTATCCATTCTTGGATCACCAAGAGTCGCAACCTCCATCTCAGCTTCAGCTTCAGGGAATGAATCTCTATGCTTCACTAATGAATTATAGGACAGCGTATCAGATGTGATACCATTCATGAAGTACTCTTCGAGAAGTGCCTGGAATTCAGCATTTTCTTCAGTAGCATAATCTACCGGATTTTCTTCTGGCACTGAAGATGTTGTATCTCCTTCCGTTGTCTTCTCTTCTTTATCTTTATCCTTATCCTTCTTGCTGGTCTTCTTACCATTTCCACTTGTTTCACCGAGAATAACCTCGTGGTAAAACTCCTCCGGTGTGCGACATGCCGTTGAACCAAGTAACATAGTTCCAGCAAGCACAGCAGCAAGAAGCCTCTTAAGTTTTAATCTTGTGTGTTTACTCATAACCTATCCTTTCAATATATAATGAATTATTAAGATAAATAAATCTCTGCAAGTTTTACATCTTCAGGCGTTGTAACCTTTATATTCTCGTAACTTCCTTCTATCATCTTCGAATGAATATCCAGGTAACGCTCAACTACCATAGTATCATCAGTTATATCACTGTCTCCACTGATTCTTAGTCTGTCATACGCCTCTTCCAGTGTAGCCCTGTCAAAAGTCTGTGGGGTCTGTATCTGATACACTGTACGTCTATCAGGAGTTTCTACTCCATATCCATCTTCGTCAACTATCTTAATGGTATCCTTGACTGGCATAGCAACAGTGCAGGCCTTATATCTCCTGGCACCAGATATACTATCGAGAATCATTCGATTAGTAATACAAGGTCTAGCCGCATCATGAATCATAATTATCTTGTTGCGTCTATCACACGCCTTAAGCCCCTTACTTACCGAGTTATATCTTTCCTTTCCCCCGGCAACTATTCGTCTGACCTTGTGAAATCCATACTTCTCAACGATCTCTTCACGAACATAGTCTATATCACTGCCTCTTGTAACAAGT
>Ga0256404_1010283_pt1 | contig 13005 bp, 13 predicted proteins | sample RumenRJG_01DNA_FD_185990 | JGI IMG/M metagenome (GOLD analysis project Ga0256404, IMG submission 185990) | Bovine rumen microbial communities from Lethbridge, Alberta, Canada - RJG_01 | ecosystem: Host-associated > Mammals > Digestive system > Stomach > Rumen | place: Canada: Alberta | collected...
TCGTACAGAGGGGCCTCTTTTTTGTATGCAGGGGGTGGGCCCAATGCCTACATCATGCAACTAAAGTTCATGGGGTGGGCATACAAAAAAGAGGCCGCCGCACAGTTCATCTGTGCGACAGCCCCTTCTCCTTTAAAGATAAGTCAAATGGCAGATTTGACTTCCATCCCTTATGAAAATGTAAACTGCTCGACCTCTTCTCTCGAAGGGATAGAAGGCGCCGCGCCTTGCCGTGTGATGGCAATCGCGGACGCACGGGACGCAAGATCCAGCGCTTCCTTCGGACGCATGCCGCTGACGATGCCGGACAAAAAATATCCGCTGAAGGTATCCCCGGCTGCCGTCGTATCGACCGGCTTCACATGATAGATGTCCTGCTGCACCAGCTCCTCCCCATGAATGTAATAGGAGCCCTTTTCCCCAAGCGTCAGCACCACAGATGCCCGCGGGAATCTCTCCCGGATGCCCTTAATGAGTGCTTCCGGATCGCCCGCATCCGCACCGGTCTGCTGTGACGCCTCGATTTCATTCATAAAGAAATAATCGATAAACTGAAGATGCAGTCCGAGAAGATAGTCCTCCATCGGCGACGGATTCAGCACGAGCTTCATGCCCCGTTCGTGCGCACGGTCGATGAGATAGCCGAGGTTGTTGATCTCGTTCTGCATCACGAGAAAATCCCCTTTCTCAAAATGCGACAGCGTTTCATCGATCTGCGCTTCCGTGATCGCCCGGTTCGCACCGCCGAACAGCAGGATACAGTTGTCCCCGTTTTTATCGTTCTGGATGACCGTGTGCCCGCTCGGTGTATCTGTGAGCACCTTCACATAGTCTGTGTGTACCCCGGCGTCCTTCAGCGCATCGAGAAGAAATCCCCCTTCCTTGCCAATGCACCCGGCATGATAAACATCGAGTCCCGCCTTTGCGAGTGCGACCGACTGGTTTAAGCCCTTGCCGCCGGTAAAGACATTTCTGCCGGCAGAAAGCTGCGTCTCGCCACGCATGACCATATGGTCAACCTGATACACATAATCAATATTTAATGATCCGAAATTCAGTACCTTCATGGTTTGTTGTCCACCTGCAAATCATTCGTATGGTTTTCTATTCTGGATTTTCTCCAGCTGCAAATCATTTGTTTTTCCGGTCTCTTGTTTACCGAAAAATCGATGTTACTTATTTTCTGCGTCGACTGCTTCCTTGATCTTTGAATAGCTCTCATTGTAAAACATAAATTCCGTCTTTCCGTTTTCCGGGTCGACCGGGTGCGTCTTGCAGCCTGCCTCCTCCAGTAAGAACGGAACGCATTCCTTCTCGAGAAGCATCCTGACCGCATTAGCATCATCCGCAGAATCACCGACTGTCACAGCACCCTTGTTCCTGATGAAGACAGAGCTGTTGATGCTGGGATGCAGGAGCGCACCGGCGATCTCCGCCTCGGTCGCGTCCTCCGGAAGACACTGGATCCCCATGCCGGTCATCATGCAGAAATCATCGATGTGCGAAGCAAGTCCTTTACCATAGGTGCTTGCCTTTTTGATGAACGGCGCGTAGGCTTCGATGACCATCTGAACCTTCGGCTCTGCAAAGAGCGTCGGATACTTTTCGAGTCCGCCATTCTCTCTCGTGTACTCCTTATAGTTCTCACCGTCATCATGCTTTGTCTCAAGCTCTTCGGTCCTAAGCTCAGCCTGAAGGAACTCGTCAGAGAAAAGACTTCCGCATAGCTCATAGAACTTTTTCCGGCAGACCTTCTCCAGTGTGTGCGCCACGGTGAAGGCATTGTCATAATCGGTGCCCATGCAGACAACGCCGTGGTTAATCATGAGAACGGATTTACTATCCGAATACTGCTTGATTTCCTTTGTGACATTATCCGCAAGAAGCTTCGTGCCGGAAAGACCATAGCCTGCGGTCGGAATCTTCGGTCCGATGATCTTTGCGTCATCCTCCGAAACATCAAATACCTGTCCGAGCGTAGACATCGAGGTACCGTACTTCTGATGCGTATGAATCACGAAATTGACATCCGGGCGAAGCCGGTATGCAGCCGCATGCACTGCCTTCTCACTCGACGGCTTGATATCCCCTTCAAAGCTTAAATCTTCGATGTTGACCGTCACGATCTTTTCCGGTGTCAGAGATTCATACGGCATGCCGCTTGGTGTAATCACAAACTGCGTGTCCGAAATTCTTGCACTGATATTGCCCCAGGTTCTCGCGATGAGTCCTGTTCTCTGTAATTCCTTACCTGCTTTAATCACCAGTTCTCTGGCTTCCGAAATAGCATAAGCCATAATGTTTTCCCCCTTCCGGTTCAGCGCTTCGCAAAATCATCGATGGCTTCCAGCAAAAATTCGGCTGCCATCGCTCCCTGATCCGCTACGCCTTCTGCAGAAGCTGCATGGACCGCTGCCTTGCCGAACTTCGGCACCATCGTCTTCGTCGCTTCTGTTCCTTCCTTTGCGCCTTCATAGGCTGCATCCGCTACGTCCGCAAAGGAAGCTGAAGCATCACCTGCGATGACTGCTTCTGCCCTTTTTCTCGCCGGTTCAATCGCATCCAGGATCGTTCGATCACCCGGCGCGCATTTGCCGCGCTTTACGATGCCCTCGGAAAAGCCTCTGAGAAATGCCGCATACGCCGCACCATCCAGCTCCTTTTTTCCGACGAGCGTCTTACCGCCGGTCATCCAGCCGGAGCTCATGAGAAAGCCCATCGTCGACGGAATGATCGAGCTCATCTTCATCGCGCACTTGCCGATCTTCTTTCCGAGATCTGCTTCCGTAATCTGTGAACATACCTCCGGCATCGCGCCATAGCCCTTTTTCATGGTGAGTCCGAGATCGCCGTCTCCCATTTTCGCATCCATCGCACCGAGTGTATCTGATGCGGCAGCCATCTTATCCGCGATGACCTGGAAAAAATCCTGCAGATTATCTACTGTAACATTCATGTCGTACCCTCTCTCCGAAAATCACCTCTACGGATCCTTTCGCATCACTGATCGATTCAAAAAACCATGCAAAATCAAAACCGATTAACGGATGCAGACAAACGGTGTATGCACCGGATAATCAAGATAGTGCTTTAGCTCGTCATCCACCTTGCAAAGAGAGATCGACGCGCCTGCCATCTCCATCGACGTCGCGTATTCCCCGACATAGGTACGATAAATCTTGATGCCCTTCTTCCCGAGAATCTCATAGACATCATTCGTCAGGATGTACTGCTCTTCGAGTGATGTCGCACCGAGTCCGTTGATGAGTACGCTGACCTCTTCACCGCATGCGACCGGCATATCCTTAAGAATCGTCTCGAGGCACTCCTCCGCAAGCTCCTTTGCCGGCTTGATGGGTCCGTTCCAGATGCCCGGCTCGCCATGGATACCCATGCCCATCGCCATTTCATCGTCGCCAAGTGTGAAGTTCGAATGTCCGACCTCCGGCAGAATACAAGGTGTCAGCGCGAAGCCGACAGTACGCGTGTTGTCCTTTGCCTTCTGTGCCGCCGCGAGTACTTCATCAAGCGTGCCCATCTCGGCTGCCTTTGCGCCGGCTGCCTTATACATGAACCAGATACCTGCGATGCCGCGCCGTACCTCCGGCTTCCCGGATAACACGTCATCGGCACCGACGATGGACTTCGTCGGGATGTCCTCCATGTCACACATCTCGGCTGCCATATCGAAGGTCATGATGTCGCCGGTATAATTGCCGTACAGGTACAGCACGCCGGCGCCGGCATTGACCTCTTTGGAAATTTCAAAAATCTGCTCCGGAGAAGGGGACTGAAAAACCGAGCCGACACCGCAGCCGTCCAGAAGTCCGTCACCAACGTAGCCGAGGAATAGCGGCAGATGCCCGGTGCCGCCGCCCGTGACGATGGCAACCTTTCCCGGTACCTTGTGTGTCGTGCAATAGCATCTTAAATCGTCGGCAACATACTTAACCTGATCCGCATGTGCCTTATAGATGCCGCGCAGCATATCATCCGTATAGTCCGCCGGATTGTTGATGATCTTCTTCATGGATTTACCCTTCCCTTCTACATTTCATGCACTGTTTACAGACAGCCCTTCTGGAGGATGACGCAGGCATAAAATGCCTTCTCTGTCGTCGAAATCACAGCATAGGATTTTTTCGCGAGATCATAAAATGTGAATCTGTCCGTAAATGTAATCGCGTTCTTACCACGTTCGTCATATTTTGAAACAATATCCGTAAACTCATCCCATACCGGGGTTTTAAGATCCTTATCGCGTTCCATCTTATCCATGATGGTAACCGGATGTTCTACGAAGCCGTCCAGCGGGAAAAGCTGCAGCACCGCATCGAGAACCTCTGTCGCGCGATGTCCATCCGCCCGGAGATTAATATGGTTTTCCGCCGCTGCGATCGAAGCTGCCGGGAAATTGAGATCACCGATGACGAGCGTATCGCCATGTCCCATTTCATCCAGAACCTTGAGCATCTCCGGTGTGATGATTTCAGGTATACCCTTTAACATAACTTATCCTTTCTTGAAAACCTGATGCACTGAAGTATCAGCGCATCAGGTCATGCTGATCAGTGAATACCGAGTGCTTCAAAAGCCTCCTTGTACGGCGCGTGGCAAAGTCCCTTCTCGGTGATGATACCGGTAAAGAGTCTGTGATCGGAAACATCAAACGCCGGATTAAATACGTCAACACCCTCCGGTGCCATACGCTCCTTGTACCACATCTCGGTCACTTCATCCTTGTCACGCATCTCGATCGGAATCTGATCGCCGGTCGGTGTCTTCATATCGATGGTCGAGCTCGGTGCGCAGATGTACATCGGGATGCCATAATGATGCGCCATGATCGCCAGCGCGCTGGTACCGATCTTGTTTGCCGCATCGCCGTTTGCCGCGACACGATCCGTGCCGACAAAGATGATCTTGATCTTGCCGGACTTCATGAGAAGAGACGACATGTTATCGCACTGTACGGTCGTCGTGATACCGGAGTTGTACAGTTCAAACGATGTGAGTCGCGCGCCCTGGAGAAGCGGACGGGTCTCATCACAGTACACATGCATATCCTTCGGATCCCAGCCATGCTCGAGTGCCATATACATCGGTGCTGTCGCTGTGCCGTACTTCGCGGTTGCGAGCGTACCGGCGTTGCAATGTGTGAGGATACCGAGCTCTTCACCCGGCTTCTTCAGCTCCTCGAGGAGCTTGAAGCCGATCTCACCGATGTTCCGGCTGATCTGTACGTCCTCATCACGAATCTTCTGTGCCTCGTCATAAAGGATCTTTTTAATTTCAGCGACCGGCTTTTCCTTGTTTGCAAGTGCCGTATCATCCATCCGGTTCAGTGCCCAGAAAAGGTTCACGGCTGTCGGTCTTGAGGATGCCAGATAGTCCTTATATTTCTTAAATTCCGTATAGAACGCATCGAAATTGTCCGCGCCGATTTCATTACTAAGAACTGCCATGCCATAGGCAGCGGCAACGCCGATTGCAGGTGCACCACGTACCCGAAGCTTCTTGATCGCTTCGAAGATCTCCTCTGCGGTCTTGATCTGAATCCGCTTGATCGTCCCCGGAAGAAGTGTCTGATCAATGATATCGACACTCTTCTTATCCGGACCCCACTTTACGGTAATGACTTTCTCAAAAAAATCATCTAATGATGACATTTCTCTGCCTCCATTTCTATTCACTATATCCGTTTTTTATATCCCATAAAATGCCGGATCGGCGGAAGCGACAGCATCAGCTTTTCCGGCATCTTCGGTTTCTTGCATCAAAGTGTCTTCTCTGCCTTAGCCTTTGCATCAAGCACTGCCTGCTTGAAATCCTTACCGGTTAAGAACTTATCCTGGTGAAGGATATAATCCTTACCTGCAAAGATGTTAATGCGCTCTGCAAGGAGACGCTTCTTCTCATCCTTGATGGATGTCACATCGACAACATTTGCCATGCCGACGGTTCTTCTGTGCAGCTCGGTACCTGCATAGCCCGCGGTATCCTTTAGGATCGTGCCGAGATAATATTCCTTGAAGCCCGGAACCTTCGCCATCGGCTCGGTTACCTTTTCATCATAGGTCTTGTTGAACTTCTCGATGAAGAGGTCGATCGTCTTCTCGATCGTATCGAGTGTCCAGTCGCAAAATGCCGTATCATCGGTGGAGAGACCATTGTCATACGCGAAGATCAGGTTAGCCACAACGTTACCGGTATCATAGCCCATCGGTGCGTAGGTACCGAACTCGCAGTCAAAGATCTTCGTCGCATCCGGACGGATAAATACGGAACCGGTATGAAGGTCGCCATGCAGCAGTGCCTGGGCGTCGTTCATGAACTTGAACTTAAGCTTTGCGACTTCAAAGTGAAGTGCGTCATCGTGATAAAGCTCCTTTTCGATGAACGCTCTGTTCGGCTCGTAGATGTTGTTTCTGTCGGCGCCGAGATACGGCTCCATGAGGACAAGCTTCTCTGTAATATCATCAAGATCCGGGGTGATGAACTTCCGGACGAGCTCCTTCTTTTCCTTGTGATCCATGACGACATCACTGGAAAGCAGCAGTGTGTTCACCATAAATGTGGAGATATCATCCGCGAACTTCGGGAAAGTCTTGTGCTCAAGCATCGCATCACGCATGACCTGGAAATCAGAGCAGTCCTCCATGCCGCAGGCACACATCACGGTATCAAAGAAATATACGTGCGGAACCATACCCGGTGCCATCTCTTCCTCAAGACCGAGGATTTCGGACTCCTGACGGTTTCTGTCAAGAGACGCCTTCATGTCCTTCGAGATTCTCGTTTCGAGACCAGCCTGCTTGATATAAAGGGAATGACCCTTGCCGTCTGTGACACGGCAGACATGGTTCAGATTACCATGCTCGGACGGGATCTTCGCCTTCATGGTCGCTTCGTCCCAATCGATCTTGCCCTTCTCGGTGCCCTTCGTCTTAAACAGTGTATACTCGATGACGGTCTTCTCCGTCGTCGCCGGGTCATCTTCATTGATCATCAGAAAATACTTTGAAAAATCAGACATATTTATACTCCTTTTTATGATGCATAAAATTGATAAGTCTATACGTGATTAAGATTCTTCCTTCTTCGATGCATATGCTGCAACAAGCGCGAGTACCAGTACGAGACCCTTGACTGCCGGCAGTACATAGAACGGAACCGCAAGAATCGTAAGACCATTCTCCAGTGTTGCCACGAGGCCTGCGCCGACCATCGTACCAAGTGCGTTCGGCTTTTCGGCGCCGCCGACGGTTCTGCCGACGAAAACTGCCGCAAGGGATGGCATCAGGTAGTTATCGCAGCACATAACCTGTGCGGAGGAACCACGGGATGAAACGAGGATACCGCCGATCGCGATAAAGACTGCCGTAATCAAACCTGCCATATAACGATACTTCTTGACATTGATACCGGAGAGCTTCGCCGCCTGCAGGTTGCCGCCCATCGCGTAGAGATAGCGTCCCTGCTTCGTGAAGGTCAGAAAAACATACGCAACGAGTACGCAGAGCAGCATGATAATGATGATCCACGGTGCGCTGCCGATTGCCGTGAAGGCTGTGGAAAGGGTTGTCTTCTTCGGCGCTGCGCCCCAGGAGGTCTTCATACCGGTTGATACGGCACCACCGCCGATGTACCATTGCCCGAGACCCTGATGGACAAACATCAGTGCGCAGGTCGCGAGCATATCCGGAATCTTGCAGACCAGAATCAGGAACATCGTGAGCTGATACATAATCAGTGTCGTCACAATGCTGGCGATCACCGATACAAACAGGTTTGCGCCGAACCAGAGATATGCGGATACAAACGCGTATGCAGAACAGCTGGCGAGCGTACCGGCGGACATATCGAAGCCATCCGGCGCCATCGTAATCGTCGCTGCGATGCCGAAGACTGTATTGATTGCCATGGCACGAAGAATATTGATCATGTTACTCGTGGACATGAACGCCGTGCCCTTTCTTGCCGTGAAAAGAATGAAGCAGAGAATCAGGGCGATCACCGCTGCCCAGTCAACCAGGAATTTTCCTACCTGCTTCGAAGTGACTTGCTTCGTATTCATAGAAATTACCTCCGTAATGATTTTCCTTGCTCTATTTATGCTGTTTCCTTGTCTCCGAGGCTAACCGAATGATTCATGATTTCTCCCTCATTCGTTTCCTCCGTCTTCAGCTCCGCTGTGATTCTGCCACTGTACATGCAGTAAATTCTGTCTGTCAGTGAAAGCAGCTCTGAATTTTCGCAGGAAGCATAAATCACGGCTTTGCCCTCTTTGGCAATTTCATTGATCAGGCGGAAGATATCCTGCTTCGCGCCGACATCGACGCCCTTTGTCGGTTCATCGAAGATATAGAGATCGCAATCTGCCGACAGCCATTTGCCGACGACGACCTTCTGCTGATTACCGCCGGAAAGGTTCTTCACCAACTGATTAATGGTCGGTGTCGCGATTTCCAGACTCTTAACATATTTTCTCGCATTTTCGCTTACCTTCGGTTTGTTGATAAAAGAAGCCTTGCAGAATCTGCCGAGGCTCGCAGCAGACAGATTGAAGGAAACGGTTTCGTTGACGAGAACGCCTTCCTTACGTCTTTCCTCCGGCACCAGCGCGATTCTCTGCCGTACCGCGTCTGAAGGATTCTTAATCTTCAGTTCCTGACCATTTAAGAAAACCTTACCGCCTGTCTTTCGATAGGCACCGAAGATCGTCTTGCAAAGCTCGGATTTGCCCGCGCCGACGAGACCCGCGATACCGACGATTTCACCGCTTCTTACATTAATGCTGACATCCGTCACCCTGCCGTCCGCGCCGGAAAGGTGCTGCGTTTCAAACATCACATCACCAATCGGGCATTTCTCTTTCGGGAAGTTTTCATCAAAGGAACGACCGAGCATCTTCTCGACGACTTCCTTTGTCGTGGTTTCCTTCGTGATCGGTGTCGTATCGACGAGCTTGCCGTTACGCATCACGGTGTATTTTTCACAGATTTCCAGAACCTCGTCGAGTCGATGGGAAATGAATATAATTGCGATATTTTCCGTTTCCCGGAGGCGCTTTACAATCTTAAACAGCTCTTCTGTTTCTGTTGCGCTCAGCGGTGCTGTCGGCTCATCCAGAATCAGGAAATTACAATTGACCCGGATGGCTCTTGCGATCAGTACCATCTGCTTCTGTGCAAGCGAAAGGTTCTGTACCAATGTGTTCACATTGATATTATTAATGTTTAAGCGCGCGAGTGCCTTCTTTGCCTCGCTGCGCGTTGCTCCCCAATTCATCCTGTTGCCCTTTTGCATGACCATATCGTTCATCATGATATTTTCGGCAACCGTCATCGTCGGAACCAGCGCGGTATCAACCTCCTGATACACGATCTGAATTCCGAATTTTTTTGCCTCCACAGGAGTCCTGATTTCGATCGGCTTGCCATTTAGGAGGACCTGTCCTGTATAACCGGGATTTGCGCCGGCGAAAACCTTCATCAGTGTCGATTTGCCGGCACCATTGGCGCCGACCAACGCTCTGATTTCTCCGGTGGATACTTCAAAGTTAATATCATCCAGTGCTTTTACACCAGGAAATTCGATCGAAACATGTTCTGTGGAAAGAGTAATTTTTTCATCTGCCATTTGTTATCTCTCCCTATCCTGATTTTGACAAAGAGAGGGCGCCGGGGCTGCCCCCGACGCCCTTTCATTACAAGTCTTTTAACTTATGGGTTCACGATTTGATTAGTGGATCAGATCTGCCGGCATCCAGTCAGCTACAGACAGATAATCCAGATTGCCATAGGTCTCGCCGGCGATATCGCCAAGATTCTCAACGGTAGAATCAGCCTTCAGCTTGGAAGCTTCGATTGCTGTACCAGGAACCTCTACATAATCAACACCTGTCTTCTGATCTGCAGGATTCTTGATTGCATCGTACTGATCTGCCATCTCGAGAAGAAGGATACGCATACCGATCTCGCCGTTCATGGTCCAGTCTGTTGTACCTGCTGCAGTCCAGATATCCGGATTTGTCTGCATGTTCGTCACATCAACCGGATCGATATCAACGGAAGCCATCGGAAGTGCTGTGCCGTTCTTGCCGTTCATGTTATCGTTCTCTGTGATTGCCTTGTAAACGCCCTGACCATAGAGATCATAGTAAGCGATGATACCATCAACATCTTCACGCTTTACGGACTGAAGATATGCTGCTGTAACAGAGTTTGCAGAATCAATGGAATCCTCGAGCGGCTGAACCTCGCCGACGGTTGTGATCTTTCCATCCTTCTCGTACTGCTCCCAACCAACTTCACGACGATCAAACGGGCTGTTGTAGTTCGGACCTCTCCAAACCTTGATCAGACGTGCCGGACCATCCTCGCCTCTTGCCTGCTTATCAGCGATCATCTTGTCAAGAAGAACGGTTACAAGAGAAGCATCCTGCTGGAACATCTGTGTAACGCCGTCGATCTTCTGATACTCACCGTCTGTATAGAACTGTGTATCGAAGGTAACGATCTTCATATCCGGATACTGGTCATGCACTTCCTTCAGGAAGACATAAGAACCATCCTGGTTGCCGTGGCTAAGAAGTAATCCATCATAGCCGGCTGCTGCACATGTACGAACGGTATCCTGCCACTTGTTGAAATCGCCATCGCAGAAGAAGAAATCGAACTGTACGCCGAGCTTATCGCAAAGCGTTGCGCAGGAATCCTTCCACATCTGGAAAATGGTTGCTGACGGAAGAAGCATGATATAGGCAACCTTCTTACCCTTTACCGGATTCTCTGCCTCAGCTGCCGCAGCCTCTGTCGCTGCCTGTGTCTCAGCCGCTGCCTGTGCTACGGTTGTCTCAGCCGCTGCTTTCGTCTCGGCTGCCTTTGTTTCGCTTGAGCTACTGCTGCTTCCGCCGCAGGCTGCCATGCTCAGAACCATTGCTGCAGAAAGTGCCAGTGCGCAAACTCTCTTTGCCACTTTCTTTTTCATAATTACTAACCCTCCTTTTTAGGTTTCTCTGTTTTGAGGCACATCCTCATCGGTTTGATCCTGGATTCTACAAATGTTAACATTTTGTTTCAATCCTATGTTAATTTTTGTTGTATCGATGATCAAAACTCGATGATTTTGTTCCTCCATCTGTACGTATCATAGAACGGTCTGTCTGATTTGTCAATAGATTGTTTCCATATCAGGTTTTGTTTGTGCATTTTAACATTATATGCCTAAATGTTAAAAACGATCATTTTCTTGATTCGTGCATTTTTCTTCACATTTTGGCACATTTTTATTGCATTATTCCGAAGCCGAAAATTAAAATATTGGTTGCTTCGAGCGATAAATTTGTCCTTTTTATTACCTTTATTTATTGAAAACATAACTTATACTAATATTATTATTGGATGTTACCGCTTTCACTCTGCTTTTTCGTTATACCGAATGTATCTTTTTGTGAAATATTTACACTTTTTTACATTTTTGTTATACTAGGTAAAAGATTCTTTTGTAAAGAAGGTGATTCCATGGCGCTCAGGCAAAAAATACGGATCCAGGCGCTGATCTCCGATCTGTCCAGACCGGTCCCGCCAAATATTCATGAACTGGCAAAAAAATATCAGGTTTCGGAGATGACGATTCGTCGGGATCTGAAATATATTGAGGCGCAGCACCTGTTGGAGGATGTTAAGAAGGATCGGATTCAGGTGGTATCTGCTGTTCATACCGGTTATGTTTATGAGCGGGAGGATCGCACGATGGCGGATGAGAAGGATCGTATCGCACGTGCAGCGCTGGATTTAATCGAGCCGAAGGATGTGCTGCTGCTCGATACGGGGACGACGGTCGCCAGATTGTCAGCGCTCCTGCCGGACGATGTTCCTCTGACGGTCATCACGAACAGTTATCCTGTCATCGCGAACACCATCAAAAAGAGCAACATAAATCTTATTGTCCTCGGCGGTTACTTTCATGCCGGGGCTTTATCCTTTGAATGTCCGGAAAGTGTGCAACAGCTGAGCGGGCTTCGTGCAACGAAGGCGTTTCTTTCGACGACGGGTGTAGAACGGAAGCCGCTCGGTATTACGTGTTCGAATCAGTATGAGCTGCCGATGAAGACGGCGGTCATCCGGTCGAGCATGCAGCATATTATCCTGACGGATTCGTCGAAGTTCGGAGTACTGAACTCGAGCTACTATGCGTCGTTTGAGGAGACCGCGGATGTGGTCGTGACGGACAAGGGGCTGTCGCAGGAGTGGATTGATTATACGGAGAGCTGTGGCATCCGGTTGATATTGGTTTAAACCGGACGAAAGACTGGCGAGCGGAGCAGCGCGGACGGGCGTCCGCAAAAAATAGGGACGGAAATCTAGCGCGATCCAGTCATCACGAAGAGGGTCGGTCCAATTACGGGGCTGTCGCAGATAGCTTGAAAAAAGTGGTCAGAAAGCCCCGAAAATTTTCAAAAATTCAAGAAAAAAAGGAAAAAAGTCGCCGCGAGGCGACTTTTTCTGATTTAAAACTGGCAAAAGGGTAACTTTAATAAGACTATAGAAAATCAGCTTTTGAACTACCAAAAATCAAGCGCTTTTCTTCAGCTCAAACAGGTATCTACCGGTATGTCCGTTCTGGATCTTACAATGCAGTTTTCTGACATTGCGCGCCAGCGCGATGAGGATACTCTCAGATTCTATGCTATCATGACCTCTGTAAAGGTATCTCCTGAATCCCATATCTTCCTTGGTTTCAGCGAAGGATCCTTCTGCCTGGATGCTCCGGTTCATTCTGAGCTGTGTACCTTCTTCACTCAGAATGTTCTCAAGATCCTGCTTCCGGTATTCCTGCATTTTCTTGGAAACATTCAGAACCTTTGATCTTTGTTCCATCGGCGTCTTACTGTTATTGCCCTTGATACATTTTGTTTTGAATGGACATCCGGAACAATCATCGCAACGGTATTCTGTCACGTTTCTCACATAACCTGTAGAAGATTTGCTCTTAAACTCT
>Ga0256404_1010284_pt1 | contig 13005 bp, 13 predicted proteins | sample RumenRJG_01DNA_FD_185990 | JGI IMG/M metagenome (GOLD analysis project Ga0256404, IMG submission 185990) | Bovine rumen microbial communities from Lethbridge, Alberta, Canada - RJG_01 | ecosystem: Host-associated > Mammals > Digestive system > Stomach > Rumen | place: Canada: Alberta | collected...
TTTTCCATTGCACATACAATCAATATATTTTTCATTTTTATTCTCCTTCTAGTTTTTCTATGCCTGTATTATAGCATAAAAGGCTTATTTTGCATAGATATTTTCATATTTTCAATTTTAAATCAATATACTTAAAAATAATATATTGGGAGACTATAAAATCATGAGACTGATAAAAACTTTTTTCATAAATGGCATAATAGTAACAATAACATCATTAATACTGAGATGTATAGGTTTATTCTTTAATTCATATATATCTCAAAAAATTGGTGCTGAAGCTGTTGGATTATATGGAATTGTAATGTCAATTTACGGATTTTCTATATCAATTGCATTATCTGGAATAAATCTTGCTACTACAAAAATTGTATCTGAGGAAATCGCGGTAGGTAATACTTCTAACATAAAAAGAATTATGCATAAATGTTTACTTTTTAGCTTGTTCTTTAGTTGTATTGCGATAAGTCTATTAATCACTTTATCACCAATTATCTGCAAAACTTTCCTGCATAACAGAATATCAACTCTACCGTTTTATATAATATCTGTTTCACTCCCTTTTATATCAATGTCTTCTTGTTTGACAGGATACTTTTCGGCAGTAAGAAACACTATAAAACCTGCTTCTGATCAAATACTTGAGCAATTATTAAAAGTTCTTTTAATATCCGTTTTTCTGAACATTTTTATGCCTTGTGGATTGCAATATATATGTATATCACTGATTCTAGGAAATATAATTTCAGAAATCATTTCATTTATTTACATATATACTTTATATAAATTTGATGAAAAGAAAATAAAAGAAACAAGAGCATCAAAATCGTTCTTAGAAAAAAGAATATTAAATATAACCATCCCTGTTGGACTAACCTCTTTCATACGTTCAGGTCTTTCTACAATAAAACAAATTCTTATTCCAATTGGATTTGAAAAAAATGGTAATTCTTATGAACTGGCTCTAGCTAATTACGGCTTAATTTCAGGAATGGCTATGCCACTTATCTTATTTCCAAATACAATAGTTTTAGCTTTTAGTAGTTTATTAATTCCAGAATTTGCTCAATTTAACGTTAGGGCTGAGTATTCTAAAATCAAAAAAATAACTAAAAAAATACTAACATATACCCTATTATTTTCATTAACGATATCAATTTTAATTTTTATTTTTTCACCTCAACTTAGTATTTTTTTCTATAACTCAAATAACGTTATTAAATATATTAAAATACTTACTCCTTTAATACCAATAATGTACATTGATAATGTTGTAGATGCTATATTAAAAGGATTAGATAAACAAGTTACTGTTCTCAAAATTAATATTTTAGATTTGATTACAAGCATTCTACTTATATTTATAATAATTCCTAAATTTGGTATTAACGGCTTTGTTTTCACCATATATTTTAGTGAAATTTTAAACTTTACATTAAGTTTCAAAAGTCTCAAACACTGTTTATAAATGCTTACGAAAATAAGTTGCTAAAAAAGCCTAAACACATGTAAAAAATAAAATTGCTCCCCTTGACTTTAACCCAAACATACTATAAAATATTTTTAATATTAAACTATAATGAAAAGATGGTGAAATATGAATTCAAACAATAGAAAAAAGAGTATTAAAAAAACAAGAAGACAAAATAAAAATGATAATTCAAATCCATTAGGAAAGTCCAACAGAACTTTACCTTTTGCAATATTATCATTATTGTTATTAATTACACTTGTGTTTAGAATTGGCTGGCTCCAATTTATTCAAGGTCCTAGCCTAAAAGAAGCAGCAACAAGGCAGCAAACAACAAGTAGAATAATTAGTCCAAATAGAGGTTCTATTTACGATTCAACCGGAAAACCTTTAGCCATCAGTGCTAAAGTTGATACAGTAACAATAAATCCTCAAAAATTTATTATAGAAAATTCAAAAGAAAAAACTGCAGAACAACAAGAAAAAATTGCAAAAGCATTTTCAGAAATTTTTGAATTAGATTATAATGAAGTCTATGAAAAAGTAATAAGTAACAGTTCTATTCAAACAATAGCGAAAAAAGTTGAAGAAGATAAAATAAATAAACTTAAAAAATGGATGGAAGAAAATGATACATATGCTGGAATTAATATAGATACTGATACTAAAAGATATTATTATTATGATAATTTAGCCTCAAACCTAATTGGATTTTGTGGTGATGATAATCAAGGTTTAGCAGGAATTGAATATTATTGGAATTCAGTTTTAACAGGTACTCCTGGAAAAATTACCACAGCACAAGATGCTGCCCAAGATATCATTTCAAACGACAATGAAAACTATATACCAGCTCAAAATGGAAGCAATATAACGTTAACAATCGATTACAACATTCAAAGAATTTCAGAAAAGTATTTAAAACAAGCAGTTGCGGATAATAATTGTAAACGTGGTGGAAATATAATAGTTATGGATCCAAGCACAGGAGATATTCTAGCTATGGCATCATATCCAGATTACAATTTAAATACACCATTTACCCCTAATGAAGTTCTTTCAAAAACATGGGACTCATTATCTACAAGTTCAAAAAGCTCCGCTTTACAAAATATGTGGAGAAACCCAGCAGTTTCAAACACATATGAGCCTGGTTCTGTATTTAAAGTTTTAGTTTCTGCAATTGCTCTTGAAGAGAATTTAGTGGAAACAGATACACCTGGTATATTCTCATGTCCTGGATTCCAGGATATTTATGGAACAATTATAAATTGCGCTAAAAAAACCGGACATGGATATCAATCTTTAAGAGAAGCTTTAGAACATTCATGTAACCCCGCATTTATGCAATTGGGTGCTAAAATTGGTAAAGATACTCTTTATAAATATTTTGACGCATTTGGATTATTTGAAAAAACTGGAATTGCAACATCTGGAGAAGCAGTTGGAACATTTCATAATATAGATAACGTTGGGCCTGTTGAATTAGCTACAATTTCATTTGGCCAAAGATTTACAATTACACCTCTACAAATGATTACATCAGTTTGTTCAATTGCTAATGATGGGGTTTTAATGCAACCTAGAATAGTAAAATCTGTAGAAAATACTGATAATCACACTATTACAACAATTGAGCCAAAAGCAGTTAGACAAGTAATTTCAGCAGAAACAGCTGAACAAGTTAGAAGTATGATGGAATCTGTTGTTGTTGAAGGTGGTGGAAAATATGGACAAGTTGCAGGATATAATATTGGTGGAAAAACAGGAACATCAGAACCACCTCCAGGAAAACCAGAAGAAGGTTATGTTGCATCTTTCCTTGCAATTGCCCCTGTTGAAAACACAAAGGTTGCTGTTTTGTTAACTTTGTATGATCCTGATGAAAGTAACAATTATGGTGGTCAAATTGCTGCACCAGTTGTTGCTCAAGTACTATCAGAAGTATTACCATATTTAGAAATACCATCTAATAATTCAACCATAACAACTACTCCTACGGATTCTTATAATAGTTTACAAACATTTAAACTACCAGATATTCGAAATAAAACAGTTATGCAAGCAAGACAATTATTAGAAAACGCCGGATTTAAATGTGATACGACAAGTGATGATAACTCTTTAATAACTGAACAAGTACCAAAACCAGGAACTGAACTTCTAAAAGGTGCTGTAGTAAAACTATACACAAGCAAAAACTCAGATCGAGTTTCAGTTGAAGTTCCTAATTTAAAAGGACTTACAGCTGTTAAAGCAAAAAATATATTATTAAATCAAAAACTAAATGTAAAAATTGTTGGTTCTGGAAAAGTTGTAAGTCAAGAACCAATTGCGGGTACTAATATTGAAGAAGGAAGCTTAGTAACAATAACATTACAAGATGAACTAGATTCCGGTTCACATTAATCAAATTAATGATTGGAATACAATAAAGGCCTTAGGTAATTTCTCTTACCCAAGGTCTTAATTTTATTTATTATAACATTATCTTTTTATTCCATGACTTCTAAAATAATCTTTGGTTTTTCCACATATTCTTCACATATTTCAAAACATTGTTTTAATTCTTCTATAGCATTTTTTAATTTATTCTCATCATTTGCATGAATAATTCCAAGTATCTCGTCTTTTTCTACTTTATCCCCTATCTTCTTGTTAATAATTAATCCAACTTGATTATCAATTACATCCTCTTTTTTGATTCTTCCTGCACCCAACTCACAAGAAATTTTTCCTAATTTTGCTGCTTGCATACTTTTTATATATCCGCTTCTATCAGACATTACTGGATAAATAAATTTGGCATTTTCAAATTTAGATTCGTCATTGATATATGAAACATCGCCACCTTGATTTTCAACCAACTCTAGGAATTTCATATACGCTTCTCCACTATCTAAACACTCTATCATTCTTCGTTTATTATCATCTATATTATCACCTTTTCCAGCCAATTTAATCATGTAGCTTCCTAATTCTAAAACAACTTGTTTTACATCTTCATCCATCTCTCCTTGAAGAGCTTCAACGGCTTCAATTACTTCAAGAGTGTTACCGATAGAATATCCTAATGGCTCATCCATATTTGTTAAAACACAAACCGTTTCTTTTCCTGCTAACTTTCCTATATTAATCATTGTTTTAGATAGTTTTCTTGCATCTTCAATATTTTTCATAAATGCACCATTTCCAACAGTTACCTCTAACACAATTTTATTAGCCCCAGATGCAATTTTCTTACTCATTATACTAGATGCAATAAGTGGAATATTCTCAACACAATTAATAGAATCTCTTAAACTATAAATTTTCTTATCAGCAGGTGCTAAATTCAAAGTCTGTCCCATTAAACAAATACCAATTTTTTTAACATTTTCAATCAATTCATCCACAGAAATTTGTGTATTATACCCTGGAATAGACTCCAATTTATCCACAGTTCCTCCTGTAAAACCTAACCCCCTACCAGACATCTTAGCAACAGGAACACCTAAAGCTGCAACAATTGGCATCAAAATCAAAGTGATTTTATCGCCAATTCCACCAGTACTATGCTTGTCTACAACATTTTCTCCCAATTTAGATAAATCCAAAACCTCTCCTGATTCAGCCATAGCTAAAGTTAACGCTGTAATCTCCTCATCACTCATACCATTCAAATAAATAGCCATAACCAGAGCAGCTGCCTGATAATCCGTCACAGTTCCATTTGTGTATCCATCAACAAAAAATTTAATTTCCTCATTGCTCAATTCTAACTTATCTCTCTTTTTCTCTATAATATCTAAAATATTCACTCAAAAACCTCCACCAAAAATAATAAACTCTTTCTTTCGGTTACGAACCTAAATAACACATTAATCCAAATTAATTATATTTTTCACAAAACTACGTCTATGCAACGGACACAACCCATACTCCTTAATAGCAGCAATATGTGCAGCTGTACCATACCCTTTATGCTGAATAAAATTATACTCTGGATAAATTTCATGCCATTGTCTCATAATTCTATCCCTTGTCACTTTTGCAATAATTGAAGCTGCAGCAATTGAATAACACTTAGCATCTCCCTTTATAATTGACTCATAAGGAATTTGACAAGTATCAATGCCTTTTAAAGCATCTACTAAAATAATATCTGGCTTAACTTTTAATCCCTTTATTGATTCAGTTAATCCAGCTTTGGTAGCATTTAAAATATTTACTCTGTCAATCTCTTTTTGATCAACTATTCCAACACTATAACTAATTGCATTTTCTATAATTTCATCGTACAATTTTTCTCTTTTCTTCTCAGAAACCTTTTTAGAATCATTTACACCTTCAATCATAGAATCTCTTGGCATAATTACACTTGCCACAACAACTGGTCCAGCTAATGGTCCACGTCCTGCTTCATCAATACCACATATATAATCTATTTTACCTTGTGAATATATATCTTCTTCTATTTTTTTTAATTCTTGTAATCTTAATAGTTCTTTTTCTTTCATTTTAATTCTCCCTATTCTTCTGTTTTTTCCTCAGTTTCATTATTTTCTTCAGATTGTTCTGACTCTGCTTGTTCTTCAGAATTTATTTGACTTGGCTTACTACTTTCTGGTAATTTTTTTAGATCAGATATTTTATAACACCACATACCATTTTCATTTTCATATCCTTCAGTATATATAACTTCAAAATTATCATAATTTACAATAAAATATCCCTTATATTTCTTTACTAAATCTTGAAGTTCTAGTTTTTCCAAACTACCGGTTATCTAACACATAATATTTCTCATATTCATCTTCACCAATAACATGTTTATCAAGGAACTCATTTATGTTAATGTTCTCAGGAATTTGAGTTAATTGGTATCCTTGCAAAGGATTTTCATCTTTATTCATGTCGTAATTTCCTTTAAGAATTTCAATTTTAGCCTTAACCAACAACAAATCCGCCTGAGTATTTTTTATATTCTCCTTTTTAAAGAAATCCATTGCAAATTTTACCCCTACTAAAACAACAGCTATAATTACTGCAATTGCTATGATTAGTTTTATAGTACTTTTTCCTTCTTCTCTATTCATTTTGCATCTCCTCCATTGTCTGGATTATATTATATATTTATTCAGATTGCAAACTTTTAAAATTTTTTAATTAATTTTTCACAAAAAATTCACAAAATTATTGTATTATAATAATAAATTGAGTTATTATATATTTAAAATACATAATAGAAATATGGATGTTTAATTATTTTAGAAAGGATTGATTTTTATGGATAATAATGAATTTTTTAAAGCCATTGATTCAAAATCATCAGAAAGGAAACCTAGAATAGGCTTTTTTAAAGGTATTTTTGTACCTTTTATTTCAGGAATTTTAGGTACAACACTTGTAATAGGATTATGCATACATGTTCCTTGGGTAAAAGAAAAACTAAAAAATTATGTAAAAGTTGACAATCCTGCTACTGAAACGTCAACAACTTCAAATAAAGATAACAATACTGATACGACAACAGTTTCAAATACAAATCTTGTTTCCTTAGAGAACTATTCAGATACAAGTGTATTTGCTGCTAACAAGGTTCTTCCATCTATTGTTGGTATAACTGTTCAATACACTGTAAATTCACCATATTATGGATACACAATGCAAGCAACAGGAACTGCAACAGGTTCTGGAGTTATAATAAGTGAAGACGGATATATTTTAACAAATAACCATGTTGTAAACACATCTTCTAACTATTCTTTTTATCAAGTAAGTGAAGCAAATAAAATTACAGTAAAACTATATAATGATGAAACTGAATATGAAGCACAAATAATTGGAAAAGATGAAACAACAGATTTAGCAGTAATAAAAATAGATAAAAATAACTTACCAGCAGCTACACTTGGAGATTCAGATTCACTTCAAGTAGGTGAATTTTCAATGGCTATTGGCAGTCCTTTAGGAATGGAAAGCACAGTTACAGCTGGAATAATAAGTGCAACATCAAGAACAATTACTTCAGACGGAAAAAATTATACAGTTATACAGACAGATGCAGCAATAAACTCTGGAAACAGTGGTGGAGCATTAGTAAATTCAAAAGGTGAAGTAATAGGTATCAACACTTTAAAACTTTCAGGAAGTGGAATCGAAGGAATAGGCTTTGCAATTCCAATTAACTCAACTAAAACAATATACGAACAATTAATTTCAAACGGAAAAGTAAAAAGACCTTATATAGGTATCTCTGGAAGAGATGTAGATGAAGAAACCGCAAAAAAATACGAATTAGTAGAGGGAATTTATATAATTTCCGTAGAACAATTTTCGGCAGCAGAAAAAGCCGGTCTAAAATCATATGACATAATAACTGAAATAGACGGAAAGCAAATTAAAACAATGGATGAACTAAATGAAATCAAAAATACTCACAAAATTGGAGATACTATAACTTTAAAAATATTTAGAGACAAAGAATACAAAGAAATAAACCTAACTTTAGGTGAACAACCATAACAAATTTTTTTGGGACGATTCTAAATCAGAATCATCCCAAAAATCTATTTTACAATCCAAAGCTCACACCCAGTGCATTATTAATCTTTCCCATAACTACTGCATCATCAATATGCCCAATCTTCTCCTTTAATCTACTCTTATCTATAGTACGAATCTGCTCTGTAAGTACAATAGAATCAGCCTTCAATCCATTATTCTCTGAACCAATTTCAATATGAGTTGGCAATTTATTCTTACCTGTTTGAGATGTAATAGCAGCTGCAATTACAGTAGGACTATGACGATTTCCTACATCATTTTGAATAATTACAACTGGACGAATTCCACCTTGCTCAGAACCAACAACAGGACTTAAATCTGCATAAAACATATCTCCTCTTTTAACTATCATTTTAATCACTCCTACTAATTCTCTAAATAAAACAATATCAATTTATATATTTAAATATTAGACAGATAAAAATGTAGTTTTCTTTTGGTTCACTTTTACCCTATATATCTTTTGCAATTAATTTTTCTAACTTAAATGCTAATACCTCATCTTTATTTAAACTACCAATTTCTATCTTATTATATGTTATGTAAATTCTGTTTTTCTTGTTCTCATCCTCAATAATTAATTTGGTAATTTTATTAGCATTTCTATCAATATATAATTTTTCAGTTGCTGAATATTTATTATTATCTTTTTTTGTCTCCATTACTATAATCCCATCTTTTTCATTAATTATTCCACCATTATTTTTATAATTCTCAATAAAATCACTAAGCCATAAAACATTATCTGCTATATAATTATAGTTTTCATATATAGTATTTAAACTCAATTTAGAATTCGAAATTTCTAAATTATTACCGTCAAATTTTATTGTTAATCCTTCAATATTTTTAGGCTCAACCACTTCTTGACTAGCAAAATTTGGACTAGCATATTTTTGTTTAATAATATATTTATTGGTATTTTTATTGCTCTCAACAGTTACTTCAATTTCAGCATTATATGAGCTAATATTTAAAATATAATCTTCAATTTCCATTAAAGTTTTATCAACTATATTATTTCCCATTTTAGTATTTTTATAATTTAAAAACTTAAAAATTGAAAAAATTCCAATTCCAATTACAACAATACCAATAATTAAAATATAAATCTTTTTATTATTTTTCATAACTCCCCTCCTAACAAAAAAAGAATAGACTATAAATCTATTCTTCAAAATATTATTCACATTTAACTAAAATATTCCCTCAAACAAGCCTCTAGCTCTTGTCTATCTTCAATTAAATTAGCCTTTGCTCTAAACTTAGAAGCATCTTTTCCATTTTTTATGTACCATCCAATATGTTTTCTCATCTCTCTTATTCCTGTAATTTCACCTTTTTCTTGAATTTCTAAATCGATGTGTTTTAGTATTACTCGAAGTTTTTCTTCGTTTGAAATATTATTAGAATCTTCACCATTAATTATTTCATTAAAAATCCATGGATTTCCAAGAGAGGCTCTACCAATCATAATTCCATCAACACCTGTCATTTCAAAAATACGTTTTGCATCTTCTTTTGATTTAATATCACCATTTCCAATAACAGGTATATTAACACTTTCTTTTACTTGTTTAATGATTTCCCAATCAGCTACACCAGAATAAAACTCAGCTCTAGTCCTTCCATGAACTGTTATTGCAGATGCGCCAGCCTTTTCGATAATTTTGGCTGCTTCAACAGCAACAACACTATTTGAATCCCAGCCTTTTCTTATTTTAACGGTAACTGGAACTTCTGAAGCTTTGACAACCTCTGTTACAATTTCTTCAATCAAAGGAAGATTAAGCAATAACTTACTACCGTCACCATTTTTTACTACTTTTGGAGCAGGACACCCCATATTAATATCCACAATATCAGCAATTTTACTAACATATTTAGCTGCATACTTCATAGATTCTACATCATTACCAAAAATTTGGGCTGCAATTGGCCTTTTCTCCCCATCCATATTAAGAAGCATAGATGTTTTTTTATCATCATAAAACAGCCCTTTACCGCTGACCATCTCTGTGCACACAAGCCCTGGGCCAAATTCCTCACAAACAAGCCTAAAAGCTCTATCAGTAATTCCAGCCATAGGAGCTAATAACACGTTATTAGCTAACTCCACGTCCCCAATCTTCAATTTTTTAATATAACTTTCCATCTTTTTCTCCTTCTCCCAGTAAGTCTCTCTCTCAAATCATAACGCCAGTAAACGAACGAAGCGTTAACATATTTAGTCTGCCGACTTTTTTCGTTTTTTTGCCGGCTAACTCACTCAATAAACAAAGACTTCTTCCTTCTTCCACTAATATTTAATACAATCGCAACTAAAATTAAGTTAGTAAGTAATGAACTTCCACCATAACTAACAAAAGGAAGAGGCACACCAGTAATAGGCAACAACCCCATAGTCATGCCAATGTTCTCAACCATATGAAACACAAATATACCAGCTATACCAATAGCTACGTAAGAACCTTTATCGTCCTTTGCAGTCTTAGCAATATAAATAATTTTGGTAATAAGAACCACATATAATACAATAACTAAACCTGCTATTACAAATCCCATTTCTTCTCCAATTACTGAAAAAATAAAATCTGTAGTTTTAGGATATAAATACCCTAATTGAGTTTGATTTCCCTGTTTAACTCCCATCCCCAAAAGTTGGCCTGAACCAATTGCTAATTTGGATTGAATGATATTATATCCTGACCCTCTTGGATCTAAATCTGGGTTAAGAAACACGTCTATTCTTGTTTTTGCATGACTTGGTAAAACATATAAATACAACAAAGGAACTGCAATAACAATTAAAAGTAATGTTGCCAAAATATATTTTTTATTTATTCCAGATGCAAAAAGCATAAATATTGTTGCAATAACAAATGCAATAGCAGTACCATAATCTGGTTGTCTTGTAATTAAAACAACAGGTATAGCTACTACTAATAAACACAATATTAGTTTTTGAGGTTTACTAATTTCACTCTTTCCATTTTCCTGAACTTTTGAAATGGCCAAAGCCAGAGTTAAAACAACAAATATCTTAGCAAATTCTGCCGGCTGAATAGAAATAGGTCCCATAATAAACCAACTTGAAGCTCCATTTATTGGATTAGTAAATAAAACACCTACCAGTAAAGCTAATATAATGCCATACCCCACTGGTGCAAACTTTATTATAACTTCATAATCAATTGAAATAATTCCTATAACAATTGGAATACTCACTCCTAACCATACTAACTGCTTTATTAATTCATCGTGTTCTGTACTTTGTGTAGCAGAATAAAGAGCAATACAACCTATTGCAATTAAAATTACTACACAAATCAAAATAGACCATTCTATATTTTTTAATAATTTCTTATTCAATGCTATCTCCTTAACTTAAAAATTTATCTTTCACTATTATACCCTATTTTCCACAAAAATGGAACCAAAAGGAAAAAAATAGAAGATATTTTTATATCTTCTATCTTAAATTTATTAATATAAATCTTTATGCTTTTTCTTCAATCTTTTTTTCAGCAGCTTTTTCAGCAGCTTCCTTCTCTGCTTTAGGTTTTCTACCGCGTTTAGCTGCAACCTTTTTAACTTTTTCTTCTTTTTTTTCTGTTGATTTTTTGGCTGAAACAGATTTTTTGGCTTGAGTTTTAACTTTTTTTATTTCTTTCTTTTCTTCAACTTTTTCTTGTTCAACTTTTTGTTCTTGCTCTAACTCGGCTTGTTTAGCCTTTGTTATTTCATTGCTTTCTTTTTTCTTTTCTTCATTAATACCAACAATTGGTATATTAGCGTATAAAGCTGGTGCACCTGATGTACCATCCTCATTTACTCTATTTTCCAATTTTACATCCATATCTGTTTCATCAACATCTATATATTTTTTAATAACATCAACAATTTCCATTTTCATCATTTCAAGGAAATCTGCTGAAACATTTGCTCTATCTTGCATTAATACTAAATGTAATCTTTCTTTAGCTGCATTTTTAGATTTATCTGATGGTTCTTTTTTTCCTTTTTTCTTAAGAAATGTTGTAAAATTTTCTAACATTTTCAATACCTCCAAAAATAGTAACTATTTTCTTCTAAAAATACCAAATATTTTAGAGAAGATTCCTTCATCTCTACCAGGAATAGTTACATCTAAATTTTCACCTAAAATTCTTCTTGCTATTTCCATGTAACATTTTCCAGAAGGAGCTTTTTTATTTGATACAGCTGGTTCTCCTTTATTAGTTTGAGTAATTATGTATTCATCATCTGGAACAACTCCAATTAACTCAATAGAAAGTAAGTCAACTATATCTTCTACATCCATCATTTCCCCTCTTTTTACCATACTAGGTCTTAAACGGTTTATTACTAATTCTGGATTCTTAATTTCTGCAGCTTCTAATAATCCTATTATTCTATCAGCATCTCTAATAGAAGAAATTTCTGCTGTTGTTACAACAATTGCTCTATTAGCACCTGCTATAGCATTCTTAAACCCTTGCTCAATTCCAGCAGGACAATCTACTATAATGTAATCAAATTCTTCTTTTAATTTACTTGTTAAATCTCTCATTTGCTCTTCATTTACAGCACTTTTATCTCTTGTTTGAGCAGCTGGTAATAAGAATAAATCATCAAAACGTTTGTCCTTTATTAATGCTTGTTTTAATTTACATTTTTCTTCAACAACGTCTACTATATCATATACTATTCTATTTTCTAATCCCATTACCACATCTAGGTTTCTTAATCCGATATCGGTATCTACTAATACAACTTTTTTTCCACATAAAGCTAGTGCAGCACCTAAATTTGCTGTTGTAGTTGTCTTTCCTACTCCACCTTTACCTGATGTTATAACAATAACTTCTCCCATTTTATTATTCCTCCCATACTATTTAAAAAATAGTTATATATAAAAAGTTACCTATCTATAATACAATATATTTCAAAAAAAGTCAAATTTTGCTAATCATTTTTTTATA
>Ga0256404_1010285_pt1 | contig 13003 bp, 10 predicted proteins | sample RumenRJG_01DNA_FD_185990 | JGI IMG/M metagenome (GOLD analysis project Ga0256404, IMG submission 185990) | Bovine rumen microbial communities from Lethbridge, Alberta, Canada - RJG_01 | ecosystem: Host-associated > Mammals > Digestive system > Stomach > Rumen | place: Canada: Alberta | collected...
TGCAAGAGCTTGCCGGTGTGGAAGTTAACAAACAGATAATCACAAAAGCAGCGATGAACGCGTTCTACCGAAAGGTTAACAAAGGTTAATCTTTGCAACACCGAAAAATTAGCTACATTACTTTGCTATGTAAAGTATTGTGTGACAACACGTTAATACAACAAACTGTCAAATTAGGAAAGATAAAAAAAATTCATCAATTCTTGCAAAAAGACAGGTCAAGACTCCAGGCCAACATCAATAGGGCTGAAAGGGAAGCTCGCCCACGTGCCAGCGGGCTACAGTCGCATCGCCGCCCTCGGCATCGGTGCGCGACACCGACAGCCCCAGCAGGCGGAATGGCCGGTGCTCGTAGTCGACCTTGGCAAGCAACTGCTTGGCAAGCGGAAGAATGTCGGCCTTGTCGCGTAATACCCGCGACTGCGTCACGCTGCGTGTGACTTGCGTGAAATCGGCAAACTTCACCTTGAGCGTGAGCGTTCGGCCCTCGAAGTCGTGACGGGCAATGCGGTCTACAAGTTCGAGCACGGCATGATACAACTCGATCACGGCCGCCGACCTTTTGTCGATATCGGTCAAAAAGGTGCATTCGCACCCTATCGACTTGCGCACGTGGTGCACCGTGACCGGCCGCGTGTCGATGCCGCGTGCGTAGTCATAGTACACAGCTCCCATCTTGCCAAAAGCATCGGTGAGGAAGCGCAGGCTGAGCTCACGCAGCTGCCCCACAGTGAAGATGTGCATGCCGTGCAGGCGCTGGGCAGTCTTCGGCCCCACTCCCCACAGGTTCTCGACAGGCAGGCGCTGCAGGAAGTCGAGCGCCCTCGCCGGGTGCACCACCGTGAGCCCGTCGGGCTTGCGATAGTCGCTGGCAATCTTGGCAAGCAGCTTGTTGTAGCTCACCCCCGCCGAGGCTGTGAGATGCAGCTGCGACTTGATGCGGGCCCTGATCTCGGCGGCGACATCCATGGCCATGGCTGCTCCCGTCTTGCAGGTCGTGACATCGAGAAAGGCCTCGTCGATCGAGATGGGCTCAACCAGGTCGGTATAGTGGCAAAAGATTTCATGCACACGAGCCGAGATCTCCTTGTATCGTTCAAAATGCGGCTCAACGACGACCAGGCCGGGACACAGTCGCTTGGCCGTGGCCATGGGCTGTGCCGAGTGCACCCCGTAGCGACGTGCCTCGTAGCTTGCCGTCGACACCACGCTGCGCGGGGCATCATGCCCTACAGCCACAGGCAGCCCCCTAAGCGAGGGGTTGTCGAGCTGCTCGACCGATGCAAAGAAAGCATCCATGTCGACATGAATGATTTTGCGCATTTCCATCACACGTCACCACTCGATGGGATCAAGACCGTGGGCCACAAGATAGGCGTTGGCACGAGAGAAGTGATGATTGCCAAAAAATCCGCGGTAGGCCGAGAGCGGCGATGGATGCGGCGAGGTGAGCACAAGATGCTTCATGCGATTGATACAGGCCCCTTTTTTGATGGCATAGGAGCCCCACAAGATGAAAACAAGATGCTCGCGATGCTCGCTCAAGTGAGAAATCACAGCATCGGTAAATTGCTCCCAGCCTTGCCCCTGGTGAGAACCAGCCCGGTGAGCCTGCACCGTGAGTGTGGCATTGAGCATGAGCACGCCCTGCCTGGCCCAACGGCTCAAGTCGCCGCTCTTGGGAATGGGCGCGCCAGTGTCATCGTGCACCTCCTTGAAAATATTTTGCAACGATGGTGGCAATGCAACGCCGTCGTTTACCGAGAAACAGAGCCCGTTGGCCTGTCCCAGCTCGTGATAGGGATCTTGTCCGAGAATGACAACTTTCACATCGGGGAACGGAGTGGCATCGAAGGCAGCAAAAATTTGGTGTCCGGGCGGGAACACCTGGCTCGTGCGATACTGCTCGCGCACAAAGCCCGTGAGCTTGGCAAAGTACGGCTTTTCCCACTCGGCAGCCAGCTCCTGGTTCCAAGTAGCATCAATCTTGACCTGCATAAATGTTAGGATTTTTGACGTTCACTTTTGCAAAGTTAAGAGATAATGCTTAATTTTGCGCCACCGAAGGCGAGAATTTTTCTGGTCCCATAGTTTAATGGATAGAATGAAGGATTCCGGTTCCTTTGATTGGGGTTCGACTCCCCATGGGATCACACGATAGAAAGAAACCAACTGGTTGACAACAAACTGGTTGGTTTTTTTGTTGCAGGGATAAATTACACAAGATTTCGGAGCTAAACGGGCGGGGGCTAAAAACAGTGTGTTGCTAAAAGGGGGTGCCTGTGTTTTTGGGCTTACAGATTTTTTTCTAACTTTGTAGACCATAATGTAATTACGGATTTTTTCTTCCAAAACAAAGATTAAGAAAACAGATGATTGACAAACTGGATGCAATCGACATCAAAATTCTGAAAGAGCTGCAACACAACAGCAAGCTCACCACCAAGGAGCTTGCCGAGGCCGTTCATCTCTCGGCATCGCCCACCTTTGAGCGGCAGAAGCGGCTGGAGCGCGAGGGTTATATAAAGAAATATGTAGCTGTGGTCGATCCCGACATGGTGGGCAACGGCATGATCGTGCTGTGCAACATCCGCCTCAAGCAACACGGCAAGGAGTATGCCCAGGAGTTTGTCGATGCCATGAAGGGGATGGAAGAAGTGACCGAATGCTACAACACCAGCGGCGACTTTGACTTCATCATCAAGGTGTATGTGCGCGACATGCACCACTATCAGGACTTTGTGCTCAACCGCCTGGGCGAGATGAAGAGCATAGGGTCGGTGCACAGCGTCTTTGTCATAGGCACGGTGAAAGACACCCACTCGGTGCCAGTTGCCCAATAAGCAATCAAAAAAGAAAACAACCACTCCTCAATCGCATGTTATGAAAACGTTTCTCTTCACAGTGTTGTGTGGCATGCTGCTGGCAGGCCAGGCGATGGCACAGGCAGTCAACACCCTGCCACAGGTGCTCGACAGCAAGGTGAAATCGGTGCAAATCGCACCATCGAGCAACCTGTATCTGCCCCCCATCTATGTCATGGGCAGCGACGACGTGCTCAACATCACGTTTGACTATCTCGACTACGACGTGCACTACCTGCGCTACAGCGTGAGGCATTGCAATGCCAACTGGCAGCCGTCGGTGCTGGTACCCAGCGAGTATGTGAGCGGCTTCAACGAGGCCGACATCACCGACTATGCACAGAGCAACAGCACCTTTGTGCACTACTACAACTACAACTTCACGCTGCCTAATGCCGACATGCAGTTTTACAAGAGCGGCAACTATCTGCTCACCGTGTATGAACAAGACAACCCCGAGAAAGTGCTGTTTCAGGCGCGGCTGGCTGTGTGCGAAAACACGGTGGCCGTGCATGTCGACGCCACCTCGCGCACCGACGTGGACTACAACGACAGGCATCAGCAAGTGAGCTTCACCGTCGACTACAAGCAGGGGCTCATTGCCGACCCCTACAATGAGCTTACAGCTGTGGTGAGCCAGAATTCCCGACTCGACAACGAGGTGTACCTTACCCGCCCCTTCATGGTGAGCCCGGGTCAAGTCACCTACGACCACTACCGCTCGCTCATTTTCCCTGCCGGCAATGAGTACAGGCGCATCGAGACGGTCAACCTCCACTCGCTCAATATGGGGGTGGAACGTGTGCAGTACTTCGAGCCCTATTACCATGCCACGCTCAGGGTCGACGAGGCGAGGGCCGCCAGCCCCTATCTGTACGACAAAACGCAACACGGGCATTTCACGATACGCAATGCCGAGAGCGACTACAGTGCCACCGAGAGCGACTATCTCGTCACCCACTTCAGCCTCGACTGCGACCGCATGACAGGCGGAAAAATCTATGTGCAAGGAGCTTTCACGCAAGGACTGCCTGCTGCCGACTGCGAGATGCACTACGACCAACCGAGCGGCACCTACACCTGCGACATGCTGCTCAAGCAGGGAGCCTACAACTACCAGTACCTGTGGGTGCCCAATGGCTCCAGCGTGGGCCAGACTGGCCCCATCGAGGGCGACAAGTACCAGACGACCAATGAATATTTAGTAAAAATCTACGACCGTCCCAGCGGGGAGCGTTACGACCGCTTGATAGGCTATGGCATCAACTATGGCGGCAAGTGATGCTGGCAATCGGGCTTGCCGGCAGCATCAACGCTGCAGCAAGTAGACCGTGTAGCCCACATAGACCAGCAAGAATATAACGCCCTCGATGCGATCGAAGCGTTTCTTGCCAAAGGTGTAGGTGACCAGGTATACCATCACAGCCGAAAGCACCAGCACGGCAAAGTCGACGATGTTGATGCCGGTGATGGACAACGGCTTAATCGTGGCCGCCACGCCCAGTATCATGAGGATGTTGAACACACAACTGCCTATGATGTTTCCCAGTGCCAGCTGGGTGTTGTGCTTGGCAGCGGCAACAACCGAGGTGATGAGCTCGGGCAACGAGGTGCCCACAGCCACAATGGTGATTGATATCACGGCCTCGCTCATTCCCCATGCCCGCGCAAGATTGCGTGATGCATCGAGAAAGATGTTGCCTCCAAAAAGCAGTGCAGCCAGCGAAGCCGCAGCCACAAGCCACAGCAACAGCGGAGCTTTGCCCTCGAGCCTGCTCTTGGCCTCGTCGTCGGCCTGCTGCAAAGCCTGGGCAGGATTCTTGCCCTTGTTAACGACAACATAGGCCATGTAGCCCACAAAAAAGAGCAAAAAAACGATGCCGTCGAGACGCGAAAGCGTGTTTTGAGGTATTCCCATCCACTTGTCGTTGACACACAGCATGAGCAGCACCGAGGCAAAGATGCAAAAGGGAATGTCGCGCTTCTGGTTTTCACGCTCGATATTGAAAGGAAATATCGCAGCTGTGAGGCCCAGAATGAGCAGGATGTTGCATATATTGCTGCCCACGACGTTGCCCAGCGCTATGTCGCCATGACCTGCTATTGCCGAACTTATCGATACAAAAAGCTCGGGGGCGCTTGTGCCCATGCCCACGATAGTGAGGCCGATGATGAAATTGGAAATGCGGGCGCGCTTGGCAATGGCCACCGACGAGTCGACAAGAAACTCGGCCCCCGCCAGGAGCAGTCCCAGTCCGATGAGCAAGAATAGATAATCCATGTAACTCTACATTATGTTTTGATGTATATTCTAATATGTGTAAAAAAAACAACGCAAAGTTAGCAATTTGCCGGCAGGAATCAACAAAAAAAGCACCCCGAAATCACTTCGCGGTGCCCTAGGAAAAAATAGTATGAATAAAATGTGCGGTATTAGAGGTTAATAGTATATTGTAGAAGCTCAACTTTTGTTGCCCGCCACGCGCTTACGATGGCGTCTTGAGCGAAAACCAACAAAAGAATGCTTGATTGGTGTCAAAATAATCGATCGCGATGCCTGCTAAAAAAAACTTTTTGCACCCCGAAAGATTCATCTCATAGTAAAGCGGCTTACAAGTGCCGCCGCAACAGCGTTTTCCCCAACCCGATGTTGGGAGAAAACTCTAAGGATTCAAGCTTTGACTTTCTTGAGGCGGAATGAATTCTCCTTTCTTAAGCGAGCCTCCAGTCAAGCGTTGTTGACATCCTTACTTACATTAGCGCGTGCCGGCCAAGCAATGTAGCCATGACGCAACTCATGCCTCAGCGAGGCATTGGGATGATATGCGTGTGGAGGTATTGTGTAATACTTCGTGGCATACCGTGTCAACTCTAAATCTTTCATTTACAAATCCTTAATTAAAATAATTAAAAATACTCTAAAAAGTACCCTCTGGTACTTATCACTAAATTTCTCTTGAGGTTTACGGTGCAAAGGTCACAATAATTTTTGTAACCACCAAATTTCAAAGCCCAATTTTACTTTATTTACAAAACAGCAAAGACAATTAGACATTGAAAATCAGCAAAATAAACATCGATTTACAATGTACAAAAGTCGTGCAAAAGGCATTTTTTTTGACAAGATGGCAGATTTAAGGTGTCCAAAATTTTCCTGAATCGGTATTTTTTTGTTTATTTTGCATGCGCAATGTTTCGCCATAACGCCGTTTACCCAATGAAGCTAAGTTGTATTGCATCCATATTGCTCACCGTGAGTGCCCTGCTACTGTCGTGCGATCGCGACAGGATGAGCAACGATGTGATTTCGCAAAACGACATCTTCACCGTGACAGGCGACAGCGTCGTCGAGGGCCCGTGGAGCGCGATAGCAATTTCGCCCACCTGCATCAAGAGCTCCTACTCTCCTCCCGACAGCGGCGACAACCATGAGGTTGTGAAATTCAGGCTGGCCATAAACGGCCACGACAACGAGATGGCACCGTGCTACTACCACTATGCCACGACTGGCAGCGATACCACCGCCGTGACGGTGGGCGTGCCCGACACTGTGCCAGCAACCTCCCAGCCAAAGGCCCCCATGGTGAAAGACCACGACTGGGTGGTGCGGGTCGACATGCGACCTGTTGTGCAATCGCTCGACAAGAAAGGATACTACGTCACTGCTACGGGCGACACCGTCTATGCCGACGAGTTCAAGGGCGTGTGGATTGCCGGCAATGTCTCACCGCTGTCGTGGGACTTTCTCACGCTGTCGCATAAGGAACAACTGCGCCTGCACCCCACGGCCACGGCAGGAATATATGAAATCAAACTGCACATGCAACCCAGCTCCACGCCCGTGACCTACAACCACGTGTGGAAGGTAGACCGCCCCGACCCCGACTATGCTGTCATCAATACCGGTGTGACAATGGTCGATGCCCTCTACAACATGTCGATATACGACATCGAACGCAAGAGGCACGGCAACGGGCACAATGGGTATCTTGAGAAAGTGCCCTACGGAGCCAATCCCTCTTATTCGATCATCTTGTCGCTTGCCTATCTCGACCCAGAAGGTTCGATGCGCACATTGCGCGCGATGGTGGGCGACGATGGCTCGCTCTCCCACTTGCAGGGCCCCGACGACTTGTATCCCATCGTGGCCAACGACCTGTCGTGGGCTGTGTCAGCCTGGGAAATATATGCCGTCACAGGCAGCAAGAAGTGGTTGCGCTATGCCTACGGGGTGATCAGGAAAACAGTAGACCAAGACTACGACATGAACTGCGACATGCAAAGCGGGCTTGTGCACGGCGGCTTGCGACAGGGCAGCAACCAATCGCAATCCTACCCCGCCTGGATGGAGCCCAAAGACGTGTATGAGACACAGTCGCTCACTGTCAACCTACTCTACGAGCGGGCATTTGAAATCCTGAGCGACATGGGCGACGAGCTCGACGACGAGAACAGCTATGGCGAAAAAGCCTTGACTCTTAAGGAAAACATCAACGAGACGCTGTGGAACGAGCGTCATGGCTACTATAGCCAGTATCTCTACATGAGTGCCTACCCCGTGCAATCGCCAGGCATCGACAACCTGGGCCAGTCGCTAAGCGTGCTGTGGAACGTGGCCGACGACGACCGGGCCGTGAACCTGGTGAAAAAGACCCCCATCGCCAACTACGGGGTGCCCATCGTGAGCCCGCGCTATGACAATGGCGAAGCCGTGAACCTGAGCCAGACTGTTTCGCCCGTGGTGCAGGCCTTTTGGAACCTGGCAGCTGCCAAAACCGGCAACCAGCACATGCTGCGCCGCGGCCTCGGAGCCTTGTATCGCGCAGCAGCCTTGTTTGGAGCCAACAGAGTGGCATGGGACGCCTATAGCGGCAAGGCCCTCGACAGCAGCGACGGCGACTTGGGAGCCGCTGCGGCCAATGCAGCTATGGTGTATCGCGTGTATGCCGGCATGACCTTCTTGCCAGGCGGCATTGAGTTTAACCCCACTATACCTTCGTTCATGAAGGGCATAAAGCACATCTACGGTTTCAAGTACCGCAATGCCACACTCGACATCACCATAAGCGGTACAGGAAACGACATCGACAACATAAGCATCGACAACCAAGTGGGACACGACAACTTCTTCTCGGGCCAACTGTCGGGACATCACACTATACATATTAAGATGCGCAACAGCACCCCAGTAGCACAAGAGGTGACCCTGGGCGACCAAAATTTCACCCTGCCCGCAACTCCTGTGGTGAAATGGCTCAAAGACTCCACGCGCATCTTGAACTACAACAGCAATCTCGATTACCGCATGGTGGTGAACGGGCAGCTGCTGTACACGGTCAACGACTCAACGACGCTGCGGCACACGACTGCAGGCACGAGATTCACAGTGAGTGCAATCGCTGGTGTGGGACGCTATGCCTTGAGTTACCTGTCGAAGCCCTACATGAAAGTTTCATCGAGCCTGCAGCTGCCACTGGGAGCCAATGCTGTGACCCCCATGGGAGCAAAAACACATAGCAGTGCCCGGCTCACGGTGACTGTGCCCGTGGGGGGCGATTACTTGATCGACCTGCGCTATGCCAATGGCAATGCTGCAACGGCAGGCAGCTGCCCGGTCTACATGCTCTATGCCAACACACATGCGCAAGGTGCGCTCGTGATGCCGCCACGGGGCAATGGCGAGTGGATGAACAAGGGATGGAGCAACATGATCACAGCCGAATTGCTGAAAGGTGACAATCACATCGAGTTGAAACGCCTTGATTCAAACGGCAGCACAGCCCTGGTGTATTTTGTGCGGATTATCAAGAAATAGAGCTACACGCCCACTATCGTGGCTGCCGCCTGCCGCATCACGCATCAGGCTCACACCCAGCCATGCATCTGTCACACGAGTGCATGTGTGTGTGTGTCAACTTAGCGTTTTGCCATCGGCAAAAGCATTGCCCACACGCTTGCCTATCTCGAGATATCCCAAGTGAACGGGATCGAACGTGATGAGATGCATCTGCTCCAAATCGGGCTTGCCGTCGTGGGCAAGGTATTTCTCGTCGACAACGATATTGACGATCTCGGCCACGAGGTAGCAACCCGTATCGCTCTCATCGATTTTCTTCACCACGCGGCACTCCATGGTCATGGGGAAGTCGGCAAACACTGGCGCATTGACCATGCTGGCCCGTTGCACTGTCCACCCTGTCTTGGCCACCTTATTTTTTTCTTTCTTGCCGCTCACGATGCCCACATAGTCGGCAGCAGTAGCAGTCTCGGCAGTGGCAAAGGCCACCGTGAACTCGGGACAAGCTGCAAGATTGGCAGTAGTTTGATGACTGCCAAGCGAAATCATGATTTTGTTGTTGTCCCATGTGCCTGCCCATGCGGCATTCATGGCATTAGGAGTTCCATCGGCATCATAGGTGCCTATCACTATTACTGCCTGTGGCATGAACCACGGCTTTGGACTGAAATTCTTCATGAGCTGATAATTTTTTTTGACTACAAGTGCAAATATAACGAAAAATAGCGAAGATGTCAATCCCCTCGCAATCGTGATAATATTTATTGACGCCAATGCCGCAGGCTCACATTTTTTATCAATGTGATTGCGCTCAAGTTATGATTTTTGTAGTAACTTTACCCCATGACTTGCGTTTTACGCAGTCATTGCCTCGACAAGGCCCCTGTGCTTGCATCCCTAAAGAAAAAAAAAGCACACAGGTGTGTATACACTTTGTGGACAACACCGTCAAAATAATAATAATATATAGTGTTTTATATCTAAATAAATTTTAGCTATGAAAAAAATCATCAAGTTGGCCTTAGCCACGATTATTGCGTCGTCGCCTTACACGACATGGGCGGGTGAGGGACGATTGCTGCGATTTCCGTCGACCAACGGGCGACAAGTCGCTTTCACCTATGCCGGCGACATCTACACGGTACCCATCACAGGAGGGGTTGCCGTGAAGCTCACCTCGCACAAGGGATATGAGATATTTCCACGTTATTCGCCCGACGGCACCCAGCTGGCCTTCACTGGCCAGTACGACGGCAACACCGAGGTGTATGTGATGCCAAGCCAGGGCGGCGAACCCCGCCGCATCACCTACACGGCCACCAACCCGCGCGACGACATGGGCGACCGCATGGGTCCCAACAACATCGCCATGTGCTGGACCCCCGACGGTAAGCAAGTGGTGTATCGCAACCGTCAGGGCGACGGCTTTGTGGGCACCCTGTGGGAGGCTCCGCTCGACGGCAGCATGCCCACGCAGCTGCCCCTGCCCGAAGGCGGATTTTGCAGCTTCTCGCCCGACGGCACCCAGCTGGCCTATAATCGCGTGTTTCGAGAGTTCCGCACCTGGAAGTATTACAAGGGCGGCATGGCCGACGACATTTGGATTTATGACACCCGCAGCAAGCAGGTGACCAACGTCACCAACAATGTGTCGCAAGACATCTTCCCCATGTGGATAGGCAACGAGATCTACTTCATAAGCGACCGCGACAAGCGCATGAACGTGTATTGCTACAACACCACAACCAAGTCGACTGCCAAGGTGACCAATTTCACCGACTATGATGTGAAGTTCCCCAGCTGTGGCGGCGGCAAGATTGTGTTTGAAAACGGCGGCTACATCTATGAGCTCGACCCAGCCAGCAAGCAATACAGCAAAATCAACGTCACACTCAACAGCGAGGACAACTTTGCCCGCGAGGAGCAACGCAACGTGAAAGACTACATGACCAGCGGCAGCCTCTCGCCCGACGGCAACCGACTGGCCATTACAGCACGCGGCGAAGTCTTTGACGTGCCGGCCAGCAAAGGTGTGACCCGCAACATCACTCACACTCCCGGTGTGCACGAGCGCGATGCCAACTGGAGCCCCGACGGCAAACACATTGCCTACATAAGCGATGCCACCGGCGAGACCGAGTTGTGGATGCGGCCAGCCGGCGGCGGCCAGCCTGTGCAGCTCACCTCGGGAGCCAAGACCCGCATCAACGACTTCAACTGGAGCCCCGACGGCAAGAGCATCGTCTACACCAACCGCGACAACGAGATACGCCTGCTCGATGTCGCCTCCAAGACCTCTACCCTGCTGCGCCAAGACTCCATTTCGGCCTACCCCACCCCGCAATTCTCGCCCGACGGGCGTTGGATCACCTACTCGCAGGTGGCCAAGAACCAGCATTCGGTGGTATACGTCTACAACCTTGCCACCAAGAAAGAGTATGCTGTAACCGACAGCTGGTACGACAGCAACTCGCCTGCATTCTCGGCCGACGGCAAGTATCTCATCTTTGCCTCGAGCCGCGACTTCAACCCCATATATAGCGAGATTGAGTGGAACTTTGCCTATCGCAACATGGAAGGCATCTACATGGTCATGCTCGACAAGAAGACGCCATCACCTTTTTTGCCAACCGACGACAAAGTCGAGGCCGTAACCGGCGATGCTGCAAAGTCACAGCCGGCTGCCACCAAGAAGGACAAGAAAAATGGCAAAAACGACGCAGCGACAGCCCAGCCAGCCGTCACTATCGATAGCGACGGCCTGACCCAGCGCATCGTGAAGGTGCCAGTGAGCGGCAACCACTATGGCAACTTCTACTGCGACGGACAACTGCTGTGGTACTACGGCAACGGCGGCACCCATCTCTACAATCTCAAGGAGCAGAAAGACGAGCTCATAGCCCCCGGAGCCTTGATGGATGTCACAGCCGATGCCAAGAAGGCCTGCTTCTTCAAAGGCGACAATATATATATCACCCAGCTGCCAAAGGGCAAAGTCGACTTTTCCAATCCCGTGAACCTCAACGACCTGACGGCCACGATCAACTACCCGCAAGAGTGGAAAAACATCTACGACGAGGCTTGGCGCAACTACCGCGACGGCTTCTACTTGAAGAACATGCATGGTGTGGACTGGAACATGATACACGACAAGTATGCCGCACTGCTGCCCTGGGTGAAAAACCGCATCGACCTCACCTATGTGATAGGAGGCATGATAAGCGAACTGGCCTGCGGCCATGCCTATGTCGACGGCGGCGACCATGTGCAGATAGACCGGCAAAACATAGGCATGCTCGGTGCCACACTGGCACGTGAAGGCAAAGCCTACAAAATCACCAAGATCTACCAGGGAGCCCCCGACCGCGCACAATTGCGCAGCCCGCTGGCCGAGCCCGGCCTCGACGTGAAGGTGGGCGATTACATCACCGCTGTCGACGGCATGCCCACCGACACGGTGCTAAACATCTACTCGATGCTGCGAGGCAAGGCCGGCGTGCTCACCGAGCTCACCGTGGCCGCGTCGGCCAGTGGCGAGGGAGCACACAAGGTAGTGGTGAAACCCATCCAAGACGAGTATCAGCTCGCTCACTACGAGTGGGTGCAAAACAACATCAAGCATGTGGCCGAGAAGACCGGAGGCCGTGTGGGCTATGTCTACATCCCCGACATGGGTCCTGACGGCCTCAACGAGTTTGCCCGCTATTTCTTTGCCCAAATCGACAAGGAGGCACTCATTGTCGACGACCGCTACAACGGCGGCGGCAACATCTCGCCCATGGTCATCGAGCGCCTGCTGCGCCAGCCCTACCGCATGACGATGTTTCGCGGCTCCAGTTTCAACGGCACCATTCCCGAGCAGACGCTCTACGGTCCCAAGGTGCTGCTCATCAACAAGTACTCGGCCAGCGACGGCGACCTGTTTCCCTGGAGTTTCAAAGCCAACAAGATAGGCAAGGTCGTAGGCACCCGCACCTGGGGCGGCATCATAGGCATCAACGGCAGTCTGCCCTATATCGACGGCACCAGCATCACCACGCCCTTCTTCACCAACTATGATGCCAAGACGGGCCAATGGATTGTGGAGAACCATGGTGTAGACCCCGACATCCTCATCGACAACGACCCGGTGAAGGAATACAATGGCGAGGACCAGCAACTCGACAAGGCCATCGAGGTCGTTCTCGACGAGCTCAAGAACTACAAGCCACTGCCCAAGACTCCTGCCCCGCGCACATTGAAGGATCTGGGCGTGGCCGAAAATTAATTGTGCAACCCATAGTTTCAATTGACATCAGTCAATTCACATTATGAGCCTTTGGATTCCGCTTGTCATCATTGC
>Ga0256404_1010286_pt1 | contig 13002 bp, 9 predicted proteins | sample RumenRJG_01DNA_FD_185990 | JGI IMG/M metagenome (GOLD analysis project Ga0256404, IMG submission 185990) | Bovine rumen microbial communities from Lethbridge, Alberta, Canada - RJG_01 | ecosystem: Host-associated > Mammals > Digestive system > Stomach > Rumen | place: Canada: Alberta | collected...
TCCGTCATAGACTTTCTGCAGATAAGCACTCTGATATTTCATTTTCTCTCTCCTTCCATTCATATGGAAAACGATACATTTATTTCGAAAAAATTATACGCTTGCACACACTAACGTGCAACAGAATTATTTAATTTTTAAAACTTCCTACATTCCATAGATCATCTTAGTTGCAAGGATTTATTCGCTAGTTGCCAAGAGATGTCACAGTGGTGGCTCACAAGTTGTGTTTTTCTGTTTGCTCGCACGCGCTTATTAGCGGCTCTCTGACAAAAGCGCGCAGAAATGCTTGAATTAAATTCTTGCAGTTGCAATTTATTACAAAGAAGCATTTCTGCTTGAACGATTGTCAACAAACAATGATGCAAGCGCATTGAAGCGCAAACTTCGTTTGCGAGCGCTTGCACATGTAACACCACTTCGTGCTGTTACAATAGCTCTCAGCTAGCGTGCTCGCTCACGACGAAAAACACAATGTTCGCCACCATCTGTGCATCTCTTGGCAAACTTCCATAAATCCTTGCAACGAAGATTCTCATTATTAATGTGGGAAGTTTTAGTTAATTTGTATTAATTTTCAGACATTTATTTCTGCGTTCATACCCAGTATGTCTTTATTTTCTGAAAGTACGGGATTTACCACGTCTCTGAGATAAATCTCCACCTGTCTCGGCGCTCTTCCGACATATTTTGCCGGATCCATTGTCTTCTCAAGATCTTCTCTTGACATACCGAATTTAGGATCAGATGCGATAAGGTCAAGAAGATTATTCTCGCCGCCGTTTTCTTTTACATTGGCTCCTGCCTTCATTGAAAGTTCTCTTATTTCCTCATGCATCTCCTGGCGGTTCTTTCCTGCTCTCACGCAGTCCATCATGATATTTTCAGTCGCCATAAAGGGCAGCTCGCTCATAAGATGCTTCCTTATTACTTTCGGATAGACCACTAGTCCGTCCACCACATTTAAGCAGAGATCAAGCACGCCATCGCAGGCCAGAAAGCCCTCGGCCACTGACAGTCTCTTGTTTGCAGAATCATCAAGAGTGCGCTCAAACCACTGGACAGCTGATGTGATGGCAGGATTCAGAGCATCGACCATAATATATCTGGAGAGAGATGCTATCCTCTCGGAGCGCATTGGATTTCTCTTGTATGCCATGGCTGACGAGCCTATCTGATTTTTCTCAAATGGCTCCTCTACTTCCTTCAGGTGCTGGAGAAGTCTGATGTCGTTCGACATCTTGGTAGCTGATGCTGCTATACCGGAAAGGATATTCAATACTCTTGTATCGTTTTTCCTTGAATAGGTCTGTCCTGATACTGGAACGCATGACTTGAAGCCCATCTTCTCGGCTATCATAGGATCGATCTTATCGACAGTCTCATTATCGCCCTGGAAGAGTTCGAGAAATGAGGCCTGAGTTCCCGTGGTCCCTTTGGAGCCAAGGAGCTTCAATGTAGACAGGACATATTCCAGATCTTCCAGGTCGATCATGAATTCATTTATCCAGAGAGTCGCCCTCTTGCCTACGGTAGTCGGCTGTGCCGGCTGGAAATGAGTAAAGGCCAGGGTAGGGAGGTCTTTATATTTGTCTGCGAATTTAGCCAGCTCGTTTATTACGTTTATTAATTTCTTTCTTATGAGCTGAAGAGCTTCCTTCATTATTATCATGTCGGTGTTGTCACCGACATAGCACGATGTCGCTCCGAGATGGATGATACCCGCAGCCTTCGGACACTGAACGCCATAGGCATAGACATGACTCATCACATCGTGGCGCACTTCCTTCTCTCTGGCTCTGGCTACATCATAATTGATGTCGTCCTTATGTGCTCTCATCTCGTCTATCATGTCTTCGGTGATCCTTGGATTGCCGTCCGAATCCTTAAGTCCAAGTTCCATCTCAGTCTCTGCGAGAGCGATCCAGAGCCTTCTCCATGTGCGGAATTTCTTGTCCTCAGAGAAAATGTACTGCATCTCTCTGGATGCATACCGCTCTGAAAGAGGACTGATATACTGATCTGTACCCATTATAAAAACTCCTGTCTAATGTAAGAAATCAATGATCATAATTGCCGCGTATATCTTCCTTTGGCGGTTCAAGCGGATATTTGCCTGAGAAACAGCCCATGCAGATAGGAAGTCCGTCTACCATCTGGTGCAGGCGATCCATCGAAAGATATGCAAGTGAATCAGCTCCGATAAGCCTGCAGATCTCGTCAATGGATCTGTTGTAGGCAATCAGCTGCTCACGGACAGGTATATCCGTTCCGAAATAACACGGCCAAAGAAAGGGAGGTGAGGATATCCTGACATGAACCTCGGTAGCTCCGGCAGCTTTCAGCATACCGACGATCCTGTCTGATGTAGTGCCTCTGACGATGGAATCGTCTATCATTATAACCCGTTTGCCCTTAACCACATTTCGTATGGCATTAAGCTTGACCTGGACGCTGGACTCGCGGCTGGACTGCTTTGGCTTTATAAAGGTACGGCCGACATAACTGTTTTTCACAAATGCCGTGCCATATGGTATGCCTGACTCCATAGAATATCCGAGCGCGGCAGCATTGCCTGATTCAGGTACTCCGACCACCAGATCGGCATCGACCGGCGAATCCGCTGCCAGATATCTGCCTGCCTTGATTCTGGACTCATAGACGCTTAGCCCGTCAATATAACTGTCAGGTCTCGCAAAATATATATATTCAAATACGCATCTGGCCTGTTTCTTCTCCGGTATCGCGTGCGACATATCCGATGAGATGCCGTCAGGACTAATTGTGACGATCTCTCCCGGCAAAACGTCTCTTACATATTCGGCGCCTATTGTATCAAGGGCGCAGGTCTCAGAAGCAAGCACATATGAATGGTCTCTTCTTCCTATTACAAGCGGCCTGAATCCGAAAGGATCACGTACGCCTATCAGCTTTCTCGGACTCATTATCACAAGGGAGAAAGCGCCGCGAAGTCTGTCCATGGCGTTTCCCACGGCCTCCTCCACGGAATTTGTCTTAAGCCGCTCTCTCGCTATGAAATAAGCTATCGTCTCGGAGTCGATAGTAGTCTGGAATATTGCACCTGTCTCCGAAAGCTCTTTTCTAAGCTCGTTTGCATTAATAAGATTGCCGTTATGCGCCAGTGCCAGAGTGCCTTTTATGTAATTCAGTACAAGAGGCTGGGCGTTTTCTCTTGTGGACTCTCCGGCCGTGGAATATCTCACATGACCAACTCCGATATTACCGTGAAGAGCGGATAGATTCTTCTCATTGAATATCTCGTTTACAAGTCCCATGTTCTTCTGTGTGCTTACTTTCCCGACAGGGCCTTCGGTATCGCTTACGGCGATTCCGGCGCTTTCCTGTCCTCTGTGCTGGAGAGCGAAGAGTCCGTAATATATGGTTGATGCCACGTCATTGCCGTCAAAATCATATATTCCAAAAACTCCGCACTCTTCATGAAGTCCGCTGATGTCATCTGTCATTGCTCTGGTCTCTCTCATTCGTACTCTGTTTACAGGGTCAAAATAAAACGATATGAACTAAGTATCAAATTCCCTTTTCCCACTCATTTCCGATTATTGTCAGCCCTGAAATTTTTCTCCGGTTAAAAGGAAATATGCTTCCTTATATTTGTCTATGGTCTTGTCTATTATGTCCTGAGGCAGATCATAACCGCTGTCGGGATTTGCCTTCAGCCAGTCACGGACAAACTGCTTGTCAAATGAAGGCTGGGACTGACCGCTCTTATACCCCTCCTTCGGCCAGAAACGTGAGCTGTCCGGTGTCAGCATCTCGTCCGCAAGAACGATTTCACCATTCTCATCAAGACCGAATTCAAATTTTGTATCTGCAATTATTATTCCCTTTGTAAGAGCGTAGTCTGCGCATTTCCTGTAAAGGCTGATGGTCAGTTCTTTTAATTTCTTTGCGTATCTTTCTCCGTCCTCAGGATAGATTTTCTTAAGGACTTCGATTGACTGCTCGTAGGAAATGTTTTCGTCATGAAGCCCATATTCAGCCTTGGTGGACGGTGTATATACGGGTTCAGGGAGCTTGTCGGATTCCTTTAAGCCCTCCGGAAGTCTGATGCCGCAGACAGTTCCATTCTCCTGATAGGATGCCCAGCCGGATCCTGTGATATATCCTCTCACAATACATTCGAGAGGGAGCATGTTTAACTTCTTTACCATCATGGTTCTCTTGCTGAAATAGGGATCATGGAAAAACTCCGGCATCTTTTCAGTATCTGTAGTAATCATATGATTCTTTACAATGTCTTTTGTAAAATTGAACCAGAATTCTGACATGCCGGTGAGAATCGCGCCCTTGCCTTCAATCTTGTTCTTTAAAATCACATCAAATGCGGATATACGATCCGTAGCGACCATGATCATGCTGTCGCCGTTGTCATACACCTCTCTTACTTTGCCTTCTTTAACCGGCTTCATCTGTTCTGCCATCTTTTCCCTCCAGTTTTAAAAATTTATTAGTGTCATAAAGTTCTGCCGCTACCGGTAAAACACAAGTATTGGCGGAGCTTTTATTATCATCTATGAATTCTGCGACTCAATAAGCTGCTGTATTCTGGTAAGTGCCTCTTCAGCCCCATCATAATTATTATCCTTTGCCTTCTGGTAATAAGCTCTGGCAGTCTCGAGTTTTTTCTCAACTCCGTATCCGTTCTCATACATATAGCCAAGATTTACCTCGGCAGGCGCATAGCCCTGAGATGCCGCCAGTTTCTGATAATATACAGCTTCCGAATAATCAATATCAACGCCGAGACCGTTATAATACAGGCAGCCAAGCTGGTTCTGAGCAGCTGCGTATTTCTGTTTGGCAGCAAGCTCATAATATTTCTTTGCATTTGAATAACTCTTTGATACACCCTGACCTTTTTCATAGAAAATTCCAAGATAATACTGAGCCGGTGCATATCCGCTCCCGGCAGCTTTTTTCATGGTCTTGAAAGCCTTCTCATAATCAGGATTCGACTCCTGACTCTCCAAAAGCGCAAGAGCCGTATATGAAGCCTGATAAGGATATTGCTGATAGAAAGGCACGGTATCCATGCCGTTTTTTGCAGTCGTCAGCTTCTGATACCAGGACATGGCTGCAGTTCTGTCAGCTGTCACGCCTATGCCCTTTTCATATAATGTGCCCATAAGATAACAGCCAAGAGGATCCCCTCCATCAGCCGCCTCTCTTATGTTATAGTAGGCATTCATCTTGCTGTCCGGCAGATCAGTGTTTTTTAGATAATAAAGCCCAAGCGATGCCTTTCCGGTCATATCTCCTTTATCGGATGCGCCCTTAAAGTAAGCATATGCCGTGTCCTGATTTTTCTTCACACCGAGACCACGCATATATAGATAGCCGAGCCTTACTTTTGCTTCGGTGCTTCCAAGCTCTTCAGCCTTTTTGTACCATCTCAGAGCTTTGAGAAAATTCTGCTTTACTCCCTCAGTGCCGAAATCATAACGATAACCCAGCATCATAGCTGCGTCAGCGCTTCCTTTTTTGACTTCATTGGAAAGAGTCACATTGTCAAATGATTCCAACGATTGTCTGGTGTTTTTGATCCCTCTCTTTTTTACCTCGCTGCCCTTGCTGCCGCATGATGATGTGATAAGACCTGCAGCAATAAGAACAAGAAATAATACTTTATAATGTTTTCTCATCTGCTTCTCCAAAAAATAAATTAAACATTTCGAATTATAACATAAGAAGCAAGTTATAAAAACAAAAAAAGCCGGGAGACTCCCCAAAGGGAACCTCCCGTTATTTAAAATTATTTATTATAATTTACAATCTTTCCGAAATCCGCCTTGAGAGAAGCGCCTCCGATAAGGCCTCCGTCAATGTCAGGTTTCGCAAGAAGTTCCTTACAGTTTCCTGCGTTCATTGAACCGCCATACTGGATACGGATCTTTTCAGCTGTATCGTTATCATATACGGAAGCTATCGTCTCACGGATGGCCTTGCAGACTTCCTCAGCCTGATCAGCCGTAGCAGTCTTTCCTGTTCCGATCGCCCAGATAGGCTCGTATGCGATGACCATGGATGCAGCCTGTTCTGCTGTTACGCCCAGGAGATCAGACTTGATCTGGAGACGGATCCAGTCAAGAGTAACTCCCGCTTCTCTTTGCTCAAGAGACTCGCCGCAGCAGAGAATAGGTGTAAGACCGTGCTCAAAAGCCTTTTTGACCTTCTTATTAAGGAATTCATCTGTCTCATTGAAGTATCCGCGTCTCTCGGAGTGACCGATTATTACATACTTAACGCCTGCGTCTACAAGCATTGCCGGAGCGATCTCTCCGGTATATGCGCCGCTCTCTTCAATATACATATTCTCAGCGCCGACAGAAACATTGCTTCCCTTTACTGCCTCTACAACAGGAACAATGTCAATGGCAGGTACACAGTAAACGACATCGACATCCGGATTCTGAACCAGAGGAGCCAGAAGCTCAACCAGAGCCTTTGCCTCAGACGGAGTCTTATTCATTTTCCAGTTACCGGCAATAATTTTCTTTCTTGCCATGATTTTCTCCTTCATATATCAATTTCAATATCCAAAAAGGCTGAAATATTTCTTATCAGCCCTCTGAACTTGTAAATTTTCAGCGATCGTTTGCAGCTACGATACCCGGAAGTTCCTTGCCTTCGAGGAATTCAAGCGATGCGCCGCCACCTGTGGAAATGTGTGTCATCTTGTCGCCAAAACCAAGGTTATTGACTGCTGCCGCGGAATCACCGCCGCCGATTATGGTTGTTGCGTCAGAATCAGCAAGAGCCTTTGCTACAGCGATGGTACCACCTGCAAGAGAAGGATTCTCTGATACTCCCATAGGTCCGTTCCATACTACTGTCTTTGCATTGGCAACAGCTTCCGCATAGAGTGCCTGAGTCTTGGGTCCGATATCACAAGCCTCACGATCCTTGGGAAGTGCCGTGATGTCATAAACCTCTGTCTCGCAAGGTTCGCTGATGGGGTCAGGGAACTGGGCTACAGTAACGGAATCAACCGGCAGAAGGAGCTTTTTGCCAAGCTTCTCAGCCTTGTCCATCATCTCTTTACAGTAGTCGATCTTTGAATCATCGCAAAGTGAAGTGCCGATCTCATATCCCTTTGCCTTGATGAAGGTATATGCCATACCTCCGCCGATAATAAGTGTATCGCACTTATTAAGAAGGTTATCGATAACAGCGAGCTTGTCAGCTACCTTAGCGCCGCCAAGGATCGCCACGAAAGGACGAACCGGATTCTCGACTGCGTTTCCGAGGAATTTAACTTCCTTCTCCATCAGATAACCTATAACGCAGGTCTTTATATATTTTGTAACACCAACGTTTGAGCAGTGGGCACGGTGAGCTGTACCGAATGCGTCATTTACAAATACATCAGCGATAGAAGCAAGATCCTTGGAGAAAGCTTCTCCGTTCTTGGTCTCTTCCGGTCTGAAACGTGTATTTTCAAGAAGAATAACGTCTCCGTCCTTCATCTCGTCAACAGCCTTTCTGACATTTGCTCCGACCACTTCCGGGTCAGCGACAAATTTAACTTCCTGACCGAGAAGCTCGGAAAGACGCTTTGCTACGGGGGCGAGAGTCTTTGTCTTCTTGTCTTCTTCTGTCTTTACCTTTCCGAGATGAGAGCAAAGGATGACCTTACCGCCATCGGCAATCAGCTTCTTAATGGTAGGAAGTGCGCCAACCAGACGGTTCTCATCGGTAATCTTTCCGTCGATGATCGGAACGTTGAAATCACAACGGCAGAGGACTCTCTGACCTTTTACGTTGATGTCATCAACAGTCTTCTTGTTAAGTTCCATAAATTCCTCCTTGACTGTATAAATCTAAAAAAGGGTCCGGTCCATCAGACCGGACCCAAAATTTTGAGTCTAGCTTTTTGAATTAAAGCTCAGCGAAATACTTGATAGTACGAACCATCTGAGATGTGTATGAATTCTCGTTATCATACCATGAAACTACCTGAACAAGAGTCTTGTCTCCCATAGGGATAACCTTTGTCTGTGTAGCATCGAAGATGGAACCTGCGCGGCTGTCGATGATATCAGATGATACGATCTCGTCTGTGTTGTATTCGAAGGACTCTGTCTCTTCCTTCTTCATCTGAGCGTTTACATCGTCAGCTGTAACCTTTGCGTCAACAACAGCGTCAAGGATCGTTGTGGAACCTGTAGGAACAGGAACACGCTGAGCTGCGCCCTGAAGCTTGCCGTCAAGTTCAGGAAGAACAAGACCGATTGCCTTTGCTGCACCTGAAGATGTAGGAGTGATGTTGGCAGCGCCTGCTCTTGAACGGCGGAAGTTGCCCTTTCTCTGAGGTCCGTCAAGGATCATCTGATCGCCTGTGTAAGCGTGGATGGTTGTCATGAAACCGGACTCAACAGGAGCAAGATCATTAAGAGCCTTTGCCATAGGAGCAAGGCAGTTTGTTGTGCATGATGCAGCGGAAATGATCTGATCATCCTTTGTCAGGTTCTTGTGGTTAACGTTGAATACGATAGTCTTAAGATCCTTGCCTGCAGGTGCGGAAATAACTACCTTCTTTGCGCCCGCATTGATGTGAGCCATTGACTTATCCTTGGAGCAGTAGAAACCTGTGCACTCAAGAACTACATCGATATCAAGCTTTCCCCAAGGAAGCTTTGATGCGTCCGGTTCCTTGTAGATCTCGATCTCTGTTCCATTTACGATGATGGAATGATCTGTGAAATCTACCTTGCCATCATATCTGCCATGTGTTGTGTCATACTTGAGAAGATATGCAAGCATCTCAGGAGAAGTAAGATCGTTGATTGCAACGACTTCGTATCCCTCTGCCTGGAACATCTGACGGAAAGCAAGACGACCGATACGGCCAAAACCATTGATTGCTACTCTTACTGCCATACTGAATTCCTCCTAAAATTAATAATTTTGTTGCTGGTTTTCACAAACCGATAATCATTCTAAATGATTTTCATTCTTAATTCAAGAGTCATGCTTACTTTTTTACAAATTTCATTTTCTTCCCCGCACCCGGATTCATTTGGCTAGCGTAAAGTTTTAATCGGAAATAAAAAATATAAAAAGAGAACACCACCTGTGATATATATCTTATCAGCAGTATTCCTGGATCTGTGAGTTCATAACAGTGCCTGTCACCAGATATTCGAACCCTTATGTCCTGTCACAGGCTTCGTCTTATCCACCACCTTAATTTTACGGACAATGGATACCGACTTGCCACCCTTTGATCTAGCGGTATAGTTCACAGAATAGGTTCCTGTACGATTGGTATTCACAGTTCCATCAACAGTAAAATCTGCATCTGTTCCATCTAAGAACTTGGCATGTACTCCCTTGGTTGGATCAAAGGTGCTTCCTCTCTGAATCTCCGTATCCTCTGCGCCACTGATTACTGGACCAATGGATAGCCATGGATTCATCTCGTTTGGATCTGTTGGATCCCAACCCTTATTCTCGTCTGTATCAGAGATATTAATGGATGTGGGACAGCCAAGGGGTCCCTTTACTTCATCCTCATAGATCTCTACGATGGTTCCCTTGGGGCAGTTCTCTGCAATCCACTTTGCATCAGCAACAGCTAAACGAATACAGCCATGAGAGGCCGGCTGACCAAGCTTATTGTATTCCCCTTCCTTTAGGTCTCCAGGGTTCTTCGTATTATAAGGAACAGAGTGGAACATAATCCCCTTATAGATACGGGTCGCATACTGTCCGTACACATTCCCTACAAGGAGACGCCACTTATACTTATCTGAAATGGTAAAGGTGCCAAGAGGCGTCCTATTATCGAGGCCAACTGAACAAATCATCGCCTTATATGGAACGGAATAGGTTCCATGGGATCCCTCTGTGTAGATGGTTACTGTATTCTTCAGGCGGTTCACCCGGATGTAATAAGGCAGACGGGACTTGGCTACTACACCGGTATCCTCTTCCCTGGGCTGATTATCGTCCTGAGAATCTCCCTCACTATTTTCTGTCGCATCCGACTGCTTATCATTGGTCTTAGCATCTGACAGGGTCTCATTCTCTGCACTATTATCTAATGCCTGACCTCCCGTCAGATCTTCCTCTGCAGAGGAGACTTCTGTCTCACTTGTATCATCCGTTCTATTATCTGTAGTCGCCTGTCCATGCAGGGCAAATAAAAACAGTCCACCTGTAAGCATGGCACCGATTATTAGACCACTTACAATAACCAGCAGCATCTTCCGGATTTTTTTTATCATCTTTCAAGTTCTCCAATAGCCAATAATTGCTCTGTCACAAACTAGTAAATACAAAAGCACGCTATACACATATAGCGGTATTTTATCACACTTCTGTGTCTTTCTTTCACTCATGTAATGTAGATTTAATTTATTCTTTAGGAAATTTATTGGCACAGTTTTCTTCTTTGTTGTCTAAAGTACTTACAATTCCACTTTTCTCCATGGCTTTCTTGAATTTTTCATACAGATTGACTAAAATAAAGATATCTCAATAAATTATTTTTGGGAGTTTTTATAGTTCCAGGCTGAATTGGAATCCGAGGTTCCAGTTTGCAAAAGTAAATGCCTGTTTCGGATAACTCTTGCAAGAGTAAATTCCTGATATCAGATTGTGTCATTGACATTTTTCCAATGCGCGGTATAATACTTATACAAGTTATTGCCAGTTTGTCCTCCGGTGTCCTTCGGGTCCGGGGGCTTTTTATATACAGGAGGCGCCATGGCAGATAAATCATACAAATCGTATCGGCAGCAACTAAATATCCTATACTTAACAGTGCCTGTCAACATATATTACCATATATTCGCAACGCCCTAAAATAAAGGTTTTTACAAAGATAGAAAAGCCTCCCCTCCGGTGATCCATTCGATTTCCGGGTCGGGAGGCTTTTTCACTTTTAAAGCATTATTCCTGTGTCAAGATCCGATGACAAATTTCTATCAGGCTCCTGCCTCACTTCAAAAGCTTTTTTATCTCCTTTTCATTCTGCTTTGTAAAGTCGGAAAGCTCATAGGATCGTATACGCTCCTTAACCATGTTCGGAACAACAAATCCATTTTTTACAAGTGTTGCAAGTCGATTGATTACAGTCCTATTTGTAACCTTAAGCTCTTTGCTGACTTCGATAGGCGTGAACTCTCTTTTGTAGTTCTTCATGAGAAGTAAGAGCAATTCTTTCTCTTTACCTTTTAGATACGAAAGGCTTCCTTCCAACTCCTCGCCATTTGAACTCTCTGATAATTCACAAACCTTATTTGAATACAGCAGAACCATACGAAGATAATAATTGATCCAAATCTCTGGGTGAGGGGGATTATCACGCCCAGAATAATACAGTGCAGGAAGCCCCATCTGAATGGATTCATAGTATTCATCAATATCATATGCGAAATACTCTTCTAATGAGCCAATGCCATTGAACCCATATCCGTTGATATCTAAAATATATCCCGAAAGCAATCTTGCTGTTCTCCCATTTCCATCTTCAAACGGATGAATAGTTACCAACTGATAATGAACCACTGCTGCAACGATGAGCGGATGATCATCTGTTGTATTTACATATTCTACCAATTCATCCAACAAATCCGGTATATCAATATATTCCGGCGGAATATAATCCGGATTTCCTGTTTGAGAATCATATACAGCAAATAATACTCCGGGCGGCATTGGTCCTCGAAGTCCTATCTTTTCTTTTGATGCTCCCTTTTCAACATACTTCTGTACATCCAATATCAGTTTTTTGGAAAACTGCTCCTTTTTAGACAATATGTAATGACCTCCGATTTGTAGGTTCGTGGATTTACCTGTATACTACAAATCGACAAAGACAAATGGTAACAGGGATTACCGCATACAAATGGAGGTCATCAAATGAAGTATAGCACAGTCTACGTTGGAATGGATGTACACAAGGAAACTTTTTCTCTCTGCTGTTACACAAACGAAAAAGAACAAGCCGAGTATCCTCAGAAGGTTGACGGCCATTACAGTAAGGTTATCAACTACATTGAGGCCATGCGTTTCCACTACGGAGACGATGCTCTGTTCATATGCGGTTATGAGGCAGGCTGCCTCGGCTTCACGTTATATCACCAGTTAACGGATCATAACGTGAAGTGCATCATCCTTGCACCGACTACCATGCTACAGCAGAAGGGCAGGAAAAAGGTTAAAACTGATAAACGTGACGCCGCGCTTATTGCCAGATGCCTGGCTCATCATGATTACTCTCCTGTACATATCCCGACAGAACAGGATGAACAGACCAAGGAATACATCCGCATGAGGGACGACCATAAGCTTGCCCTCAAAAAGGTGAAGCAACAGATACTTTCTTTCTGCCTGCGGCACAACTACAGGTTTGACGGTACAATCAATCATTGGACACAAGCTCATCTGAAATGGCTTAGATCCTTAAAACCGGAAGGATTGTACGCAGAGATTCTGCAGGAGTATCTCCTTACGTATGACAATCTCACCAATAAGTTGGAACGATTCGACAAACGCATTGAAGAGCTTGCATCAAATGAAACCTATCAGGAAAATGTTCATAAGCTGACCTGCTTCATCGGTGTAAAGACTGTGACAGCTTTGGCTGTGCTTACAGAGGTCGGCGATTTCAAACGGTTTGCTTCTGCCCAACACTTTGCTTCCTACATTGGACTTACACCCGGAGAGGATTCGAGCGGTGACGATCAGAACCGCCTTGGGATTACCAAAGCAGGGAATCGACATGTGCGTTCTTTGCTGGTAGAAGCAGCACAGAGTTACAGCCGCGGACAGATTGGATTTAAATCCAAAGCGCTCAAAGCCAGGCAGGCTGGAAATTCACCGGAGGTCATAGCCTATGCGGATAAAGCCAACGAACGCTTACGGAGGAAGTACTACCGCATGGTTCTTAAAAACAACAAGAAAACCAATGTGGCAAAAACTGCTGTTGCCAGGGAACTTGCCTGCTTCATG
>Ga0256404_1010287_pt1 | contig 13002 bp, 10 predicted proteins | sample RumenRJG_01DNA_FD_185990 | JGI IMG/M metagenome (GOLD analysis project Ga0256404, IMG submission 185990) | Bovine rumen microbial communities from Lethbridge, Alberta, Canada - RJG_01 | ecosystem: Host-associated > Mammals > Digestive system > Stomach > Rumen | place: Canada: Alberta | collected...
TAAAAAAAGTTTAGACTATTTCTTTTTTGAAAAGACAAAAATATTGATTAGTTCTTCTTATAAGATTTCATATTATCTCCATTATTGTTAAATGATTCAATAAATTTTTTTGGTAATAATATAGGTAATGAATTAGTATGATTCATTGAATAACTTTGAGAATATTTACTTGCATATTTTTTGGTATAATTAAATATTTTTTTTAAATTATTTGTCACATCAATATATTCAATAATAGTATCAACACTAATTTTTGAAGTTAAAATATATAACTTTTCAGAATAACCATAATTCATATGAGATGTCCTTATCCAATTATTAAAGTCGTTTAGAACTTTTTCTTCATTTGGAATAATATTATACATATCAGATAATATTTGAAATAAATGATTATATATTATTATTTCACAAAACAATGGATAACTAATATTAAGTTTTTTATATTCATTATCTTTCATAACCATTTGATATAACATATCTAAAAGATTATCACCAAAAACATTAGTGTTTTCACTTAATAGTAAGTAACAAGAATTCCAAAGTTTTCTTAAAATCTTTTGATATTCATCTGAATTAATTTTATGCTGAGTCTTTTCTTTTTGCTCTTGATTTGTATTTAAATAACGTTTAAAAATATCATCAATAGAATAATAAGGATATTTTTTCTTTTTTATTTTTTCTAGCTCCTCAGTGTCAAAACGATTAGCCTTTATAATAGTGTCGCCTCCGCTATACTCTAACATATTCCCTCCATAGGCTAAACCTCCATCAACATTCATAACTCTAAAGGTTTTACCATCAGAGCCATCCAAATCAAAATTTCTAGTATTAGGATTAAGCATTGATGGAGTATGTCCAATAACACCAATATTATCACTGCTTGGAACCCGAAATGATTGATAAGCATCTTGACCTTTTCTAAACCAAAATACATTAAATAACCCCCTATAGAGAGTCTTAGCATGCAAATAATCTGAAAGAGAGTAGTCTTTATTTTGATTATATAAAACTTCATCAAAAAATGCATGAGCGAGGCAATATACTTTATCATCTCTTCCTTTATGTTTTACTTGTAAAGGCTTACTTCCTAACCATTCAGTTAATTTCTCCAAAAGTTTAGGATTTTTTTTCCTAATATCATCAATATCTTTAATCGTTTGCTCTCCATGATTTATTTTCAAATTTTCTTTTGCATTTTCATCTTGCAATAAAGCATATTCATATAGAAAATCATCATGGTTTCCAGGAATATAATGAATGTTTCCAATATGATGCTCTTCACGTACATTTTGAGGTAGAGACTTAATCTTTTTCTCCAAGCCCATTATTTTTAAAAGCAATTTAACGCCATATCCACCATTGCCATCATAACCGCGATCTGTAGCATCACCTAGAATATAAATATTATCATATTCAGATATATAATTATACTTTAATTTGAAAAAAACTTCATATATACCATGAAAATCACTTATCACAATAAAATCCTTATTACTTGACATAATAGAGCCCCCTTTAATAATTTCATATTATACTATATTATTAATTAACAGTCAATTAGAACTATGCAAAACAAAGAAATAACCAACATATGTACTTAACTATTAATTGCAATTTCTCCTCAAATCTATATAATATATTTGAGGAGAAAAACTATGTATTTTATTAGTGAAATATTAAAAAATGAAGATATAAAAATCTTAAAAGAAAAAACTGCTTCAGAGTTATATAACCTATCATTAAAAAATATGCCAGTCTACAAACAAAATGATCTAGAATTAATATCAAAAAATAATATACAATACTTTTTAACAAAGAAAGATGAACTAATAAGACAATATAAAACTCAAGGAATGGTAGATTTTAGAAATCCAAATTATTATTTTTTTCATGATTTTATTTTAAATAAAATAGATATTCATATAAATTGTATTTTAAATATATTAGATAATCAGTATAAAGAAAACTTAGAAATAGAAGAAAAAATAGTATTAAATGAAAAGTTACAAATCTTTTACAAAAAAATAGATGATATGTTAGTAGAAATAATCTTTCATTATGCTGTGATAGATGAGTTATTAAAAGAGTATCCAAATACAGAGAGCCTAATAAATGCAAAAGAAAAACTAATTAATTACTATTATAAAGGTAATATAATATTAATGATAAAAGATGAAAAAAATATATTTATCAATTATACTAAAGAAATAAACCATATAAAAATAATACAAGATTATCAAAAAAAATATAAAAAAAAACCAAGTATAATAAAATATATAAATTCAAAACATGAAGTATTAACTTCTTTAGAAAATTTAAGTGTTGTTTATACAATAGGTAAAATAGAATATGAAATAGATCTTATCTCGGAAGATGTAAAAGAAATGAATAATTACATAGAATTTCATATGAAAGAATTTCTAGAAAAAGAAAAGAGCTATGATAATCAAAGCTATCTAGAAGAAATAAATAGTATTATAGAAGAGTATCAATATTTTGATAAGAATTATGAATTAATAAGTAATGAAATAGAGACTCTTTATCAAAAAATATTATATTTAAAATACCAATATTTAAAAAATAATCTAGATTTTATTAATGATTCATTCCTATTAAATGATTATAAAGCAGAAGAATTATATCAAAAGTTAATTGAAGAAGATTTAGAAGAATATCATAATTCTAATGATATAGTAAAAGAAAATATTTATAATTTTTTGATTAACTATAAAGAGGATATTTGTAAGAATAAATATTTATTGTCATTGTTATTATTTGATTCAAATAACTTATTATGTTGGTTTAATCAAAAAGTAAATTTAAAAGAAGTATTAAAAGATAATTACATAAACTTTAAAATGAATTGTATAATGAATAAAATTATAATAAAAGAAGAAATGTCTCTTGAAACATATATTTATTTAAAATCATTAAAAGAGACTAATTATTCATATTTAATAAATATTCATAAAGAATTAATTAAAAGAAATAGGCTTAATCGACCAATATTAAATGGTATTAAAAAAATAGATTTTGATACAGAAATAGGGGATAAACTATTTGAATTGTTTTGTATTAAAAAAGATAGTATAATAAAAATATCAAATGATATAGAATATTTTCAAACAAATAGATTTTATAAAGGTATATTATCAAGTCTAGAGTTTCAAGATGGAACGAAAATAATTAATATGAAAAATGTAAGTCCAATGAACGATATAACAATAAAAGTACCAAGTAGTGTTAATAGACTAAACCTAAATTTTAATGGAAAAATATCTAAAATTATTATAGATAATTATAGATTTTCACCTCTTTTAGCCTTAAATAGTTTCTTCATAAATGAGTTAGTAGAAAAATATTATCAAGATATTTCAAAAAACGATGATATATTTATAATTGGACCAGTAAATAATAATAGTATTAATCTTATTGGTATATATAAAGAAAAGGAATTTTCTACTAGTTTAAATTCAGAATATGTTGATGTAAAATCTGAAGAAAACGTTATACTAGAACAAAATAAAATAATAAAAAGAAAAAAACATGAAATAGAAAAAGAATTTTCAAATGATAATTATATTACTTATATTAATATGCTTAAAGAAAAACCAAAAGGAGTTTCTAATAGATGGGTAAAAATAAAATCATAATACATGTAGATATGGATGCCTTTTATGCATCAGTTGAGATGAGAGATAATCCATCAATTAGAAAGAAACCTGTAATTATTGGTTCTCTTCCTCATGAAAGAGGTGTAGTAGCAACCTGTAATTATGAAGCCAGAAAATATGGAGTTCATTCCGCTATGAATATAAAAGAAGCTTATAAATTATGCCCAAAAGGAGTCTTTATTCATCCAAACTATGAAAAATATAAAAAAGTATCCAATCAAATCCATAAAATATGGGATGAGTACGCAATAGAAAAAGAAGCTATTGCGCTAGATGAAGCATACTTAGATATTACAGATAATGTAGAGAGCATAGATGAGGCAAGGAAGATTGCCAAAACAATAAAAGAGAGAATCCTAAAAGAAATAGGTCTAACTTGTTCTATCGGTCTCTCGTACTCTAAGATTGCTGCTAAAACAGCAAGTGAAGAGAAAAAGCCTAATGGATATTTTGAAATTCTAACAAAAGAAGATTTTGTAAATCTAGTAATTGATAGAGAAGTAGATGCTCTTCATACCGTAGGAAAAAAATCAAAAGAAAAACTAAATGAAAATAAAATATATACAGTTAGAGATATCCAAAATAGTAAAGAAAAAGTATTAAAACTATTTGGGAAAAGAGGAGAGTTTATTTATAATATATCTTATGGAATAGATGATAGAGAACTAAAACCATATAATCCAGAAAATGCTCAATCACTAAGTAGAGAAGTAACTTTTCAAAAAGATGAAAATGATTATGAATTTTTTAAAGATATCTTATTTCTTTTAGCAATCTGTCTAGAAAATCAGTTAAAAAAAAGAAAACTTCATGGAAATGGAGTATCTTTAAAAATAACCTATTCAGATATGAAAACAATTACAAGACAGAAATTATCAGCTTCATGTGATAACGCTATAGAAATACAAGAAGAAGCCTTAAAACTATTAGAAGATGTTGAAAAAAGAAGTATCCGTTTAATTGGAACAGGACTTTATCAATTATCTACTCAAGAGATAAAACAATTAAGTATAGATGACTATTTAGAAAAAGACAACAATATCGAAGAAAGAACCAATAAAGAATTTGCAAGATTAAAAGAAAAATATAAATTAGATTTTAAAAACAATATAAAAAAACTCTATCAAACAGATACGTTATTTAAAACGATAGAGTATATGAGAAAACACAGATCAAATTAAAAATGGCTTATCCAACAAGCCATTTATATTTTTTTACACTGTATAACGGAATAAAAGGAATTAAAATAGGAGTAGATTTAGAATATTTTTGATAATCAATGTCTTTTCCATAAGTTCTATCTTGTCTAAGTTCTAATCTTCTTGCACCACTAAACATAATATAAATTATACCAATAAAACCAATAATAGAGAGTATCCACTGACCAATTCCAGTTAAAGAAGAAACTCCAGAGACAAATACTCCTAACCAAATAATTAATTCTCCTAAATAGTTTGGACATCTGACAAGCTTAAATAAACCAGTATCAACAAATCGATTAGGATTATTTTTTTTAGCTTTACTTTTTTGGAAATCTGATAAAGCTTCTAAAAAAATTCCTAGTATTGTAATAATTAAACCTATATAATAAATATTATCTGTCCCACTATTATTAATAAAACGAAAGATAATGGGAGAAGTCATAAATAAATATAATAGAGCACAACTTAACCATAGAATTACTTTTATTGGAAACTTCATGTTTTTACCATCAGAAATTTCTTTTTTCATTTTACTATTATAAGTAGAACTCTTAATCTCTCTGATTGCTAGAAAACCTCCTAAACGAATTCCATAACAAATTAAGGTAACTGCTCCAAGAATATAACCAATATCTAGTTGATTCCAAAATAAAATGAGTAACATAACTCCAACAATCGATATAGAAAATCCATATCCTAAAGAAATAAACCAAACATATTTCTTAAATCCAATCATACATACTAATAAAATCATTATAAAAATAATGAATAATTCAAACGTAAACATATTATCACCATAATAATTATATCAAATATATAATCTTTTTAGAAGATAAAAAATATGATATGATGACAAAAAGGAGAGAGTAAAATGATACATAATATGAAAATAAATGATAGTGCTTTTAAAAGAATGAATAATGGGACAAAAGTTAGAAAATATCGTATGAATGATCAAAAAAGAAGAAAAGTACAAATAGGTGATATAATAGAATTTCATAAAATATCAAATCCAGAAGATATAATAGAAATGAAAGTAAAAGATATAACAACCTACAAAAAATTAAAAGCTGCTATAAAAAAGTATTTTGATAAAGATTTTAGTAGTAGACATAAAGATATAGATAGTACAGTGCAATCTTTTTATGACAGAGGATTTTTAACACAAGAAGAGGAAGAAAAATATGGAATAGTAGTTTTTCATATAGAAAAAATAAAAAGAAAACTACTAGACAAATAAAAAAACATATATTAGAATAGACTTAAATCTTATAAAGAGTGATGGAGGGACTAGCCCTATGAAATCACACCAACCTATTAAATTAGGTGGTAAAGCTAGATCGATAAGATAACTATAATAGACTTAAGAGTTATCTTAAGTCTTTTTTTTGGAGGAGAATTATGAAATATTATAGTAATGAAATAGTTTTTAGATCACACCCAGATAAAGTATGTGATCAAATAAGTGATGCACTGTTAGATGCATACTTAAAGGAAGATAAAAATAGTAGATGTGGTATTGAAACAGTAGGAGGAAAAGGGAAAATATTTATAACTGGAGAAGTAACTTCAAACGCTAAAGTAAATATAGAAAAGATTGTAAAAAGAGTACTAAAAGATGTTGGATATTCAACTAATTATGAAATAATTAATAATTTAGGTGTTCAAAGTATTGATATAGCAAGAGGTACAAACAATGAAGTAGGTGGGGCAGGAGATAATGGTATGATGTTTGGTTATGCCATAAGAGACAATAAATATTATCTTCCAACAGCAATGGTAATATTACAAGAATTTAGTAAAGAATATGATAAGTTAAGAAAAAAAGACAAACGATTCTTACCTGATGGTAAAGCACAAATTACTGGTATTTATGATGATAAAAAATTAAAGAAAATAAAGGCTTTTACGATTTGTTATCAAAATACAGAAGAAGAAAGAGACATAACAGATAATATTTTAAAAGAAATCGCTAAAAAAATATGTTCAAAGTATAATATTGAAATAGAAGAATTCTTAATAAATCCAACTGGTAGATTTGAAATAGGTGGATTTGAAGGAGATGCAGGCTTAACCGGTAGAAAAATAGTAGTAGATACTTATCAATCTTTTGCCCCAGTAGGAGGAGGAGCATTCTCAGGAAAAGATCCAACAAAAGTAGATAGAACGGGAGCCTATAAAGCCCGAGAAATAGCAAAAAAAATACTAAAAGAAAATAAAAAATATTATTGGTGTGAAGTACAACTATCTTATGCCATAGGAAAACAAGAACCTCTCGCAATATACATTCATACTGATAAAGGAGACATTATTCCAAATCAAGAATTATATAGAGAATGTAGCCTAAAAAATATGATAAAAGACTTAGATATGTATAATATCAAATATGAAGAAAAAGCAAAATATGGACATTTCACAAAATAAAAAAACTAATGCTTCAAAAACATTAGTTTTTTAGTATTCTAAATTAGTTAGATAAAGAATCCTGTGCTTGCTCTTTAGCAAGTTCAATATTTTCTGTCTCAGTTGTTATATATTCATCCATTTTTTTAATAACTTCATCGAATACATCTTTGAATTTTTGCTTAAAACTTTTTAAACCACTATTATACGTATCGACCAATTCTCCATCAGGATCATAAAAAGAAATACCTGTAGGTAAATCATCTATACAATCAATAGCTGAATTATATTTTGTTTTTAAAGTAGCTAACGCAGTTCTAACACTCTCTGTATCCATTCCAACCTTACCATTTATCTCTTCCTTACAAGTGAAAAGATGAAAAGGAAAAAGAATAAACATATAATCTTGGAAATTTCTTTCTTCATTTAACGGAACTTCACCAAGAGATCTAAGAAGAATATTAGCAGCTTCGTATGCACCTGAAATAATACGCTCTAATTCATTCCAATAGGAATTAAAAATATTTTCTTCTTCTTTTTCTACACCTTCAGTAAAAGTCTTTGCATTTGTAGATGCCCACCTATTAGCTAAAACACTAAAAAAAGAGTCTAAAGTATCATGACAAACTACTAAAGCATGAGCAGCATCGGCATCAAATTTCATAATATCATTCTTAGCTCTATCACGATCAATACCAGTTATACCATCCATTTATTTACCCTCCTTTCATTATTAAATTTATCATACAACTATAGAATATGCAAGATTTTAAATTAATATATATATGGTTGCATTTAACTCTTTAAGTAATATATAATAAAGAATTAATTGATTTTAAAAGAAAAATATGATAAAATACGAATGTTTTAAAGGGGGAGAGTAAAAATGAATGAATTATTAGAACTAATTAGTAAAGGCATACCAATATCTACACCATTAAATATTTTTTATAATGATATTAAGGAACTATCAAATGATAAAGGCAAGTTTGAAAAAAACATAAATAAAGAATTTGATATATATTTAAACTTTTTAAAAGAAAAAACTATCAAATGTGATATCGACTTTTTTAAATCACTATGTATTCTTTCTAATTCTGAAACATTGGAAAAAGAAATTCATTTTTCACCAGGTGCATTTATCAGTAGTTTGCTATTTAATTTGAATGTAGATAATATTTGTAAAAAAGAAGTTAATATAAATATTGATACAATTGAGGAACTTAATGAAATACTTCTTCCTAAGATGAAAGAAAAAACTGAAAAGTTAGAAAATATTTCTAGTGAAAAAGCTCTACAAAGACAATTCCCAATGCTATATGATAAATATATAAATTATCAAAACTTTTATAATACTGCAAAAAAAGTTCATGTTTTTTTAGAAGATGAGAATATTTCAACTAAAAACAAATTTGCATTTCTTTCCAATATGAAAAAAGATGAAGAAAAATATGGAGCTATTAACTGGGATGAGGAATATAGAAAGGCTTGTAACTTTAATATAAGTAATTTTTGTAAAGAATATGCGAATGCATTCAGATTATTAATAAATAACATAGAAGACATAATTGAGTATTTATATAAAACACCAATTAGTTTAAGAAAATTAAATATAGATAAAGAAAAACTAGAATTATACATCGCATCTAACGCAATGGATATGTGTGAGACGAAAGATAGTTATATTCAGCAAAGTTTTATTTATTTTGTATCAAATTATTTCAATAAGAATAAATGTAATAAAAATAGCGATAAACCAGAAATAAGAACAAAAATACAAAAGAATGATAGTATAAAGCGTTCCAATCAAGGAGAATTAGTAACGCCAAGAATACTATATGAAAGATATAAAAAGTTCATAAAAAATCATCCGGATATAAAAATAATAGACTTTAGTAGAATAGATTTTACTGGAAAAAATCTGAAAGAAGCAGAAACGTTTTTATATCATTACTTAAGTGATTTACAAGCAAACTGGGAAATCATTCCAGATATAGATGTAGAGTTTGAAAAAGGAATCCTTAATAATTCATTAAGAACAAGACAAAAAATAGAAGAAGAAAAAAAACATCATGAAAAAGTATTATTAGATTTATTTATAGAAAAAAAAGAACTATATGACAGAGCAACCCCATTCTTTCGAATAAAAGGAAAAAATATGTTTGATGGCTATATAGGCTTTATCTATTCAAATGGAAAAGTAATATTAGATAAGTTTTATGATAACGAAAAAACTAGAAAAATTGCTGAAAACAAAGCAATATACATAATGAATATAGAAAATTTTTATCGTCTTAGTCAATTTCCAAGAAGGATACTAATGAGAGATCCTCAAGTAAAAAGATATTATCATAATGGCTCATGGCAAGATAGAATACTAAGTGAAGCATATAGTGAATCAGATCAAATTGAAAAAACAGGAGAAGAGTTAAAGAACTTAGTTAAAAAAGGAAAAATATCAATATAAGCAAATATAAGCAGATGATGATTTCATCTGTTTTTATTGATATTAAAGTTAAATAATGATACAATATGTCGCAAGGAGTTGAAAGTATGAGAAAAACATATACATATGGAGAAATATTATTTTTAGTTAGAGAAGAATACCTAGAATGCAGAAAACTATTAGATCAAATGTTAAAATGCATTAAAATCAACGGAGAATATAAGAACGCCTATATAACAGCAAATCTAAAAAAACCAAGAATAGTAAATAGCAATGAAATAGATGTATTATTAAAAGTTGAAAAAGAATGTTCTCTTTTAAATAAAATATGGTATCAAATATTATATGATTTTCATGGAAAATATTTATATAGAGCAGAATTACATTTAGATTTAAATCAAAATAATTATAATTTTATAGATAATTATATAAACGACGAGGTAGGAAATAAGAAAAAATATATTCCAAAAGTAGAAATAAAAGATGAAATGACTTTTTCACTTCTAGTAAATCAGTTATTAGTGTCAGACCTAACCCAATTAAATAAAGGAAAAGTAGGATGGAATCACAATACAATATCAATGGATTTTGATAAAGTATTTATTACCTCTCCACTAGGACATAAATCTACAATTTGTTGGAGTGGACTTGAAGATGGGATAAAATACAATGTTAAAGAAGATTTTTCAAATAAACTATTAGAAGAAATACTATCATTAAAAATACCAAGAGATGCTCTACCAGATGAATGGATGCAGTTCATAGAAAACCATGAAAACAAAAGACAATTTATTTTTGACGTTAGTACGAACATTGACGAAGATTCAGGTTTATTAAAAGTAAGAAGAATAGATGATAATAATAATGTAAAATTAATCAAAAGATAAAGAAATAACAATATGAGAGAAGAACAAATAAATAAAGAAATAGAGTTTATATCTAAATAAAAGAATTAAAAAGCATAGTAAAAGAATTAAAAGAAATATTTTCTGATAAACCAGAATATAAAGTGTATATAGAAGATTTAGAGAGTTTGGAGAATTATATAAAAGAATTAGAAAATACAAGTACATTTAATTTAGAAAAAGGTACAGTAAATGATATTAGTATAAATCAAATGAATAGTATAATACAAAGATATGAACAATACTATAAATTGTATAATAATATAATGATAATAAGTCAAGAACTTCCATTAGTTAATGAAGATAATATAAATATTTTAGTAGAAAAATGTGTTCAAGTACATAAAATATTAGTCAGTTCAGAATTAGATAATCATAAAGAAATAGAATTAGTATTATCAGATTTTTATGCTATCGTTTATAAAGTAATGAAATTAGAAGTGATTTTTTCCTTTAACCAAAATTTATTTACCTTTATAAAAAATGATGAATCAAAAATAAGTCATCCATATATTTCTGAACTAATAGAAAAAGATGTTTTAAGTATAAAAGATAATCATGAACTTCTTTTAAAATTAGAAGATATAAAATCAAAAGGAATAGATAATAGTAAAATAATTGATTATGATCTTTTTAAGTTAATTTCAATAAAGACACTCCAAAATATACAATATTCAAAAAAAGATGAGTTTTTATCTAATGTTACTCAAATAGAAACATTGAAAGATGACATTTATGAAAAAAAGAAAGAATTTGAATCTAGAAATAAAAAAACTAAAGAATCAAGAAAAGATGTCAATTTTGCTTTATTAAAAATACTTGGAAGATTCTTAACCTATGCAATTAATGGAGCAATAATAGTTGGAGTAGGAAGAGAAGTTCATCTTCTCGAAAAAGAAGTACTACAAAAAACCTATTATACAACAATGGAATATAACGTTGATACAGGGGAGGATAAGCAATCATCTGGATATAAAAGGTCCCCATCAGATACAGTTCAAGTTATAGAAGAAGAACCATGGATTAAGCATAAAAGTGATTATACTCAAAGAATATATACGTATAATCTCAAAGAAAAAGGATACACCGATATAAAAGATTATTTAAAAGATATTGAAGATATTACTCCTAATATGAGAGAAATAAGTCAGACAGAAAAACCAGATAGTTTTGATCCAACAAAAACTCCGACAACAGATAACTCATTTTATATAATAATAACAAAATTTGATAAAGATAAAAAAGAACCCTATGAATTAAAAGATCATCTTTTATTACCAATTATTGCTGGTATATTATCTCTGATAATTTCTATCCTTATTCGTATGAAAATTGCAGATGATTTTGATATAGAAAGTTTAAAATATTTAATAAGTAGATATATTAACAAAAAAGAATACTTTTCTAATTATAAAGAAAAATCTATACGTACAAAAAATGAAATGATAGAAATGAATAAAGAATTACAAGAAATTATAAAAGCATTAACTGATGAATATAATAAATTATCTCCTTATATACAACAATTACCAGAAGTAGAAACAGTTAAAGAAAAATATTTAAGCAAAAATATAAAAAGAAAATAGAGGTAGTTAATTAATATGGAAAACAATAATCAAACAATTAAAAGTGCATCAAATTTAACAGAAATAAAAAATATAATCACAGAATTAAAAAAAATATTTTCTAGGGATGAAAAATACAAAAAGCAGTTAGAAATACTGGTGGATTCTGAAAAATATATAGAAGAACTAGAGTCAAAAGATGAAGATGAATCTTATAATTTAAAAAAAGAAGATGTAATGAATGATAGTATAGAAAAACTATATGAAAAAATAAGAAAATATGAATTATTTTATCAATTATATAAATTCTCAGAAAGTCTAAATCAAGAAATGTTATATACTAATGAAAATAATATTTATGATTTAACAAATAAATGCATTGAAATGCATACAAAACTATTACATAGTGATTTTGAAGACTATAAAATAGCTGATTATTTATTACCGATTATATATGAATGTATATATAATGGTATGAAAAGAGAAATAATTTTTTCTGATTATAAAAGATTATTTTATGCTATAAAAGATGATAAAACAAAAACAAGTCATCCTTATATTGCTAAATTAATAGAAAATGAAATAATAGAAACAAATTCTGAAGAATTATTAATGCAATTGAATTATTTAAAATCAAAAGGATTAGATAGTGGAAATATTATTGATTTAGATTTATTAACTTCAATTACTAAAAAGACAATGAACAATATTAAAATAGACTGTAAAGAAAACTTATTAGAAGATATTAATTCTTATGAAAATATTGAAAATGAAATAAAAGAGTCTGAAGAAAAACACTCTAATGTA
>Ga0256404_1010289_pt1 | contig 13000 bp, 12 predicted proteins | sample RumenRJG_01DNA_FD_185990 | JGI IMG/M metagenome (GOLD analysis project Ga0256404, IMG submission 185990) | Bovine rumen microbial communities from Lethbridge, Alberta, Canada - RJG_01 | ecosystem: Host-associated > Mammals > Digestive system > Stomach > Rumen | place: Canada: Alberta | collected...
GTTGTTCAACCCCAGCAGGGCTTCGCTGAGTGACACATCATTATATGTACGACTGATACGCTGGGCATAGGTCGCAGTGGCTCCGAGAAAGATACAGGCCACGAGCGTTAACAGATAGCGTGTGCGCCTCATCTTACCACCAGTATTTTGTCTTCTTGGGCGATATTCACGGCCTCGAAGGTGTTCAACTTTTCTACTACACGCGAGAGGCTGTCTTTACGCTTCCAAACGAAATGGAAACGAAGTTCGCGAACCGCATCATTCTCAAACTTCACCTGTACGCCGTGGGCAGCAGCAATCGTCGTGAGCATGGAGTCAAGCGGCACATTGTTGAAGACGCAAGGCTCAGACGGGATGGTGTCTGCCATGATAGTGTCGGTTGGCAGAGATGCGGCCGGACTAACGGCCGCAACCTGCTCGGTCTTGACAGTTTGTGGTTTGGAAGTTTTGATGTTACGCACTATCTGGATAGTGGCAAAGGCAATGCCCGATGCCAAGAGCACACCGATGAAGGAGGCGGCTATCTTGCTATGTGAGAACAGACGTTTTATCATCAAGGGCTTGGCGGAGGTCTCATGCTCGCTCTGGCATGCGTCGCCGAGCCCTGCCGAACGGTCGAGGGCGTCCAGTTCCTCGGCATGGGAAGCTGCAAACTGCTCCCATTCGTTATCTACATCAGGGGTGTCGTTCGTCAGTTGGCTCTGCTTGATAGCTCGTTTAGTGAAAGCGAGCTGCTCTACAAGCTGGCGCATCTCGTCGTCAGCGAGTATCTGCTGCAACTGCTCATCGGTCAGTTGTTCCGGGTGCTCCTGCAATTCCAGAAGCCACTCTATACGCTGTTCTTCTGTCATCATATCGCTTTTTAGTTTGAATTAAAATACGCTTTGATTTTCTCCAATGTCTGCTTCAGGTGGGTGTGGACGGTCTGGCGGCTGACATTCAGCGCCTCGGCCACTTCCTGACAGGTCATCTCCTGCAGATAGCGCAGGCGGAAGACCTCCCGGCTCATTGGCGGCAGGCTGTCATGCAGGTACTGCACCAGTTCTTCCACCTGCATTTGCTCCTCTACCGTATCGTCACTGACAGGCGTATCGCTGGCGTCGGTGAGCAGGCGCGCAAAGCGTTCTTTCACCTGCTTGTGCTGCAACACGTTCAGGCAGCGGTGGCGCACACTCGCCAACAGGAAGGCTCTCGCTTTGTCTGCTCTCACGACGGTGCGGCCACTGAGCAGACTGACGAACACCTCGCTTACCACATCCTTGCTCTCGGCCTCGTCGAAGAGCAGCGTGAGCGCCAGATGATACATCTCGGTGTAGTGTGTCTTGAACAGACTTTCAACATCTTTTCGTGTCATACGCTTTTAATACAGTTCAGACGAAGAAAATGTAAAGCGGAAACGCGATTTTTTTTATTTCAAACTCATTTTTTCAGTTTCACGGCATCTTTTTTAGGGCATCCTGACTTATCGGTTCGGGCGAGGATGTGCCGTTCCCATCCTCGCCCGTCTCAAATTTACAGATGTGCTCATTTCCACGAATGACGTTCTTATGCTGTCCATCTTCGTGGCAAATATATTTATTACTGACAAGGGGCCGATATAACCCTTAATGACGTCTTCAGCCAATCATTTCTTGCGACCCACCACCGACGGCAGCGGACGCCCGATCCAGGCATGTGGACGTTGCAGGCCCAACATATGGGCCAGCGTGGCCGGCACATCGGTCACGTTCGATGTTTCCGTAATCACCGTTCCGGGGCGCACACCTTTGCCGCAGAAGACCAGGCAGGTCTCCATCTCTTCCATCGATATGCCGCCGTGACCCTTGTCCTTGCCGCCATGGTCGGCCGTCAGCACGAACAATGTCTCGTCTGCCATGCCGGCACGCTCCACGGCTTCGTAGATACGTTTCAGCACACCGTCCATCTCCGTCAGCGCTTCCATATACTCCGCCGACATCCAGCCCGTGTCGTGACCGGGATGGTCGGGACAATCGAAAATAATGCTCGTCATCAGCGGCTGCTCCTTGACAATATAGTCCAGCACCGCCTGCATGCTTTTCTCATCCTTATGATTAAACTGCATGTCCCGGCTCACACACAACGTGTCCACCACATAGTGTATGCCCGACCACTCGTAGAAATGACCGATTTTGGCCTCTGGATACGCTTTCTTGATAAGATAATAAATGTCGGGGAAGAATCCGTGCTCCGTCAGCGTGTCGCTCGGAAAATCCGGCTTCCGGCTGTTCCACTTGTTATAGCCGTGCTGCTCCGGACCGGCCGCCATGTAGAGCGACGCCCAGTTGCACGCACTCGACGACGGCAACACACTACGCCGCTTCAGCGTGTACGCCCCGCGGCGCATCATCGACTTGTAAAACGGCATCCCGTCCGACTCGCGCACACCCTGTGCGCTCATGCCGTCGAAGCCCACCATCACAATATGCTTCGGCGCCTTCTTCGGCAACTTCATCTTGGCCCCGCCCACCACAAACGGCACCGCCAGGACCAACAACATCATCATACGTTTCATTATACCTTATTTAATATTTAGAGTTACACAATTCATACGCATTCCTTCATGCAAAAATACAAATAGTTTTTACGATAGGCCCTCTCCCAACCCACAAAAACGAGTTCCAAGTCCAAGTCAGGCCAGCTGTCCGTCCCAGCCAATCTTTATGATTACGAAATTCGCAATTAAAGCGCCAAAGCAAAAGCCTCATATTAACAATTTCCAAACGACTGATATTCATATAGTCTGGAAACACGAAAAAAGAAGCGCCGTTTCAGCCTGCAGAAACGCCGTTTCAAAATTTTGAAACGCCGCTTTTGCGCCCCGAAATCCCACCTCTGCTCTCCAAAATGTTAAATCGGAAACGGGCACGCCATTAACACTCTTAACAATTAAACCGGCGGAGCCCACCTTACCGGAGAGCTCCGTCTTATGGCTTATCCACCGCGGGCAAGACTATGTCGCGCCATTCACTTTCAAAATTGGGGGTGAAGACGCCCCGGCCGATGTTTTCGGCGATTTCGGTGCGCGACCAAAAACGGCCGCCGGCCAACTCGGTGGCATCGGGATGGATGGGCTGGTCGTAAACAGCCGTGTGGACGAAGACCAGTTCGCGCTCACGCTGTGAATCATAGACGTATTGGGCAATACGCCGCGGCTCGTAGTCCGTGATGCCCAACTCCTCTTTGACCTCACGCCGCAGGGCCTGTTCCACACTCTCGCCCAAGTCCACATGACCGCCGCAGGCCGTGTCCCATTTGCCCGGCTGAATGTCCTTCCAGTCCGGCCGCTTCTGCAGATACACATCGCCCGCAGCATTGAACACATGCAGGTGAACCACCGGATGAAGCCACCGGCTGCCGCCGTGGCACTCGCGCCGCGTGGCCGCGCCCGTCACATGACCCGCCTCGTCCACCAGCGGGAGCATATCGTCAAGGGAATCGATCATAGTATGAAGAGGTAAGAATGAATGTTGCGAATTATGGCATGAGCAGGGAGCTGTCGCCGTAGCTGAGGAAGCGGAAGCCGTGGCTGAGGGCGTAGTCGTAGGCGCGGCGCCAGTCGTTGCCGATGAAGGCGGAGACAAGGAGCAGGAGGGTGCTCTTGGGCATGTGGAAGTTGGTGACCATGCGCTCTACGACGTGATAAGTGTAGCCCGGGGCGATGATAATCTGCGTGGAAGTGTGGAGCGCGCTGAGGCGGTTGCGGTCGAGCCAGTCGACGATGGCTTCGAGGGCTTCGCAGGTAGTAGGGAGAGCGGCGGTGTCGTAGGGTTCCCACTGGTCCACATGGAGCTGGTCCTCGGTGAGGTCGGGCTGATGCAGAAGTTTTATACCTATATAATATAAGGACTCCAGAGTGCGCACCGAGGTGGTGCCGACGGCAGTGCAGCGGCCTTGGAAGTCAATGAGGCGCTGCAGGCTGTCGCGGGTGACGTAGATATATTCCGAATGCATCTCATGGCCTGCCATTTCCTCACTCTTCACGGGACGGAAGGTACCGGCGCCGACGTGGAGGGTGATTTCGTCGCAAACGATGCCACGTCTCTGTAACGCCTCAAAGACTCGTTCGGTGAAGTGAAGTCCGGCCGTCGGGGCAGCCACACTGCCCTCGATTTTTGAGTATACGGTCTGGTAGGTTTCCTTGTCCTGTTCCTCGGTGTCGCGGTTCAGGTAGGGCGGTATGGGCAGTTCGCCCACGGCTTCGAGCACTTCGGCGAAACTCAGCGTCGGATTATCCCACGTGAAACGTACCACTTCGCCCGACTGCAGCGGTCCCACGATTTCGGCACGTAGCGTCACGTCGCCGCCGTCACGGGAGATGACGCGTTCCAACGCTCCCTGTTTCCACTTCTTGCGGTTGCCCACCAGACAGACCCATTCGCACTGGCCGCGGCTGTCGAAGTTTTGCTGGTATTCGCGCGGCAAGTGGGGTTCGAGACAGAATATTTCGATGAGCGCGCCTGTGTCCTTGCGGAAGTGGAGACGGGCCTGTATGACCTTGGTGTTATTGAACACCATCAGGCTGTCGGCCGGCAACAGTTCGGGCAAGTCGGTGAAGGGACGGTGGAACACCTCGCCCTGGCGGTAAACGAGCAGTTTTGAGCCGTCGCGGCCGGGCACGGGGTAGCGCGCTATACGCTCCTCGGGCAACGTGTAGTCGTAGTCGTCAATGCGGATATGTCTGGGGTCGCACGTCATGGCAGCATGTTTGTTTTGCGACTGCAAAAGTACACTTTTATTACGGTGTACGTGCGAAAGAGGGCAAGAAAAAAGCCTGCGACCGCAGTGGTCACAGGCTTTGCTTATTCTTTCCTCAAAAAATGTGGTTCAGACGATGCGTGGGCGGATTAGAAATACTTCTTAAGCATGTCGATGGATTCATTCTCGCGCAACCGTTTCAGGGCGCGCTCCTTAATCTGGCGCACGCGTTCACGGGTCAGGTTGAGCGAATTGGCCACTTCCTCGGCGGTCATTTCGGGGTGACCGATGCCGAAGAGCATCTTCAGCACCACCTGTTCGCGGTCCGACAAGAGGCTCAAGGCGGCTTCCAGGTCGTTCGAGAGCGATTCCTGCTCCATGCTGTTGTCGGTGGTGGGGGCGTCTTCGTCGGTCATCACGTCAATCATGGCGCTCGACTCGTCGTTTTGGAAGGGGGCGTCCACACTCACTTTCTTGCCGTTGGCACCCATGGCCTCGGCAATCTTGTCTTCGGGAACTTCCATCAGTTCGGCCAGCTCCTGTACTGAAGGACGACGCTGGTACTTCTGTTCAAAATCCACTCTTGCCTTACTCAACTTACTTTGGAATCCCACTTGATTCAGCGGCATCCGGACAATACGGCTCTGTTCCGAAATGGCCTGCAGAATGCTCTGGCGTATCCACCACACGGCATAGGAGATGAATTTGAAGCCTCGCGTTTCGTCAAACTTCTGGGCGGCTTTGATCAATCCCACGTTACCTTCGTCAATCAAATCGTTCAGAGCGAGTCCCTGGTTCTGATACTGCTTGGCCACACTGACCACAAAGCGCAGGTTGGCCTTCGTCAGTTTGTCGAGGGCTTTCTGGTCGCCTTTGTGGATGCGCTGGGCGAGCTCCACTTCCTGGTCGGTCGTAATGAGTTCCTCGCGGCCTATTTCCACCAGGTACTTGTCGAGAGCGGCGCTCTGACGGTTTGTAATACTTTTGTTGATTTTAAGTTGACGCATATAACTTCGTTTATTTGCCTTTTCGCGCCAGTACACACGGGCGCGAGATGCAAAATTACAAATTTATTTTTCAATTTTCAATCCGGGAACCACCTTTTTCGCGCTTTCAGAACAGAAAAAATCAAAATTATTTCATCCCGGCACCAGTCAATGGTCCATTTTGACAACCCGCGGAGTCAATTCTTGCCAAGTTTTACGGTCGTGGGCGCAACTAAATCCGTTTTCGGCGCGACTAAATCCGATTTAGACAAAACCAACGCCGTTTTCGGCGCGAGGGAATGGCTATCCGGATTTCTTCCCGGCCCACGGCAGGGGCAAAGGCAAGAAACCCCCACCGCTTTCCTTGTTCTGCGGCCGTTTATTCGTAATTTTGCAGTGTAAAAACCGAATGAAACGATGAAAATAGGCGATAAGGTTCGTTTTCTCAACGAGATAGGCGGTGGCGTGGTCACCGGATTCCAAGACAAAGGCATCGTGCTGGTGCAGGACGCCGACGGTTTCGACATCCCCGTGCGCATCAGCGAATGCGTGGTAGTGGAAGAACAGGGCTCACCGGCCGCTGCGCCTCCGAAACGCGAAGCCCCCCGGCCCCAACCGGCCAAGACCGCCGAAACCCGGCCGAAAGAAGAGCCTCAACCGCAGAGACCCTTCCTCAGCGCCGAGCGCACCGGCGGCGACGCCCTCAACGTATGCCTCTGCTTCGTGCCAGTAACCATCGAAGCACTGAGCCAAACGGAATTTGAAGTCTATCTGGTGAACGACAGCAACTACTGTCTCGACTACCTCTACCTCAGCGGCGAGGGCAGCAACTGGATGGTGCGCCAGCACGGCACGGCCGAGCCAAACACAAAAGTGTACGTGGAAACAGTCGGGCGCGAGGTGCTCAACGACCTTCAGCACGTGTGCCTGCAACTGACGGCTTATAAGGAGGAACGCACCTTCCGGCTGAAACCGGCACTCAGCGTTGAGTTGCGCCCCGACCTGACCAAGTTCTACAAACTCCACACCTTCGCCCCCAACGACTTCTTCAACGAACGCGTGCTCACATGGCACTTCGTGCGCAACGACCGTCCGGAACATCAGGTCTTCGCCAACGCCGGCGACCTGCGCGAAGCCCTGATGGGCAGTCACGACAAGGAAGACGACACCGCCCGCCCCCACATCCACGCCATTGCCAAGAAGCCCTCGCGGCAGGACGAGCCGGAAGTGATTGACCTCCACGCCGCCGAACTGCTCGACACCACACGCGGCATGACACCGGCCGACATTCTGGAATACCAGCTCGACGTATTCCGGAAGAAGATGGAAGAGCACCGCAACCACAAAGGCAAAAAACTCATTTTCATCCACGGCAAGGGCCAGGGCACCCTGCGCAATGCCGTGCTACGCGAACTGCAACTGAAATACAAGTCATGCACCAGTCAGGACGCCTCGTTCCGCGAGTACGGCTTCGGTGCCACCATGGTCATCATCCACTAGTCCCGACCACGCCCCGCAGACCGCACCGCTTTTGTCCAGTATTTTCAAATTTGCGCAATGGATTTAGCACCTCAGGCCAAATAACCTCGGGCACTTCACGCAATCTCACAAGAACAAAGGTTTTAAGCAAAGAAGAACATCGCAAAAAAAATTTTCATAGGAAACGTGTTTTTTCAAGTAAAAAAACTCCGTTTCTAAAAAAAACTTTGTACTTTTGAGGTCGCTTATCATAAAGAGTCGTAGAACCACCAACGAAGTGCAGCAACGATGATAAAAAAACTTTTCATCCCCTTGGCTATCGCATTAGCCGCCATGCTCTCGACCGCCACCACCTCGTGCGAAGACAAGATTGACGAGAGCAACCTGTTCACATTCACAGGCTTGACCATGTCTCAGTATTTGGAGTCCGACACCACCTTCAGCGACTTTTACCAAATACTGAAAAGAGCCCAAGTGTCGCAGCGTCAGAAGAGCACACTGGACAAACTCTTGTCCACGCGCGGCAACTACACTTGCTTTGCTCCCACGAACCAGGCCGTCCGCCTGTTTCTCGACTCCGTCTACGACCACCGGCCCTACGAGATTGACACCATGAGCCAGGAAGTGGCCAACACCATCGTGCTGAACTGTCTCATCGACCACGGCGACGGACAGCCCCTCCTGAGCACCCAGTTCGTCAGCGGAGCCATCGAATGGACCACCTTCAACGACCGCCACATCATCCTCGATTTCGACACCATCGAGGGCGGACACTTGGCCGTTGTCCTCAACAACTCATCGCGCATCACCCGCAGCGACATCGAGGTGTCAAACGGTGTGATTCACGCCGTCAACCGCGTGCTCTCCCCCTCCACCGCCTCCTTGTCGGCCCTGATAGCCGAAACGCCCAACCTGCTCATATTCTCCCACCTGCTTGAAATGACCGGCTGGGCCGACTCCATGCTGCTCTACCGCGACGAAGCCTATGAACTGCTGCCCGAAGGCTACCTGCAGCCCAAGAAAGGCCAGTCGTGGCAGTGGAAAAAGCCTAATCCCGCCCACCGCTACTACGGCTACACCGCTTTCGTCGAGCCGGACAGCGTTTACTGCGCCGAGTGGAACCTGCCCGAGCTGCAAGTGGAGAACGGCAAGTTAAAGAACTGGGACGACATCTTCCCCATCATCGAACAACGCTGCAAGGAGGTTTACACCGACGCTACCAGCGACGACTACACCAGTCCCTACAACGCTGTCAACCAGTTTGTGTCGTACCATCTGCTCAACTTCCGCGTGCCCTTCAACAACCTTGTTTACCACTATAATGAACTGGGGTACTCGCCCAAACGGCCCAACCAGCTCACGCTCGACATTTGGGAATACTATGAGACTTACGGCAAATTCCGCCGCATGTTCAAAATCACCCACTCGGCTAAGGACGGCCGCATGAGCATCAACCGCCACAGCACCTACGACACCGCTTTCCGCGGCACTTTCAAGGAACTCTCCTGCGACCGCGAAGGCATCGAAGTGTTCACCGGCAACGGCCAATACACCAACAACGCCCTCAACGGCTACTACCACATCATCGGCGGCATCCTGCTCTACGACCAGGACGTGCCCAACAAGGTGCTCAACGAGCGCATCCGATTCAACGCCATGGCCACCATGCGCGAGCTCATGACCAACGACATCCGCAGCGTCTCCTACACCATCAACGCCAACCACAACATCCCGCGTGGCTACATCACCGACTTCTGGTTCTCCGACGAGACCGAAGTGACCTACATCAACCAGATGTCGGAGCACAGCTACGAGGGCTGGCGCGACTTCCAGGGCGACGAACTCCTCATCAGCGGCTTGGTGGACTTCACCTTCAAACTCCTGCCCGTGCCCTTCGACGGCACCTATGAAATTCGCTTCGGCATGACCAACCAGTCCGGCCGTATCATGGGACAGCTCTACTTCGGCACCAATCCCGACAACCTCCAGGCTCTCGGCCTGCCGCTCGACTTCCGCATGTCAACCAGCGACCCCAGCATCGGATGGGTGCCCGACGAGAAAGACGTGGAGATTAACCTCGAGAACGACAAGCACATGCGCAACCGCGGCTACATGAAAGGCCCCAACCAGTTCGCCGTCAACTCCTACGGCAACGCCATGACGCAGCCCCTGCGCTCCGCCACCGGCACCAGAAACGCCATCCGGCGCATCATCTACACCGGCAAACTGGAACAGCAAAAGACTTACTACATCCGTGTGAAAACCCTGCTCGAAGGCGTCACCACCAACGGTATCGCCCTTGACTACATGGAGCTTGTGCCCAAATGGGTTTACAGCGGCGTGGAAGCCGAAGACATCTGGTAAAAGAAAGATCCTTTTCATTTTATCTTACTATAGCGGCATCTCGTGGGGTGCCGCTTACTTTTTCTACGCTCATCAAGACATCTTGCCCACTACCGGCGTAGCCGGTCTAATTACAAAAAATATTTGACATTTCCCGGAAAGAGGCCCGATTTGAGAGCTCAAAGGCGGCGTTTCAAACGGCAGAAACGGCGCCTCAAAATTTTGAAACGCCGTTTCTGTTTCGCAACATTTGAACTCATATGGAAATCAACAAATTATAAAACGACCGGAAAAACGGTGAAAAATTTTGACATTTTTGGCGTTTTTTCCGAACAATCCGATTATTCTGATGACTCCGACAGCTCCGGGCACAATCTGTCACCACCGGAACGAATGCAAACCAAACAGGGCCACGAAGGCTAAAACCTTACGTGGCCCTATTATAGAATAAGGAGAGGAACCCGTCTATTACTTGCCGAACAAACGATCGTAGAGCCCTTTGAAGCCACCTGCATGGCGGGCCTCGTCGCGGGCCATCTCGTGCACGGTGTCGTGGATGGCATCCAGGCCGAGTGCTTTGGCACGCTTGGCAATCTGGGTCTTCTCTTCACAAGCACCAACCTCGGCAGCGATACGGGCCTCAAGGTTCTTCTTGGTGTCCCACACGCAGTCGCCCAGCATCTCCATGAAACGGCTGGCATGGTCGGCTTCTTCGTAGGCGTAGCGGCGGAATGCATCGGCCACCTCGGGATAGCCCTCGCGGTCGGCCTGGCGCGCCATGGCCAGATACATGCCCACTTCGGTGCACTCGCCCTTGGCATGGGCCTGCAGGCCTTCCACTACCTCGGCATCGACGCCCTTGGCAATACCAATGACGTGCTCGGAGGCGAATGTCTGGGCAGCACCGCTTTCCACGTATTCCTTAAACTTGCTGGCAGGGACGCCGCACTTGGGGCACTTCTCAGGTGCCGTGTCACCTTCGTGAATGTAACCACATACGGTGCAAATGAACTTCTTTTTCATCTTAATTGATATTTATTGAATAAGTCAATTACAAAGGTACGAAAATATATTTGTAATTTTGTGTCCGAATGGAAGATTTTGATTTAAAAGAGTGGTTATCCACGCACAGCGACGCATCACTGCTCGAAAAGTTGCGGCAGGCCGGCGTGAGCAATGCCTACGGCGTGCCCCTGATGGCCTTGGCCGAACTGGGGCGCGAGTGGAGCCGGCGCAGCGACTGGCAACCGCTGGCCGACAGTATGGGCACATCATATGAAGAACGGCTGCTGCAAGCCGAACTCTACGGCAGTGCCGCCAAAGCCGACAAGAAAACTTTCGAATGGCTGCAGCGCTTTGTCAGCGGAATCGACAGCACGCCACTGTGCGACGCCACCGCCCTGGCCTGCCTTTTCGCCGTGAGGCAGCCCGACGAGACCCTGCAGTTTGTGAGCAGAATGCTCCCGTCCGAAAAGCCCCTCACACAACGATTCGCCATCATGATGCTGCTCGACCACTACATGACGGGAGACCTGCTGGGCGCAACCCTGGAACTCTACGACACCGTGCGCCCCCACTCGGAGCCTGCGGAAGAGGCACTGGTGAAAGGCTACACCGCCGCCTTCCTCAACAATCCGCAACGCACCCACAAAGCCCTGATGCAGACCTCACGGCCGAAGGAAGAACTGGCACACCTCGTCAACGCCATGCTCGCCTCACCCCGGCTGACACCACCCCTGCGCGAGGCTCTGAAAGAAATTGTGGAATAAACAGACATAGTAACCCACCAACCCATGCGCACCTTGTTTCGTTTCCTCATAGCGGCCGTCCTCTGGCCGGCCGCCACAGCCACAGCCCAATCGTTTCCGCTCCAGTCTGTACCCGCCGACAGTGTAGAGATAGAAGGTTTCTTCTGGCGTGACCAACTGAAATATGCCAGGGAACAACGGCCCGAACTCCAGCCCGAACCCCTTTTTCTGGATACAAAAGACCTCAGGCGCGTGCCCTCGCTCACCAAACAGTGGGAAAAGGCCATGAGCAAAGCTTCTCTGGAAGGCATAAACGGAGGCAATGTGAAATCAACCAGCCAGTTCGTGGAACTCTGCTACCGTCTGGCCCGGCTCACGGGCGACGGGCGCTACAGCAGTGCCGCCGAACACATGCTGGTCAACACCCTCTGCCAAGAGGACGACCCCAAAGCCACAAGCACCCTGCTCAACCTGCAGGAAAACATCTACACCACCAGTGGCGACCACCTCTATGTGAATTACCCCATCCGCAGCCAAGCCCACATCGTGACGCCTTCGCTGGACCTGCAACTGCAGTGTGTCACCAGTTCACCATGGTTTAACGACCGATACATTCTTTGGTTCAACTTCAACGGCCCCCAACGGCACATGACGCTCCATCTGCGCCTGCCGTCGTGGATGGACACCGACACGCTGACCACGTTCCGCTCTGACCGCCACCCCAAACTGAGACCGACGAAAACAGCCGATGCGCTTATTCTAGACCATCACATCGAGAACGGCTATCTGGTCATTGATAAAGAATGGTGCGACTCCGACTACGTGGGAGTTCAGATCAACACCCCCATATACCGTGTCAGCGACACCACACAACCCGGCCTCGTGGCCTTCCAAAAAGGCAGCGTGCTCTACCGCATGCTCGAGCTGCCCGACGGCATGCGCGTCAATCCTCAGGAAGCCGTTCACTCCGAGTTCGACGCCGACCGTCACACCAATGTGTTGTCCGGGCCCTACTACGATGCCAAGGGACAGCCTGCCGGACGCTTCTCCGCCGAGCCATACCTCTTCCACCGCAAAAAAGGACCAGGAGGCATCTTCTTGCCCAGCCTGTCCTCGCCGGCGGACAACTGACAAAAACGCACTTTTTACTACCCGGAAGACACCACGAGGATATATTGGCACGCTTTTTGCTTACTTCATGATGCGTTCAATAACGAACAAAAAAGTAAAACATAAAAATAATACGTAATTATGAACATTCAACCATTAGCAGACAGAGTGCTGATTACTCCGGCTCCCGCCGAAGAAAAGACAGTGGGCGGCATCATCATCCCCGACACCGCCAAAGAAAAACCTCTCCAGGGCACCGTTGTGGCCGTAGGTGAAGGCAAGAAAGACGAACCCATGATTTTGAAAGCCGGCGACACCGTGCTCTATGGCAAGTATGCAGGCACTGAAATCGAATATGACGGAGAAAAATATCTGGTTATGCGTCAGAGCGACGTGGTAGCCATCATTAAGTAAAACCCCTAAAAACAAATCATCATGGCAAAAGAAATCAAATATAACGTAAATGCCCGCGAACTGCTTAAGTCGGGTGCAGACCAGTTGGCCGATGCCGTTAAAGTTACCCTCGGCCCGAAAGGCCGCAATGTGGTTATCGACAAAAAATTCGGTGCTCCGAAAATCACCAAGGACGGTGTAACAGTTGCCAAGGAGATTGAACTC
>Ga0256404_1010292_pt1 | contig 12996 bp, 17 predicted proteins | sample RumenRJG_01DNA_FD_185990 | JGI IMG/M metagenome (GOLD analysis project Ga0256404, IMG submission 185990) | Bovine rumen microbial communities from Lethbridge, Alberta, Canada - RJG_01 | ecosystem: Host-associated > Mammals > Digestive system > Stomach > Rumen | place: Canada: Alberta | collected...
GATAAAGACCATGCGTCGCCACGCCTATGGTATTGCGGATGATGAATATCTGTTCCTGAAAATCATGGATTTAAGCCGTGCGTTGTATGTGCGAAATCCAAAATCCCACAAAGTTTTGCATTGAGCCTTTTATCATGCCGAATCCGCCAGCTCCCACGATGAACAGGCTCTGCGCAATGAAGATCCAGACAATGGCCGCCAAGGCCGTGATGACCAGGATGGATCCTCTGCTCTTATACCGGCTGTTCCGTTTAATGTTCATGTTATACCTCCACCTCTAAGGAAAAAGGGGCCATGACAGCCCCTTTCCTTCTCTGTTGATTCAGCAAACAAACATACAGTTTCAAAAATCAATAGTATACCTTGAGGTCATCCGTCGTACCAATCTGCATGTCGATACCGCCAGAGATGATGCAACGATCGCCATCCCCATCCGTTGTGAAGGAGAACGGCTGACCCCACGCGTCATTGTACGTACCATTGACCCAGCGGCCAGATTTCGGACTCATTAAGTCTTGGTGGTCAGCACCATCGATGGAATCCGCAGCAGCAACACCGTTGATAAGGTCATCGGCAGAAGTCGGCGTAGCACCGTCATAGCGCAGGCCCGTGTAAGAAGATGCAGCCGTCTTCATGGACTGGAGTTCCATCCATTCAGACCCCCACCGTGCATAGTTGATCAGCGTATCCGAGTTGAGGAAGGCCGCTGCGATGATGATGACGACCATCAGGACACCAAGGAATGCATCCGAGATGTTAATGAGTCCGGCCAGTTTAAATTTGTTTCTTGCAGTCATTTCCATTTTCTTTACGTCCTTTCATTTCAATAGATCAGTGACTGACATATCCAATATCGTCTCCCTTGATGCCGCTGCTGACGCTGGAGGAACTTGATCCATCCTCACCCACGCTAAACACAACGAATCCATCTTTTTGAGACTGGTATTGATAATTGCTGTTTTTCTTGTACGGATCTTTGGGGAGTTCTGTGATCCATGGCCCGTACTGCCCTTTTTTCCCCGTCAGGTCAGACAGGCTGGATGGATAGCTGCCCACTTCCATCTCGTATTGGCTGATGAGGCCGCACAGCGACGCGGTATCATTCAAGGCTTTATCGTGACGCCCCAAAGTTAAGAAGGCTGGGGCATTGACGATACATGCAGCCATCAGGATAACCAGCATAAGTACCCCCAGAACCATCTGCCATACGATGATTCCCTGCAATTTATAGGATTTTTTACTCACATTCCCATGCCTCCCATTCCTCCGGTCGAGATTTTCGACATCATGCTGAAGATTGGCCACAAGACCGATACGACAATCAGCCCCAGCAGAATGAAGGTCGGCGTCAGGATTAGATTCTGGAGATCCTGGCTGAATTGCTGCGAGGCAACAATCAGCTGCTTCTTATAGAAGTCAGCACGCAGCTGCATCATGGCAGCCATATCGCCTTTCTCACCCGCTTGCAGGAAGACATAGAAGGATTCATCCAAGACCTTCTGCTTGTTGTGCTTCTGGAGTGCCATGACGAAGCTGCTACCATATCGCCCAAGGTCTTTCAGTGCTTTACCTATCAGGTGTTCCATCAAGATGTTGTCCACGCTCTTCTGCGTGTACTGCAAGGTCTTGATGACATCCAAGCCAGCACTCTTGCATAATCCGAAGACCAACGCAAAGCGGTATTGGACGGTATTGTAGACAATCGGGCCATACAGTGGCATCTGCATGATCAGCATCGCCGTGCGTTCCGGCGATTTCTTCGCCAGGAATCGTATACCAAATACGCAGAATGCTACGAAGCCAAGGATTGCCCACCAGTAACTCTGTGCAAAGCTTCCTACGCCAATCAGCAGCTTCGTGTAGAACGGCATATCCAGCTGCAAGTCGGACATCAGTCGGCCCATACTCGGCAGCACAAGGAATATGACTACACCGATCGTGATAGCCAGGACAATGCCCAAGAAAATCATGGTTCCCATCTGTGAACTGAGATTCCGGCGCAGATCAATGGCCTGCTCCAGGGTCTTGACGATATCCGCATAGATATCTTTTGCCTGACCCGTGCCTTCATTGACGCGCATCATCTCAACAATGTATTCTGGAAAGAACTTTGGGTACTTTGCAAAGGCATCCGGCATCTTGACGCCATTTTCCATGTCGTGCCGGATACCGTTCAGCATCTTCTTAACAGATGGACGTGGTGTCTTGCTTTCATAAAGGTTTAGCGCCTCTGTGATAGGCAGGCCCGATAGATTGTACTGCTGCACGAGCATGAAAATCTGGTATAGGTCATTGAGATCCTTTTTCGCAATCATAAATTCACCTCCTCTCCATCATTTACCAACGACATGAATCAGCTCATCCAGTTCAATTTTGCCCTGCATGGCCATATCAATGCCTTTTTCCCACATCGACCGGAAGTTATTCTTTCTAAGCACCTCCTGAATCTCGCCGAAACTCCTCTGATGCAGCAAGGCATCGCGGATTTCGGTATTGAAGATGACATATTCTGCAATGGCCGTGCGGCCACTGTAGCCATGGTTGCAATGCGGACATGCCTGGATATCCGCAGCAGATCCCTTTTCCCGCAGCCGTCCTTCTACCCGATTGATTTCCTCTGGTGTCAAGAGCCTGCGCTCTTTCTCCGTCAGAACGTGCGGTTTCGAACAGTACGGGCAAAGTGTTGCCACAAGACGCTGGGAGATGACCAGTTTCAGCTCCGACAGGAGTGTGGTCTTGGATATGTCAAAGTCCAGCAAGCGCGAGATGGTACGCGTACAATCTGCGGCATGGACGGTCGAAAAAACACGGTGGCCTGTATTGGATGCCTGCATGGCTACCGTAGCATCGGTAACATTGCGGATCTCGTTGTACAGGATGATGTCCGGATCAGAACGCAGTGAGGCTACCAGGATTTTCTCAGCGGTCAAGTTTAAGGCTTCATTGGCAGCCTTGCGCACCTGTACCTGCGTGAAATCATCTTCATAGATCTCGATTGGTTCAGCGATCTCGATGACATTTAGTGGCTCTTGCACGCTATCCAGGACGTAATGAATCTCGGCGTGAAGACTGGTTGTCTTGCCTGCACCGGTCGGCCCGGAATTGAGGAACATTCCCGTCGCATTCTTATAGAGGACGGATTTGATGGCCTCCAGGTCTTCCGGGATGTAGCCGATGGAATCCAGGGTTTTCTTGGTACTCTGCGTTCGCCCTGCCTGCGGCAGGAGGCGCAGATTGATTTTTTCCTGTCCATCGGAACCGACTGGTAGCGTCTCCAGGCGGATGAAAATGTCCTGACTGCCGCGATGCAGGTAGAAAGAGCCTTCATTCGGCATATTCGTGCGCATGACATCGACGTTGCGGGAATCATCCATCAGCTTGATGAGATTTGTGACATTCTCTACCTGACTGGCCGGAAAGAAGTGGTCATGTGTGACATCCACCATATGGCCTGCAATACGGAAACTGACCTTGAAGCCATTGAGGGCTGGCAGCATATGGATATCCGAGGCTTTCTGACGGGCCGCATCTTGCAGCATCTCGTTGATGGCACCCTTAAGCGGCGTCATGTCAACATCCACATCCCTCTTCTGAGAGGAACCTTCCTGCCGATAGTTTGTCACGTCATAGAATTTCAGGAGGGCCATGCGAAGGTTTTCTTCTTCGCAGAGCAAGAGCTTGATCTTCTGATTCAGCTCCTGTTCCAGCACGGCACGCTGCTTGAAGGTCTGGTCGGTATCCGTCACAAGAATGAGACGATCATCCACCACCTGGATGGGCAGAATGTGATAGCGGGCCGCCTGGTCAGGCGTGATCTTTTCCAGGATTTCCGGCTGGATGTCCATGTTGGACATCTCTTCACTGCAATACAGGCCATATGCCTTCATGCGGTTCAGAAAATAATTGCGGTATGAATCACTTGTGTTGGCGGCCATCGTTTTCCCCTTCTTCCTCGAAAGATGTATCTACCTTACGCAGCAGTTCTTTCGGATTGATATCATCGGTAACGATGTAAGGAGTGATCATGATGTAGACTTCGGCGTAGCTCTTGGAATGGGAATGATACCTGAAGAGTTCGCCCAGGATTGGCAAATCCATCAGGCCGGGGATGCCGGACAGATTATCGAGGTCTGTAACTGACATCAAGCCGCCAATGATAAAGCTCTGACCGCTGCGCAGATGTGCCGAAGTCGTCGCCTGGCGCGTCGAGATCTGCGGGGCAGAGCTCTGTCTCTGCGTGACATATTTCGTGATGTTGGATACTTCCGTATTGATCTTGAGCGTGATTTCGCCATCCTCTTCATTGATGGACGGCGTGATTGTCAGCTTCGTACCGACATCCTTGTAATCCACGCTGATTTCCGTAGAAGATGACGTGGAAGTCGTACTCATGACCGGTACCTGCTCGCCAAAGTTGACCATGCCTTCCTGCCCATTGAGCATCATGACCATCGGACGAGCAACGACTTTTCCTTTGGAAAGTTCACGGCTAGCCGTGACCGCCCCGGAGAAGGTCAGCTTATCCAGCCATGGCCCCTTCAAGGATGACGAGGAGGAGTCGGCGGAATTTGTTGCAGCTGAATGACTGTATGTCGGCAGAGAATACTGGAATCCCAGATTGTTGTCCCGGCCATGCTGCAATTCGATGAGCTGGGCAACCACCAGGCACTGGCTGATGGGGCGGTCTACGCTGGAGAGACGCTGCTCAACCTGCTTCAGCTGGTACGGCGTACCGGTCACGGATACCGTCCGCTGTTCGGAATTTGCGTAGATGTTAGTTTCAGCAATGCCCAAGGCTTGCAGCTCTTTGCTGAGTTTTTCCAGGTCAAAGGCATGATGGACAGGAAATACTTTTGACTGCATCATGAGCTGGGAGGTACTGACGATGATGGCATTGTCATCGGTCATCCAGTTGAAATTGAACGCGGCAGACAGCCTCTCCATCGCCTGCTCGCACGTGACATTGTGCAGGGACATGTAGACGTTGCCGTCCAAGCTACCGTTGACGACGACATCCTTGTGTGCGCGTTTGGCCACGGCATAGACGCTCTGGGCAATCGGTGTACCCTGCCAGTCGAAATTGTAGCGTCCATCAGACGCAAGACGCGCTGTATTTGCTTGTGGGATTGGCGGCAGGCCGGAGTCTGCGGCTTGTGTCGCGGAATCTGGAGACGGATCAGGAGATGGTACGGCGGATGGAGCTGCATCAGGTGCAGCTGTTGCCGCCGGTGCGGCCTCCCCTGCCGGGCTGTGATGCTCGAACAGTTTTTGACGTGCCTGCTGCCGCGCCCGGATGTCCTGATGATAGTCATCCAGGATACGCTGGATGCGTGCCGTAAAGGCATTGGGGTCTTCCTGTGCCGTTCCAGCCATCTGCGCGACGACTGCCTGGCTATCCTGTGCCGATGCTGCATAGGATACGGCAGGGGAAACCAAGAAACTGCCTCCCAGGATGGAAGCCCCTACCAATCCCAGCAAAATATTCTGGCGCAAATCCTTTTTCTTCAAACCATTCACTCCTCACTTATAGCTGATGCTGTGGCCATCTTCGAAGGTAATCCCATCGCCGCCGATGTATGCGATGCGTCCATCCTGATAAGTATCGCCTTCCTGTACGACGCGGCCATCACTCATGATCGCCATGTTATCGCCGTCATCGCCGGTCAAGACGCCCTGCACGCTGGCAGAGCCACCCTGCGATGCAGGAGTGGAAGAGGATGGGGCGGAAGACGGCATACTGCTGGATGGTATCGGTATGCTGCCATGGCCAGGAATTGCCGGGAGCGGCACACTGCGCGGCGCAGAATACGACGGGCTGCTGACCGGGTTACTGCCTGCCATACGCGGAATTGCGGGAAGCGGCATGTTGCCAGCTACCATAGTACGGCCTCCATTGCCATTTTCTCCGCCGTTCATCTCCTGCACGCCGACGAAAGGATTGACTTTCAGGAGCGCATCGAGCGTCGGTGCAGAGATGGATACCGATCCATCAGAACTAGAAGCATCTGCCCCTTTCCCTGCCGTTTGCTGTGTCTGATTCGCCTGCGGGACAGGGCGTGGTTTCGGTTTCTCGGAGAAGAAATTGACAACGGTATAGCCAAGACACAGCAGGATAACCCCACAGCAGATGGCAGCCCGTTTCTTGTTCTCGATCTCAAAAGCAACCTCTTGGTTGAATATCTTCACGGCTGTCACCTCATTTCGTATAGATCTTATAGGTCAACTTCGTATTCAAGGCCCCGTTCTTCTCACTCATCTTGAGTGACTTGATGCCAATCAGTGCATCTTTGGCATGGAAATTCTGCAAGCATCGCATCGTATTCTCATAGGTGCCGGAGAACTCCGCCGTATAGACACGACCATTCTGCTCCTTGCTCTTCTGTTCATCTTTCATGCTAACCAGGTTGAGATTGTATGTCTGGATGCTGAAAATGATGTCGGTCTGCACCTGATCCAGCTGCTTGGGATCGACCGGGCGCATCGAAGAGTCGTTGAGTTCGGCATTCTTTTCCTGCCAAGTCTTCAGAAATGACTGCATCGTAGCAATCTGCTGTTCTTTCTCGGCCTTCTCGTGATAGGAAAGAATCAGATGACTCGATAAGAGCGATAGAATAAAGGTCAGGATAAGCAGGAAGGCGATGTGGATGATTAATCTCTGCTTCCCCACCATGTTATCCGATAGGGCTGGCATACGGACAGGGGAATGGAGAAGTTCTAGGATCCGTTCTTTCACATCTTCAACGTTCATTTGCTCAGATTCCCCTTTCCGACGGTCAGGTCTGCCGTCTTGTAATTCGTCGATGAATCCGATGCAATCTGCGGGATGGATACGCCATTGAATATCGCATTCCGAGAAAGGGAGGCGACATAATCTTGGAATTTCAGTGGATCAGCGGCAACAACCTTTGCTTTGATCCACTTGCTGTCATCCTTCTTGTTGGCATCGCCAATCTCAATGGAATTGAAGCCGATGCCTTCGGGAAGGTCTGCCAGGAGGGCTGCATATGCTTCCACAGGATACTCATGCTCTTTCTGGCGCGTATGGATCAAGTCCAGTTCCTTGTTAATGCTGTCCATGGAGGACTGTGCCGACTGATAATCCTGCTCTAAGCCTGGCGGAATCTGCACATTCGATAGGAAGAAGATGGCCCCGAGTTCCAGGACGGTCAGGGCAGACATCCCGAGGATGCCGAATTTGGTGTAGCGCAATGCCTTCTGCATCTTCTGGTATTTCTGGGTACTCTTCAGGATGTCTTCTGGTAGGACGTTGCCGGATTGGATGTTCTCATACGCATCGAGCACGTCCAGGAAGTTATCGGACGAAAAGTCGATATCCTGTGCCAGCGTGCCGACTGCACACATCCACAGCTCGTCCTCTTCTTCTGGAATATTCCCCGGATCGATGTAATCCGGGAAATGATGGGCCGTGGCCTTGCGTTCCCGGAATACTGGGAATGCCTGCATCAAACGCAACGGCATCAAGAGCGTATAGGGAAGATCCTGATTGAGGAATTCAAAGGTCTGATGTGCAACACTCTCAAATTCCACCATGTACTGCCGGATCAGCTGATCGGCATCCTGTGTGGTCATATGCCCCAAATTCTCCACGGACAGTTCCGGAGCGTCCAGCTTGAACAGACCGCCATTGCTGCTGTAGCCCGTGAAAGTAGCCTGTCTCTGATAAGATTGCAGTACCAGCTCTTCTTTGTTGAAAACACCCGTACAGCGCAGGAATGAGATGCCTGCGGACTCGATTGACACCAGGCGCACCTGCTCTGCCTCCGCAGCCTCATAGATGCAATCGATCAGCTTGCGCGGCAGCGCACAGACCGTGACGAGCCGCTGCTGTGGTTCCGGTGCCGTCAAGATAGGCTTGGCATAGCAGATCTCTTCCAAGTTTTTCTGCGTGACTGACCGGATATGCTCACGGATGCCGTCCTCTGTCTCAAAGCTGAAGCAGTCAATCATGGAGAACAAGTAATCCGGCAGGACAAGGTAAACATCGTCTTTCCGGAGCTTCATCTGTTCCCCCACTCTCTGGAAGAGGTCGATGAAGCAATCGATGCATCGATTGGCTCCATCATCTGTCTCATACGCCTGTTGCGGTAGGAAAGACTCTGCGATGCGGCAGATCTGTTGGACGACGACACGCTCTTTCTTGTGTAATTTTGCCCGCACCACTTGCGTCTGATCCGGACTCACATAGATGGCAATCAAGGCAACTCCCCCTTCCCTTCCTCAATTCTTCAGCCAGCTGTCCAGATTTCCGCTCTTGAGCTGTGTCAAAGTCTTGCCCGTCGCATTCCGCGCGGAAAAGTTCTCGGGATGGACTTGATCCCGGATGTCACACAACATTCGGATGGCTGCGGAGTCGATAAACTGTGTAGTCCCGAAGTCAACGATAACCTTTGTGCAGCCATTCTGAAAGGCTGTTCCCATCTCGACTTTGACGGCTTTGCAGCGGGAAAAATTGAAATATCCACTGACTGCCAGTGTCGCCGTATCATTTTTGATGCTTACATACTGCATATGCTCTCCTTCCTTCCAGTCAGGATGTCCATTATGGACATGCTAGCTGGTCTACCGGATGTCCATCATGGACATCCTCTTATTGCTTCATCACTCGATGTCCATCATGGACATCGGCCAAGATCTTGATATAGATGGCTGAGACATCGTCATGCTTGGATGATGGGAGCCTTTGCCCCTGCCATTCGGAAAGCAAGAGGTCACTCAAGCCGTCTGATGAGAAGACGATGGTATCCACGTCTGCCAGCGGCAGCTGCTTCTCCTTGAACCGGCTCTCCATCTCGTACCCAAGCAGAGGCGATTGCAGCGGGATTGCTTCAAAATCAGCTCTGCCGCATCGCCGGACGAACAGCGACGGGATGCCTGCCGGACAGTATTTCAAGACGCCTGCCTGGCAATCCAGGCAGAATGCCAGAGACGGGACAATGGTTGTCCGATCATACAATGTGACATAATCCTGGTTGACGGTTGCCATCACGTCAGACAGTTCCTTGTGGATGCCGACCTGATATGACCACATGGCTTTCTTGAGACTCAGCCAAGTGCTGCCGACCTGCCCATAGCTTGCCAGGTCATGGCCTTCGCAATCGGCAAGATACCCGTACAGCTTCTCGTCATTCGCCCAGAAATTGATGCTGTCTCCAGAAAGACGATTGTATGCCGAGAAGATGGAACCTGCACGGAACGCAGAAGTCTCAATGGCACGCGGCAGCATGTCATTCTGCATCTTCACGGCATTCTGATAACTCTCCGATGCCTCTTGCCGGGTCAAAAGTTCAAAATCGGCTCGGATCTGCTCGACGAGGATGTTCTGTGGCGTCACTGCTGCGATGTACCGATCTGCCCGGGTATGCTCCAGCAAATCGCTTTGGATGAGCAGATACACGAGACAACGCGGTGCATTCTCGACATCCTTGAGGATGGTCGCGATGGACATGCCGCTGAAATCCGGCAGATCTTCATCCACCAAGACAATCAGCGGATGATATTGTTGATAGGCATCCATCCCGGCCATCCCAGTTGTCGATGCGCGGATCTGAACGGATTGCCCTAGAAGTTCCTGCAAGCGATCAGCAAGCAGCTGCGGATCTTTCTGAATCAGTAAGATCGACGGTATCAAAAGATCACCCCGTTCCGTTCAAGGTACAAGCGCGGCACAAGATTCTGGATGCGCTTCCGGATATGCCAGGGACGAAAAGGACGCTTGGCACAGAGTGTCACGCGTTTGCCGCTCACATCGATTGCGATGTAATCGCAGGCCATCAGCATGATCCAGTAGCCTCTGCTTTTTGATGACGCAGCGGTATACTGGCCCCATTCCCAATGCGCAAGTTCCGGATCATCGGCCAGATTCCGCAGGTTCTGCCGGAAGCGCACGACATCGAAAGGTCGCGTATCGGATTGCACGATGGTCTTGATGTCGCCGTCATTCAGCAGCATGAGGATCTGTATCTTCGCCTGCTCCGGCCCGGCAGTCGCATACCGTGCAGCATTGCATACTGCCTCGTTGATGGCGATCAGATAGTGCTCATCCGGATCTGCCAGGGAGCGGCGCAGGATTGTCTCAACCTGCGGCATGACATGCTCGTAGTAGGTATCATAGCCTGTCCACTCGAATTGATGATGCTCGGGAAATCGCACACGGAAACCTTCTTTCTGTCTTACGTCTTACCGAATCGTGACCACGGGAATGACTTTCGCACGGATGTGATGCATCGGCACCGTGCCGGTATATCGCCCGTCAAAGCTGCGCGGCGATGTTCCGATTGGCAGGAATTCCTCAGGCGGCACGACATGCTTGCCGTAATGGGCGGGCATCGCATTGCCTTCCCGGTCTTCTGAGGATACCTGGCCGAGATACCGACCCTGAACGGAGAACTGCATGTTCGAGGGATTGATGGCATAGCCTTCTCCCGGCATGGCACCAATCTTCTTGAGCAAGAGTCCGTTGATTTGCAACCAGCCACGACTGACGGCAACCTCTTCCGTTTCCTTCGTGGGCACATAGGCGACATAATCCCCATCACGGAGGAACCAGTCGGGAATACGCATGTAAAGTCCCTGCGGCAGACTGGCTGTCGTGTTCAAGAAAAACAGGGCGTTCTCCTGCGGTAGCTTCGGCAGGTCAATGGCATGGCCGGACAGCCAGAATACCCCCAATCCCGCAAGCAGGAACGCCGCCGTTCCCAGATTCTTTTTTACACGTTCCGTGAGTTTCATCGATACACGCGACTCCTTTCTCATCCTTCTCATCCATTCCCAATTTAGCCCATGTCCTTACTGTACCCGAAAATTTAACGCCGAAACTGTCATTTTTTTTCACGAAGCAATTTTTTCTTGACTTTTTCGAAGGAAATCAATGGATATAGGCATATGCTGCCACCATGTACTGACGCAGTTTCCGGCTGACTGTCGGCTTCGAGATCCCGCTGATCTGTGAAATCTCACTGACGTTGTAGTTCGGGTGCTGCAATTTTGTGGCGACGACCTTGTTCCGCAGGGCATCGAGCAGAGCAATCTCATCACCATCCCGCCGATCCTGCTCCTCTTCGGGAATATCAAGGCAGTCCTGCATGATGTCCAGCAGTTTGCGATACCGCTGCCGCTTCTCCATCAAATCCTGGAGCCAGGCTGTCTTGACGGCGAGATCTTTGCGTGCGAGAGCCATGATGCGCCAATCCAGGATGTGGAGCATGTTGATGACTTTCGTCCGGTGGAAGATGTCATCGGCTGAGAGGGAATAAAAGAGCAGCGTGCGGATATCCGTCAGAATGCGCTTATTGATACGTCCCAGGGCCGTGCTGGAATACGGGATCTTGTGCGTAATCAGGTAATAGCCCATGTTGTCCCGGTAGTGGTACTGGACGAATTTCTGCTCGTCCTCTGCCAGGTTGGCCAGCACCATGCCGACCACGATCCGGTCGATGTGCTGACGCTGCAAGCGCAGGTAAGTCCGATAGAGATTGAGCGAGGCTTCCTGTCGGCAGAACTCCTCGACCTCTTCCAGCTGGATGATCTGCCGACGCGGGCGATAATATTCTTTCAGAGCCTGCTCCGCAAGATATATGCCGATGTCTGGCAGCTGCTTATTCATGCGCCCGTTCCTCCTCTTCCGTGTCCAGCAGCCATGCAAGGTCAGATGCCTCGTACCCAAGCTGCTGCACCATGGCAAGAGATAGGGCCGCAAGATGCAAAAGATCCATGGCAGCATTCTGCCGGTTCTGGTACCGGATTTCCTGGCGTACTCGGGATACGCCCTGGAAGAGCTTCTTGTCCCACAGGCCGTAATTCTGCGGGACTTCGTGCGAAATAGCTGCTGGGATGGCATCTATGCCGAATGCGATTTTTTCCATGATGGACTTCTCCTCTCACATCGTCTTGGCGGCCAGTGCGCGCCGGACAATATCGCCCTTCTTGCCTGCGGGCAGGGCCGCAAGGATGGCCCGCGTTTCCTGCTCATCCTTGCCGCGTTGCAGCATGTTCTGGTAGATATCGCGGAAATGGGCGCGAACAATGCTCATATCGCCGGCCGGTGTCTCGCAGATCATGCTCCAGCCGATGTAATGCACGGCTTTCCGGATCTCCGGCGTCGAGAAACTGGGCTGCTTGTACGGATATGCCTGTTGGATCTGGCTCATCACCTCATACCAGGCTTCGTCCGCAGACGGGATGCGGCCCGCCGGATTGATGAACTGGCGCAGATGGCTCACGGTGTCAAGGATCTCGGAGACAGCAGGGAAGAACTTGCTGTGCCTGGCAATCTTCTGCATCACGACAGAAAGCTCTGCCGCCGACACATCTGCCAGCATGAGCAGGTAGATGGTCAGGCCCTCTTCATCCAAGCGACTGGACGGATAAATCTTGAGAAAGGCGGACAATGTCCGCAATTTCGCGTCGTTCTCGCTGCTCATGCTCATAGCTCTACCCCCATGTCCTCCCACATGGCCTTCACGTTGTCGACCATCTGTTGTGCGCTCGGATTCTTGCGTGCATGACGCGAAGAAGATGTCCCTGTCGCTGGCTGCTGCGGATAGGCTTTTTTCTCAGGACGCATACGGAAGCCGTACTGCTTCCAGCTCTCCAGGACTTTGCTCATGTACTGCAACGTGGGATGGCCATACAGGACGGCATCATGCACAGCGGCCCTGACCCATTCCGGCGTATATGTCTGGCACCACGTGCGCAGCATCTCACGCTCGATTGGCACGAGCGGTGTCTGCGGATGGAGATTGGCTGCGCAGAAAGCACAGATCTCCTGGATGTCATCCGGATCATCCGAAGAGGGAGCGGGGGCCGGTTGCGCGCTCGCGCGCGTATCCTCCTCATCCTCCTCATTTTTCTTTCGGCTCAATGCAAAACCTTGTGGGATTTTGGATTTCGCACATACGACGCACGGCTTAAATCCATGATTTTCAGGAACAGATATTCATCATCCGCAATACCATAGGCGTGGCGACGCATGGTCTT
>Ga0256404_1010294_pt1 | contig 12988 bp, 12 predicted proteins | sample RumenRJG_01DNA_FD_185990 | JGI IMG/M metagenome (GOLD analysis project Ga0256404, IMG submission 185990) | Bovine rumen microbial communities from Lethbridge, Alberta, Canada - RJG_01 | ecosystem: Host-associated > Mammals > Digestive system > Stomach > Rumen | place: Canada: Alberta | collected...
CTTTCAGCGGAAAGCAGCCCGTCCGGTGCCGGCTTCAATAAAATATCAGTAAAGGATAAGGATATTATGAGTCAAACCATCAGCAAAGATATGGATCCCAATTGGAAATTTACGACCCTGAAATATGAGCGGCCGGATTTTGATGCGGTCGAAAAGGGTCTGAAAGAGCTGACCGAAACGGTTAAAAACGCTTCAAACGGTCAGCAGGTCATCGACGCTATTTATGAGCACGACCGCCGGGAAGCCCAGGTCTACAGCATTATTACCATCGTCATGGTCCGCCATACCATCGATACCACCGATGAGTTTTACGAGAAAGAAAACCAGTATCTGAACAATGTGCTGCCTACCCTGCAGCCCGCGGACATCGCTTTTAATGATGCAGTAGAGGCCAGCCCCTTCCGGGCGGACGTTGAAAAGGCTTTCGGAAAACAGTATTTCGTTCAGTCGGACCTGTCCAAGAAAGGCTTCTGCGAGAAGAACATCCCTCTGATGCAGAAAGAAGCTCAGCTCTGCGATGAATATCAGAAGATCATGGCTACCTGCCAGATCCAGTTCGACGGCAAGACCGTCAACCTGTACGGCATCCAGAAATATTTCGAGGATGCCGACCGCAGTGTCCGCAAGGCAGCCTTTAAAGCCTTCTCGGATTTTTACCGCAGCCATGAAGACCGCCTGGAAGAGATCTGGGACGAGCTGATCAGGATCCGCAATGAGATGGGCACCAACCTGGGCTTTGAGAACTTTATCCCCCTGGGTTATATCCAGCAGGGCCGCACTGATTACGGAGTCAAAGAAGTCGAAGCCTTCCGCAAACAGGTCCGCGAAGTAGTCGTACCCCTTTGCCGGAAACTGTATGATGCTCAGGCTAAACGGCTGGGTATCGACAAGGTCATGGCTTACGATGAAAAACGGGTCTTCCCCGACGGCAACGCGATCCCGGCCGGTGATGACGACTTCATGATCCGCACGGCTCAGGGCATGTACCATGATATGAGCAAAGAGACCGGCGAGTTCATCGACTTTATGATCGATCATGAACTGCTGGATCTGAAAAATAAACCCGGCAAGGCCTCGACCGGCTACATGACGGCCCTGCCTTCTCTGAAGGCTCCCTTCGTCTTCAGCTGCTTCAACAATACCATCTTTGATATGGAAGTCCTGTCCCATGAGCTGGGCCACGCCTTTGCCGGCTATCAGGCCATGCGCCATCAGCCTATCCTGGCCCTGCAGGGCGAAACCACCGACATAGCAGAGATCCATTCCATGTCCATGGAGCAGTTTGCCTACCCCTATGCTGAGCGTTTCTTCGGCAAGGACGCGGACAAATATCGCTTCCAGCATCTGCAGGAAGCCATCACCTTCGTTCCCTTCGGCACGGCGGTCGATGAATTCCAGCATATCTGCTATCAGCACCCGGAGCTTACCCCCAAAGAGCGCACCTATGAATGGCACAAACTGGAAAAGATCTACATGCCCTGGCGTACTTACGAAGACGATGAATTCATGGAGCGGGGCGGCTACTGGTACTACAAGCTGCATATTTTCCTTTATCCCATGTACTACATCAACTACTGCTTTACCACCATGGGGGCTTTGGAGAACAAGAAAAAGATGGCAGACGACCCCCAGGGATGCTGGAACGATTACCTGGCCCTGTGCAACATCGGAGGAGCCGCCAGCTACCTGGAGACCCTGAAGCTTGCCCATTTGTCCGTGCCCTTTGCCGAGGGGACCGTCAAAAAGGTCATGGAGTATCCCGCTAAGATCCTGATGGATCAGATCGGCCGGATGGAAAAAGCATGAGGAAAAAAGCAACCCTTGCGATCGGGATCACGGCTCTTGTCCTGATCTGCGTTCTGGCCTTTTTCATGACATCCATCCTGCGCGGCCGAGCAGCAGGTAACAGCGCAGAAAATTCCCAAAGCAGCCTGATCACGGTCCAGGAAGGCAGCTCTGACTACAGCCGGCTCGGACCGGAAGAAGGTTCTTCGGAAGCAGCCGGATCGTCCGGGCTTTCGCAAAGTTCCGCCCTGGATGAAAAAGAGTCGTCCCGGACAGGGACAGAAACCTCTCAAAAGGAGGAGACTTCCTCGGACAGCAGAGGGGAAGCGGAAACTTCCGATGCCCCGGGCCAGGTCGAACTCAGCATTGCGACCCAGGGACAGTCTTACGATGATATCAATACCAACGTGCTGACCTGCCTTCTGACCAAAGATATGTCCGGTCTTGCGGATTATGTTGCCTCAGACGGGCTGACTCTTTGCCCGACAGGGGGCAGTTCCCCAAAAGATCTGACCCTTTCCAAAAGCGATGTCGCGGACTTTTTCGACGGAGTCACCCGTACCTACGGTACTTATTCGGGCAGCGGCTACGGAATTACCATGACGCCGGACCAATATTACAGTAAATACATGGTTCCGGGCGGCTTTGACTTTTCCGCCAGTGTGACCGCTTACGACGATCCTTCAGATCTGTCGGCGGCAGGAGGGCTGGGCAGCCATACGATCAGCTATTATTACGCCCCGGATCCGGTCGGCTGGATGAAAGTCATTCTTGTTTATCAGGCTCAGGAAGGGGCCGGTGACGCTTTACGGGCCGTTATTTATCAGGATACGACCACAAATTGACCCTTTCCCCCCTAATTTCTGCCAAAACCTGTTGACAAAAGAATGTAAAATGGTATAAATAAATAGTAATGTTTGCCCAAACGCTGTTTTCCGGGTGACTGCCGGATCGAGCTTTTTATGTGTTTCTTTGTGAGCGCGGGCGGGCATCCAAACTTTATAAGACTATCCGTATGGATAATTTCAAGGAGGAACCAATATGAACAAGGCTCAGTTAGTAGCAGCCATCTCAGACAATACTGGTCTGACCAAAAAGGACACGGAAAAAGCTCTGGCAGCATTTGAGACCATTGTTACCGACGCTCTGAAAAAGGGTGAGAAGGTGCAGCTGGTCGGCTTTGGAACTTTTGAGACTTCTGTAAGACCCGAGCGCAGCGGGATCAATCCTCAGACCAAAGAGAAGATCACCATCGCCGCTTCCAAAGCTCCCAAGTTCAAACCGGGACGCAGTCTTAAGGAAGCTGTCAACGCTTAAGTTTTTAACGGCATCACACCGACCCCCGATTTTCGGGGGTCTTTCATTAGAGGAAGATATGAGACTGGATAAATATCTGAAAGTATCAAGACTGATCAAACGCAGAACGGTGGCCAACGAGGCCTGCAATCAGGGCAGGGTCATGGTCAATGACAGGCCTGCCAAGGCCGGGACTGACATCAAGCTGGGCGACGTCATTACCATCAAATTCGGCAGTTCCGACGTTTCGGTCAGAGTGACCAGCCTGGACGAACATCCTAAAAAAGAAGAAGCCGCTTCCATGTACGAAACCGTCTGACCTTGACGAAGGCCGGCAGGGTAGAGTACAATATAAAAAATAGATGTGAGCATAATAACGGGAAGCTGTCTAAGATGAAAAGAAGAAAAGTAACCTATCAGACCATCGAGCCGGACAAAAGGTCCGGCTGGCTGCGGGGGCATTTGAACGGGATCGCTTTGTTTGTCTTCAGTGTGATTTTTTTCGCGGTGATCGCCTTCAATGCACAGTCGCTGAAAACGACCATTCACGGGCTCGAGAGCCAGCAGCAGGATCTTGAAGAACAGATCCAGGAAGAAAAGGCCAAATCGCTGCAGAATAAGGTAGATCAGTCCTATTACCAGTCGGACAAGTATAAAGAAGAAATGGCCCGCAACCGGTTCCGTCTGATTTACCCCGGCGACATACTGGTACAGATCAATAAATAAACCAACCAAGCGGGATGCTGATAAGCGTTCCGCTGTTTTCGTAATGGCGTTTTAGTCAAAGAAAGGAGGCCGGCCGTGCAAAAGCTGATAAGTGTCGTCAGCCAGGCTTTGTCCCATGTGCCGGATCTAAAAGGCAGCCTGCTTTTGGCGGCGCTGTCGGGCGGTCGTGACTCCGTCTGTCTTCTGGCAGTGCTCAAAGACCTGTCCGGCCCCATGGGCTTTGGCCTGGAAGCTGTCCACGTCAATCACCAGCTTCGTCAAACAGCGGACAGGGATCAGGCTTTCTGCGAGGACCTTTGCCGAAAGTGGCAGATCCCGCTGTGGGCCTGCAGGGTCGATGTGGCAGGGCTTGTCCGAAAAGAAGGGCTTTCGGTCGAAGAAGCCGCCCGCAGCCTGCGCTATCAGGCCATTAACAAGGTGCAAAGCGACCGCCTTGCCGAAGACCCGGACCGGCCGGTCTATATCGCCCTGGGCCATCATCAGAAGGACCAGGCGGAGACTGTCTTACTGCATTTATTAAGGGGCAGCGGCCTGACCGGCCTTACCGGCATGAAAGAGGTCTCTGATATTTACCTTAGACCCATGCTCAAAGCGCCTTCTGAGGAATTGGATGCTTTTGCTGCGGAAAAGGGCCTTACCTACGTTACCGATGAGACCAACTTTGATACGGCTATGACCCGCAACCGGGTCCGCCTGGACCTGATCCCCTATCTGGAGAAGGAATTCAATCCCTCCATCGTGCAGACCCTGTCGGACACGGCATTCAGGCTGAAGGAAGATGAAGAAGCTCTGGATAAGATGACGGAGGAAGCCTATCAGGTCTGCAAGGCCGGAGACGGTCTGAGAGTTTCCCGGCTCAACGAACAGCCGGAGGCCATTCGGCGCCGGGTGGTCCGCCTGTGGCTGTCCCGGGCGGGATACCTGAAAGATCTAACGTCTGCGCATGTAAAGATGGTGCTTGACCTGTGTGAGTCCCAAAGTGGCCGTAAGGTCTGTCTGAAAGGATTCTTGACGGTCGAAAGGGCCTATGATATACTTTCTTTTACATTTGATAATGGATCAAAATGCTCCGAAACAAAGGGGCCTGTCCCTTATCAGATCGAAGAAATCGACATGAATGCGTTCAGACGTCAGAACATCGACCCTGCCTCGGTCCCGGCTTTTTCTTCGGAACAGTGGATGGACGCCGGCAAGATCAAAGATCCTCTTTTCAGGCACCGCCGGCCTTCGGATTATATGGTGGTGGCGCTGGGGAAAGATCCTTCGGGAAAGGCCTTGTACGGCCGTAAAAAGCTGAAAGAGATCCTGATCGAGAAAAAGATCCCGCAAAGTCAGCGGGACCGCCTGTGGGTGCTTGCCGGCGGCAGCTATATTGCCTGGGTCGAGAAAGTGCGTATGAGCGATGACGCCAAGATAGGGCCGCACACGGAGCGGGTGCTTCATGTGAAAGGTCCGGCCGCGAAGGGAGAAAACGAAAATGCTTAGCAATGATCAGATCCATGTCATGATCGATCAGAAGACACTGGAAGACAAGATCGCCGAAATGGGCGCTAAGATCACCGAGGACTATGCAGGAAAAGATCTTGTCATGCTCTGTGTGTTAAAGGGCGGCGTTATGTTTATGACCCAGCTGGCCAAAAGCGTAAAACTGCCGGTCGAAATGGAGTTTATGGTGCTTTCCAGCTACGGAAATGAGCTGATCAGCAGCGGCACCGTCAGCATCAAAAAAGACCTGGACAATGATATCACAGGCAAAGACGTGCTGATCGTCGAAGATATCATCGACACCGGCCGCACCCTGTCTTTCCTGAGCAGTTACCTGATCAACAAAGGGGCGTCGTCGGTTGCCATTGCTACCATGCTGGACAAACCGTCCCGCCGTGTCGTTCCGGTACAGCCTACCTACACCGGCTTTACCATCGAGGATGAATTTGTCGTAGGTTACGGCCTTGATTACGCGCAGAAGTACCGCAACCTGCCTTATATCGCCTATATCAAATAAATGTCGGCGGTAAATGCCGTATGGCTGATGGCGCTCGTTCATCGCCGTACGGACCGGCCGTTTGGCATTCAAAGGAGTAAACTTGAAAGAGAGCATGCGCGGGGTTGTCATCTACCTGGTCATCATGGCGGTCATTTTGGGAGTACTGATCTTCGGCGGCCTCAGAATGTCCGGCAATGTCACCAGACTGACCGACAACACCTTCAACGAAGAGTTGGAAGAAGGAAACATCAAGTCCATCGAGATCGAACCTATCAAAGTCGGGGCCGCTCAGATGGGCAACGCCACGGTGGTCTATAAAGACACAGGCGACAGCTACACCTATTATGTTTCCGATATCGAAAATTTCCGCCAGAAGATGGCGGATCAGTACCCGGACGTTAAAGTAACGGTTTCCAACGTAAAGGCGGACAGCGCCTGGAGTGAGATCGTACCCCTGTTTCTGATGATGCTGGCGACCGCTCTGATCCTTTTCTTTTTTTGGGGACGGGTGCAGGGCGGAGGCTCGGCCAATGCCAAGATGATGAATTTCGGCAAGAGCCATGCCCAGATGATCACCAAAGAAAACAATCCTATCCGCTTTAAAGATGTGGCGGGACTGGATGAAGAAAAAGAGGAACTGCAGGAGGTCGTGGACTTTCTGAAGAATCCCAAGAAATATCTGGACCTGGGTGCCCGTATCCCCAAGGGAGTGATCCTGGAAGGGCCTCCGGGAACCGGTAAAACATATCTGGCCAAGGCGGTAGCCGGTGAGGCGGGAGTTCCTTTCTTCAGCATTTCCGGTTCGGATTTTGTGGAAATGTTCGTCGGCGTCGGCGCTTCCCGTGTCCGGGACCTGTTCGAACAGGCCAAGAAAAACGCTCCCAGCATCGTCTTTATCGATGAAATCGACGCGGTAGGCCGTCAGAGAGGTGCAGGCCTGGGCGGCGGACACGATGAAAGAGAACAGACTTTGAACCAGCTTCTGGTCGAGATGGACGGCTTCGGCATCAACCGGGGCGTGATCGTCCTGGCAGCCACCAACCGGGTGGATATTCTGGACCCGGCCCTGCTGCGTCCCGGCCGTTTTGACCGCCAGATCGTGGTAAGCCGTCCGGACGTTAAAGGACGCGAGGCCGTCCTCAAAGTCCATTCGGCTAAAAAGCCCCTGGGCGACGATGTCAATCTGAATACCATAGCCAGAGCAACGGCAGGCTTTACCCCGGCCGACCTGGAGAACCTTTTGAATGAGGGAGCCATCCTGGCTGCCCGCGCCAACCGCAAGTTTATTACTATGGCGGATCTGCAGCAGGCCTTTATCAAGATCGGAGTGGGCACCGAGAAAAAGACCCGGGTCATCTCGCAGGAAGAAAAGACGATCACCGCTGTGCATGAGGCCGGCCACGCCATCCTGCAGCATGTGCTCAAAGGTCTCGATCCGGTACACAGCATCTCCATCATTCCTACCGGTATGGCAGGCGGCTATACCATGCCCCTTCCGGAGGAAGACAGGCTGTATATGACAAAAGGCCGCATGGAAAACGAGATCTGCGCCCTTTTGGGCGGCCGTGTGGCAGAGGAGCTTGAGTTTGACGATGTGACCACCGGAGCTTCCAACGACATCGAGAGGGCTACCAAGCTGGCAAGAGATATGGTCACCCGTTACGGCATGAGCCAGCGGGTCGGTCTGGTCCAGCTGGGCGAGCGCAACGAAGAGGTCTTTTTAGGCCGCGACATCGGACACAGCCGCAATTACGGCGAGGATGTAGCGACGGCAGTGGATGAGGAAGTTCACCGCATCATCGAGGACGCTCATAAAAAGGCGGCCGAGATCCTGACCGAGAATAAAGGAGTCCTTTTGAAGACCAGGGATCTGCTGCTGGAAAAAGAGAAGATCACCGGAGACGAGTTCAACGCCCTTTTTGACGACGGAAGCGCCGGCAAGGACGATCTGATCGGCGCTATGAATCCGGCAACGAATTAAACAATAAATAACGGGATGCTGACCAAAAGGCATCCCGTTCGTTTCATAAGGAGTAAACAGGGACATGTCAGATAAAAATATCCCGGACGGGAAGGATTATCAGCCGGATCCTGATAAAACGATCCTGCTTTATGTCAGTCACTATAAGGATAAGTATTACGTCAACGATAAGCTGGGCAAGCTGCCGGAGAGCATCAAAAAAGAGCTGCTGATGAATATGATCTTTATTGCGGAAGAGGCGGGCGGCGTCGTGGAACTGGGCTTTTATCCTGACGGCGAAGTCTATATCGACACTTACTGCGAAGAGGACGATATGGAATACGACCAGGTCTCCGGCCGCCTTTTAGTCAGCGAAATGGAACAGAAAGATAAAGATGTGCTGGACGATCTGCAGATCTGGTATCTGGAGATCATGAGGGAGAAGGGCAGACAATGAGGATCCTGGTATTTGATATCGGCAACACCCAGATCAAGATGGGGGTGTATGATCAGAAAGAACTGATCGCCAGCTGGCGGCTGACTACCAGCTGCGATAAAACGACGGACGAATACGGGGTCGATATCCGCATGCTGCTGGGCTATGAAAATATAGAGGCGGAAAGCATCGACTATGTAGCGGTGTCATCGGTCGTTCCCGCTCTGATGCATTCTTTTGTGGGAGCCGTCAGACGCTATCTTCATAAAGAACCTTTAGTAGTGGGGCCCGGCATCAGGACCGGTATCCGTATCAAGACCGCCAACCCGGCGGAAGTGGGAGCAGATCTGATCTGCGATGTGGCGGCGGGACTGGAAAAATACGGAGCTCCTCTTCTGATCGTGGATTTCGGGACCGTGACCAAGTACGAGGTGATCAATCAGGACCGCGAATTTGTTTATGCCGTCTTTTCACCTGGCCTCGGCGTGTCTGCCAAAGCCATGAGCGACAGCGCCGCCCAGCTGCCCGGCATCGAGATCCGCAAGCCCAAAAAGATCCTGACCTCGGTTACGGCAGAGTGCATGCAGGCCGGACTGGTCTACGGCTATATCGGCCAGGTCGAATATATCGTCGATCTGATCCGCAAGGAAATGGCCATGCCGGATATGAAAGTTGTCGCAACAGGCGGTTTCGGGCGCCTTTTCGGAAACGAGATTGAACAGATCGACACATACGACAGCAACCTGACCCTGGACGGGCTCCGCATCATTGCGGAGCGAAATATAGGCCGCAGCGGACGATGATGGATAATCATTTTTCGATCGGCGGTCTGACGATCGGCAGCCGGGTCGTGGCCGCTCCCATGGCAGGCATCACTGATTCTGCCTTCCGGCGCATCGTCCTCAGACACGGGGCCGGCCTTGTCTATACGGAAATGGTGAGTGCAAAAGGGCTTCACTACCATAACGAAAATACTCACTTTCTTCTGGAACATACCGCTGAAGAAGCTCCCATCTTCTGCCAGCTGTTCGGCTCCGAGCCGGATATCATGGCCGAGGCAGCCGTTGCTGTTGCCCCCAACTTTGACGGTATCGATATCAACATGGGCTGTCCGGCTCCCAAGATCGTGAAAAACCATGAGGGATCGGCGCTGCTGGATGACCCGGACCTGATCTTCCGCATCGTTAAGGCAGTTTCGCAGGCTGTCACGGTCCCTGTCACGGTAAAGATCCGCAAAGGCCGCCGCAAAGGAGATGACCAGGCGGTGGAGGCAGCTTTGGCCGCTCAGGAAGGAGGTGCCAAGGCCGTCACGGTCCACGGCCGTACCGCTCAGCAGATGTACAGCGGTCAGGCGGACTGGGAGGTCATCCGCAGGGTCAAGGAAGCCTTATCCATACCGGTCATCGGCAACGGGGATGTGACTGACGGTCCGTCGGCCCTGGATATGCTGAATCAGACCGGATGCGATGCGGTCATGGTGGGACGCGCCATGATGGGCGATCCCTGGGTATTCGACAATATCATCGCCTGCCTTAACGGCGAACCGGTTCCGGAAAAACCGGAACCCGGGGACGTGTTCAAACAGGCTTTGGAACAGGCCCGCATGATGGTGGAAGATAAGGGTGAATACGCGGGCATACGGCAGATGCGGGCTCAGCTGGTCTGGTATATGAAGGGGCTGCCGGGCGCGGCGCATAAAAAGCAGAAGCTGACTGCCGTGACCAGCCTGGCCGAGCTGGAAGAGATCCTTTCGGACCCTGACTTTTGACCTGCCGGGAAATTTGACCTTACAAATATATAAAATCAGGGACTTTTGCGGATTTTATTGACAGAAGCAGTGGAATCCATTATAATTCACAGAATACCGTAGAAGCTGAAATGAGACATGTTCCGACTGATACGGGTTGTTTTTTTGACTAAAAATGCATATTCCGGTGGAGGAAATAAAATGGCAGAAAAGAAAATTTACCTGACCAAAGAAGGTCAGCAGAAGATGGAGGCACGGCTGATCCAGCTGAAAACCGTTGCCCGTCCCGAAGTTATTTTGAAGATCAAAGAAGCACGCGCCCAGGGCGATCTGTCCGAAAACGCCGAGTATGACGCCGCCAAAGAGGAGCAGGGCAAGATCGAGGGAGAGATCACGGACCTGGAGGAGACCCTGCGCCATGCGGAGATCATCGATGAAAGCACGATGACAAACGATAAAGTATCGTTCGGCAGCAAGGTAACCGTTTACGATCCGAGCTTTGACGAAGAAAGCGTGTACACCATCGTCGGATCTCAGGAAGCAGACCCCATGGAAGACCGCATCTCTAACGAGTCTCCCATCGGAGCTGCTCTGATGGGCCATTCGGTCGGTGAGACGGTCACCGTTCAGACCCCCGCAGGCCCTCTGGATCTTGAGATCCGCGAAATCACCCGATAAGATAATAGAAAGGAAGCACTATGGCCAACGAAAAGGAAGGGCAGAATCTGAACCAGATCCTTCAGCTGCGCCGTCAGAAACTGGCGGAGCTGCAGGAGGCCGGCAAGGATCCGTTCAAAATCACCAAATTCGATCAGACTCATCACAGCAATGATATCGCTGAACACTTTGACGAACTAGAAGGCAAAACCGTTAAAGTAGCCGGCCGTATCATGAGCAAACGTGTCATGGGCAAGGCTTCGTTCTGCCATATCCAGGACCGCAACGGCCGCATCCAGCTGTACGTGACCCGCGATAATATCGGCGAAGAAGCCTACAAAGACTTCAAGCATTACGATGATGTCGGCGATATCATCGGCGCAGAGGGCGAAGTCTTTCGTACCATGAAAGGGGAGATCTCTGTCCGTGTCCATGCTGTGATCCTTCTGACCAAGAGTTTGCAGACCCTTCCTGAGAAATTCCACGGCCTTACCGATGTCGAACTCCGTTATCGCCAGCGTTATCTTGATCTGGTCATGAATCCGGAAGTAAAGGAGACCTTTATCAAGAGGTCTCAGATCATCGCCAGCATCCGCCGCTATCTGGACGGACAGGGCTTTATCGAAGTCGAGACCCCCATGCTGGTAGAAAACGCCGGCGGCGCGGCTGCCCGTCCCTTTGTAACGCATTACAATGCCCTGAACGAAGACCGCAAGCTCCGTATCTCGCTGGAGCTGTATCTGAAACGCCTGATCGTAGGCGGTCTTGAAAGAGTTTACGAGATCGGCCGTGTTTTCCGCAATGAAGGCGTCGATACCCGCCATAATCCTGAGTTCACTCTGATGGAGCTTTATCAGGCTTATACCGATTATCACGGCATGATGGATCTGACCGAGAACCTTTTCCGCAATACGGCTAAGGAAGTCCTTGGAACGACCACCATCACCTACGGGGACAAGGTCATGGATCTGTCCAAACCGTTCGAGCGCATTACCATGATCGACGCGGTCAAGAAATATGCCGGAGTCGATTTCAGCCAGATCCATACCCTGGAAGAAGCCCGCAAGGCAGCGGACCAGAAAGGTGTTGCCTACGAACAGCGACACGGAAAAGGCGATATCCTGGACCTGTTCTTCGAGCAGTTTGCTGAAGATAAGATGATCCAGCCTACCTTCGTTATGGACCATCCGATCGAGATTTCGCCCCTGACCAAGAAAAAGCCGGAAGATCCCAATTATGTAGAGCGGTTCGAGTTCTACATGAACGGATGGGAAATGGCTAATGCTTATTCCGAGCTGAACGACCCCATCGACCAGCGCGAGCGCTTCAAGGCAGAAGAAGCCCGTCTAGCCCAGGGCGACGAGGAGGCCAACCATACCGACGAGGACTTTCTTAATGCGCTGGAGCTGGGTATGCCGCCTACCGGAGGCATCGGTTTCGGCATCGACCGTATGGTCATGCTGCTGACCAATCAGCCCTCCATCCGCGACGTCCTGCTGTTCCCGACAATGAAGACCTTAAAGACACACATGAACGAAAATGGTGTACTCATTGAGGAGGAGGAAACAAGTGAGGAAAAGGCAGCTGAGGCGGCTCCGGCAGTCAATGCAAACGACCCGTCCATGCCTATCTTCGACGCGAAGAAACCCGACTTCAGCAGGCTCGTGATCGAGCCGCTGTTTGAAGATCTGGTCGATTTTGAGACCTTCTCCAAGTCCGATTTCCGTGCCGTAAAGGTCCTCGAATGCGAAGCTGTTCCGAAGTCCAAGAAGCTTCTGAAGTTCACCCTGGACGACGGTTCTGGCGAGAAGCGGACGATTTTAAGCGGTATTCACGCCTTCTATGAGCCTGAACAGCTCGTTGGCAAGACCTGTATCGCTATCGTCAATCTGCCTCCGCGCAAGATGATGGGCATCGACTCCTGCGGTATGCTGATCAGTGCGGTCCATAAGGAAGGCAACGGCGAAGGCGAAGAAGAAAAGCTTCATCTTCTGATGGTGGATCCGAGCATCCCGGCAGGTGCGAAACTGTACTGATAAAAAACACCAAGGCATGTGCTGTTTTGCCAAAAAACATGATGTTCTTCTCTGTCGGTTTGAGGCAAAAACATACACAAATACACCATAAGTACACCAAAGCGGTTAAAAACCGCTAAACAGGCCTGAAAATCGCACATTTTTACTAAGAGCTCCGAATTGCTTTCGGGGCTCTTGCTAAAACATCAGCCTAGTGGCAGCACTGGGATATAGGCAATATCTCGGTATTGTCAAAGCGACAAATCTTGCTAATGTTTGTCAAGTCCCTTTTTCAGGCTTGATGGAATAAAAATGGGTACACAAAATAAACCCACCAGATTGCGGGCTTTGAAAAAATGGTTTAGAATGAAGGCGATCTACC
>Ga0256404_1010295_pt1 | contig 12985 bp, 16 predicted proteins | sample RumenRJG_01DNA_FD_185990 | JGI IMG/M metagenome (GOLD analysis project Ga0256404, IMG submission 185990) | Bovine rumen microbial communities from Lethbridge, Alberta, Canada - RJG_01 | ecosystem: Host-associated > Mammals > Digestive system > Stomach > Rumen | place: Canada: Alberta | collected...
TAACAGAGGCTGAAAGGAATGTTTTAAGAAATGCCTGCACAACAAGTAATAGTAGAAGTGTTATTTTTTATGTTAGAACGATAATAGGTGGAAACACATTCTATTCAACAATAACAAAGACACTTTCAATAATAAATGGAAATCCAACTTTTTCATCAAGTAATATTTCATACAAGGATAATAACAGTACTACTACGGCAGTTACAGGAAACAACCAACAACTGGTTCAAAGTTTATCTGATTTATTGGTAACAATAACGAGTGCAACTGCAAAGAAAGGTGCAAGTATTACTAAATATGATGCAACAATTAATAATGTGACTCGAAGTATAACGAGTGCAGGTAATATTGATTTTGGAACTATTAATTCATCAAGCGATTTAACATTATCAGTAAAAGTAACAGATAGTAGAGGTAATACAACTACAGCTACTAAGACTGTTACTTTTTTAGCGTGGTCGTTGCCTACTGCTGTAATATTACTAAAAAGAAAGAATAATTATGAAGATGAAACCTATCTAAAAGTTAATGCATCCTTTTCAAGTGTTGATTCCAAAAATAGATTAACAATTAAGTATCAATATAAGAAAACAACAGACAGTTCATATTCATCATTAGTTACGATAAATAACAACACTCAAGTTACGATGTCAAAAGATAAGAACTATGCTTGGGATTATAAGATTATATTAACGGACTCATTTGGAACAACAACATATAACTTGATGTTAGCAAAAGGTAAATTCATTTTATTTGTTGATACTAAAAAGCTATCAGTAGGAGTTAATTGCTTTCCATCAAATAATGAATCCCTGGAAGTTAATGGATGCCAAGTTCTAGAGTATGATGTTATTTCGAGTTGGTAGGAGGTATGCATGAGTAAGGCTATTCAATTAAAAAATAGGTCTGGAGAAAAAATATACCCTTGTCCCTATTATCCAGTTGGAAGTATTTATTTATCAGTAAATAGCACTAATCCTAGCACTATATTTGGTGGAACATGGGAGCAAATAAAAGATAGATTTTTACTAGCCTGCGGAAGTACATATTCAAATGGAAGTACAGGTGGAGAAAGTTCACATAAATTAACTATTGATGAAATGCCTTCTCATAATCATCAACAAAGAGTACAAAATACTAGTGGTTATGGAGGAGCAGATGGTCAAGAAGCAGGAACAGGATGGGGAGGTTCATATCATTATGCCAATTGGTGTCAGTCAACAGGTGGTGGAAAATCGCACAATAATATGCCACCTTATTTAGCGATATATGTTTGGAAGAGGGTGAGTTAATGGGAAAAGGAATTCAATTTAAAAATAAAGGTGGAGAAAAAATATATCCTTGTCCTTTTTATCCAGTTGGAAGTGTGTATATATCATTTAATAGCACAAATCCATCAACTTACTTTGGAGGATCATGGGAACGAATTAGGGGTAGATTTTTATTAAGTGCAGATGATAGTACCTATACTGTAAATAGTACTGGTGGAGAGGCAACACACAAATTAACAATTAATGAAATGCCAAGCCATGGTCACGAGGCAGTTTCAACAAGTGGTTCTGATCGTGGGTTAGCATTATATCCATTTAGTATGATTACTCAAAATTATAGGACAGCGGATGCAAATGTAATAAGACCAACTGGAGGCAATCAAGCCCATAATAATATGCCACCTTACATTGTTGTATATATGTGGAGGCGAACTCCATGAGTAAATCAATTAAGTTTAAAAATAATACATACTTGGATACATCTAGTATTGCACATAATAATCAACCTTTGAGTGACATAATAAATAGCTGTAGAAAAGAAAATAACGGGTATACAAAATTATTAAATGGAATCATATTGCAATGGGGCACCAAAACAATTACTGGTATTACAGCTAATGAACAAAAGGAAGATGTTAATTTTAATATTGCTTTTCCTAATAAATGCTTTAACGTACAGGTAACTTTAAATGATGTAGGCTATGGTTATCAAAGATTTACTACGAGTGTTGGAGTACCTACAATTGAAAAAGGGAAATTTGTAGCAAACTTTAAAAGTACAACTGATAAGTATTCCAGCATGAATGTGTCGTTATATTGGTTTGCTATTGGATATTAAGGAGGTAACAATGAGTAAAGCTATAAAGTTTAAAAATAATACCTATTTAGATAGTAGTTCAATTGTACATAATAAAGAACCTTTAAGTGAAATTATAAACTCTCCATTAAAGACAAGTGCAATGAATACGTATAATGCGAAGAAAAATCAAGAAAACTATATAAATTCAATTAAGTTAGGTAAAGGTACATGGTTAATAATTGGTGAGTGGAGATATGAAGGATTTGATGCATCAACTTGGACATCAATGATAAATACAACCTATTCAGGAGCATCATCAAAGTATGACAATGATGGATATGTTAATGAAGAAATAACAGGTTTGTTGGTTAATACAAGTAATACAGAAAAAACCATATATTTAAATTTATGGCCAAGATTAAAAGATATCCAAGTAAAATCTACAATGGCTGCAATTAGAATTAGATAAAATAGGAGGTATAAAATGAAATCAATTTTTAATTTTATAACTGGTACGGTGCTGACAACAGTAGTGTACTTTTTAGGAGGTTTGGATGTGGCACTTAAAACATTATTAGTTTTCATATTACTCGATTATATTACAGGAGTATGTGAGGCAATAACAAAGAAAAAGCTCAATAGCATCATTGGTGCTAAAGGAATAGTAAAGAAAATAGGTTACTTGATTATAGTTGCTTTATCAGTTCAGTTAGACAGAATAACTGGAGAAACTGGTGCAATTAGAACTCTTGTAATCTATTTTTTTGTAGCAAATGAAGGAATTTCAATTTTAGAAAATTGGGGATCTATGGGGTTGCCATTACCTAAAGTAATTATTGAAACATTGGAACAATTAAAAAGTAAGAATGGAGGAGAATAATATGGAAAGAAAAGGTCTAGATATATCTTCATACCAAAGAGGAATCAACTTTGATGTAGTAAAGTCAAATGTTGATTTTTTAATTTTAAGAGCTGGTTTTACTGGTTGGGGTGGAGATGGCACTAATAAAAATAAAGATAGTTGCTTTGAAGATTTTTACAATCAATCAAAAGCAAGAGGAATACCAGTTGGTGCTTATTGGTATAGCTGTGCTAATACTTATGAAAAAGGAAGAGCAGAAGCGGAATACTTATATAATAATTGTTTGAAAGGAAAGCAATTTGAATATCCTATTTATATAGATGTTGAAGAAAATAGACATCAACAAGTAGGAAAATCAAGAATGGCAGAGGCAATAAAAGGTTTCTGTGAATACTTAGAAGGCAAAGGGTACTATGTAGGTATTTATGCTAATAGTAATTATTTTAATAACTTTATAGATACTGCAAAATTATATATGTATGATAAATGGTTAGCGGTATGGACAAGTAATAAACCATCATTTAGATATGGTGATTATGGAATGTGGCAAAATTCATCTAGTGGCTATGTTGCTGGAATGAGAGTTGATACAGACTTTGCTTATAAAGATTATCCAGCAATAATTAAAAATGCTGGTTTAAATGGTTATTCAAAAGGATCAAGTGAACCTGCAAAACCAGAGCCAAGTAGGAAATCAAATGAAGAATTAGCTGATGAAGTAATAAATGGAAACTGGGGTAATGGAGAAGATAGAAAAAGAGCACTTACTAATGCAGGATATGATTATGCTGCAGTTCAAGCAATAGTAAATGCTAAACTAGGAGTTACACCTAAACCATCTGCTAGATATTATACAGTAGTAAAAGGTGATACCTTATGGGCTATTGCTAAAAAATACTATGGCGATGGAAATAGATATCCAGAGATTGCAAGAGCTAATAACATAGCAAATCCAAACATTATACATATAGGTCAAAAATTATTAATACCATAAATTAAAAAGGACAACCTAATCGTTGTCCTTATTTTTTTTGCTCATTTTTTCAAGAAACTCACCGTACTCGGTGTAATCCTCAAATAACTTTTTGTCTAGTTCTTCAATGTCTTTCTTTGTATAGTGAACTTTGTTTTCCCAATCACGATGTAGCGATTTAAAAAATTTAGGTGGTTCACTTTCTTCTAATTCTGCCAAGAATTTATGTCTTGACTTAATTTGTTCTTCTAAAGCCTTGATGGAAATTTCGGTAAATTTGTTATTGTGGATTTCCATTAAGTCTAAAAGCTTTTTATTTATTTCCTGTGATTCTTTTAAGGCTTCGATTAGTTCTTCTTTAGACATCTTTTCATAGTCCATGTAAATCACTCCTTTTTTTAATTCGTAAACATTATACCATAAAAATGGAAATTCGGCACAAAAGGTCACTTATTTTTTATAAAAAAAATGAAATAATACCTAATAGGGTGATTGATATGAAAGAATATAATTTCAATAAAAACATCAAGTCAGTCATATGCCAAAATATAAAAAAGTACAGAAACGAAAAGAAAGTAAGACTGATGGATTTAGCTGAAGCTGTGGATGTAACTCCTGATCATTTAAAAAGAATTGAATCTGAAAATGACAGAAATAATATATCATTAACAACCCTATATAAAATATCCATAGTTTTAGATGTTGGTATTGAAAAGTTTTTTGAAGAATAAAGAGATATGAAAACAAAATCATATCTCTTTTAATTTTAATGGATTTTCTTCAACTATTTCTAGTTTATACTTTTCTTTCAATATTTGTTTCATATCAGAAATAACTTTATCAGTATTTTCAAAACTACTATTGAAAACATCAGCTGCCGAATTAAAATGTTGTTTTAATGATGACTTACCAAGTACATCTAGTTCATAACTTTTTGCTAGATAAAATGCTATATAAGGTGCTGCAACATTCTCTTCAATATAACGTTCGCAATCAAGCACAAATTTATTTTGATTTATTTCATCATACATAAAATTAATCCTCCTAGCTTTTATATGTCACTCTTTTTTTATTAAAAGTCAAGTGATGATAAAAGCTATTTTTTTTGTTTATAGGTTAAAAATCGCATACTAATTTTTGACTGTTATTTAGGAGGTAATAGTCAATGGATGAAATACAAAGACAAAAAATTAGAAAGTTAAGAAGTCAAGGATATGGGTATTTAAGAATATCATCTTTGCTAGAAATTTCTCCAAATACAATTAGATCCTTTTGTAAAAAGGAAAATATAGCAGGATACATTAAAACTGGAGAACAATTAAGAGGAAAAGATAATCTCCAAGTGTGCAAACAATGTGGAAAGAAGTTCTACCAAATAGCAGGAAGGAAAAATAAAACATTTTGTTCAGATAGTTGTTGTAAGGTTTATTGGACTCTTCATAAAGATAAGCAGCGTAGGTTAATTCCTCAAAAGTATAACTGCATTATTTGTAATAAGGAGTATTTTGAATACCCATCAAGAAACAGAAAGTATTGTTCCAGGGAGTGTTACTACATTAGCAAGCGTAAGGTGGTGGGCTCTGATGAAACTTAAAAATGAACTTGCATATCAAATTACGATGAACTATTTAAAAGATATGCTAAAAAAGAAGATTATTTCAAGAGAAGAATACAATCAAATGATGGCTGAATTTAAAGAAAAGTACGCTCCAAAAGTTAGCCATTTATTCTTTGAAATAGCCCAATAACGCTTGATATATACATCATTTAGAGTGATATATAGTAATAGTAAAAATGGAGGTGTGAGATGCGTAAAATAACAAAACTAGAAGTAAAAAACATTGACCTTCCTAAACTTAAAAAAGTAGCTGCTTATGCCAGAGTATCAGTTGAAAGAGGTAGAACGCTACATTCTTATTCTGCTCAAGTTAGTTATTACAATGATTTAATACAAAAAAATCCTGAATGGGAGTTTGCAGGGGTTTATGCAGATTTAGGTATAAGCGGTACTGGTATAGAAAAGCGTAATGACTTTAAAAGGTTATTGCAAGATTGTGAGGAAGGCAAGATTGATATTATTCTTACGAAGTCAGTTTCAAGGTTTGCTAGAAACACAGTTGACCTTTTAAAAGTAGTAAGACATTTAAAAGAACTAGGAATTGAAGTTAGGTTTGAAAAAGAAAATATCAATTCATTAACTGGAGATGGAGAACTTATGCTTTCTATCCTTGCTTCATTTGCACAGGAAGAGACAATGTCAATTAGCAAAAACGTAAAATGGGGTATTAGAAAAAAGTTTGAAAAAGGAATACCTAATGGTGGATTTATTATCTACGGCTACAGATGGAAAGATAAAAAACTTGAGGTAGTTCCCGAAGAGGCTGAAGTGGTTAGATACATTTATGATAATTATTTGCAGAATAAAGCCTACCAAAAAGTAGCTGCAGAATTGAATGAGTTAGGTTATAAGGCATACAAAGGTGGCAAGTTCAGTCCATCAAGTGTACGTGAAATATTAAGTAACATTACTTACACAGGCAATTTGCTACTTCAAAAATATTATATTGTCGATCCAATAATTAAAAAGGAAAAAAAGAATACTGGGGAGCTTACTCAATATTATGTTGAAAACAATCATGAGCCAATCATATCGATGGAACAGTATGAGAAAGTTCAAAAGGAAATAGAAAGAAGAAACAAACTAGGTCAAAGAGCGAATCAATCTTTACATATTACTTGTTTTACTTCTAAAGTTAAATGTCCTCTATGTGGTAAGAACTATAGAAGAAGTGGCAAGAAAAACAGGATGGGAAAAGATTATACCTATTATGTTTGGGTGTGTCTAACTAAAAGCGAAAAAGGTGCAAAGTACTGTGGTGCTAAAGTAATACCAGAAGAAGAATTAAAAATTGCTACTTGTAATGCTTTAGGTTGGAGTGAGTTTGACTCTGAATTATTTGATGAAACAATAGAAAAGGTTGTACCAATTGGAGAAGATATGCTGGAGTTCTATCCTTATGATGGAGAAGTTATAAAACAAGAATGGCATTCAACAGCAAGGTCAAGAGGATGGAATGAAGAGAGAAAACGTATAACCATAGAGAAAAGATTAAAAACACTGGAGGCGAAAAAGAATGCAAAAGAATGTTAGAGCGATACCAGCATCGGTTAATTTGTATAATGCAGAAACAATTACTAATAAGAAAAAAAGAAGAGTAGCTGCTTATGCTAGAGTTTCAACAGACCAAGAAGAACAATTAACAAGTTATGAGGCACAAGTTGATTATTATACAAATTATATTAAATCAAGAGATGATTGGGAATTTGTAGATGTTTATACTGATGAAGGTATAAGTGGTACATCAACCAAGCATCGTGAAGGATTTAATAAAATGGTTAAATCTGCATTAGCAGGAGACATTGATTTAATCATCACAAAGTCAGTTTCAAGATTTGCTAGAAACACAGTAGATAGTTTAACAACAATAAGAAAATTAAAAGATATAGGATGTGAGTGTTACTTTGAAAAGGAAAACATCTGGACATTTGATGGCAAAGGAGAACTATTACTTACAATAATGAGTTCATTAGCTCAAGAAGAAAGTAGATCTATATCAGAGAACGTTAAATGGGGACACAGGAAGAGATTTGCAGATGGAAAAGTAACAGTTCCATTTAATCATTTCTTAGGTTATAAAAGAGGAGAAGATGGAAACCTTGTAATAGATGAAGAACAAGCAGTAATTGTGAAACGAATATACAGAGAATACTTATCTGGCTCAACTGCTGTAGCAATAGCAAAAGGTCTAACTAATGATGGAATCGAGACTCCAGGACATAAACAGAAATGGCACGCATCAACTGTAAGGAGCATTCTTACAAATGAAAAATATAAAGGCGAGGCTTTACTTCAAAAGTATTACACACCAGATTTCTTAACAAAAAAGCAAAAAGTAAATAATGGAGAAATACAACAATACTATGTTGAAAACAATCATCCAGCAATTATAGAACCAGAAATATTTGAAATGGTAAGGATTGAAAAGGATAGAAGGCTGATGCTTAATGGGAAATATAGTGGGACTGATATATTAACTTCAAGAATTAAGTGTGGTGAGTGTGGTGGAAGTTATGGTGCGAAGGTATGGCACTCATCATCAAAATATAAAAAAGTAATTTATCAATGTAATAGAAAGTATGCAGGAAAAGAAAAATGCAAGACACCTGCAATAAGAGCAGATGATGTTGAGGCAAGATTTGTAAATGCAGTTAATTCTATAATTGAAAACAAGGACGAGATAATTTCAAATCTAGAAATGGTGCTTGATAAGATATGTAATAAAAAAGAGTTATCTGAAGAAAAAGAAAAATTGGAAAAAAGCTTAACAGAACAAGTAGAAAAAATACAAGACTTAATTGAAATTAATTCAAGAGTAGCACAAAACCAAGAAAAGTATAAAAAAGAATATGATGCTCTAATAAAGGAATATGAAGAAACAAAAAGCAAGTTTGAACAGCTAGAAATTGAATTGTCTAAAAAAGCAGCAAAGCATCAAATGATAAAAGATTACATTAATACCTTAAAGAAACAAGACAAGCCTCTTGAAAAGTTTGATGGATTAATGTGGGGTAGCTTACTTGAAAGTGCAACCATAAAGGATAAAGATACAATAGTGTTTAAATTCAAAGATGGAACAGAAATAAACGGATAAAATTAATTTAAAAATTTTAGGAGCAAATGTAAAAATTTGCTTTTTTTTATGTTATAATATGAAACAGATAAATATTAACTTTTTATTTAGAACAATGTGCAGAATATAGTAATATTCCGAACAGAAAGAATTCACAATATGGATATAAGACGAAGAGATTAGAATGAAGATTCTGATTTTTTTTATATGAAGAAATTACGTAATAAATAATATCATAATTTATATATATGATTATTAGTTGACAAATATAAAAAATAATATATAATATTATTAGAACCGACCAATAGTCGGTAATGGAGGCAACATGGTTAAAAATAGAAAAGATGAGATTTTAAGTGTTGCATATAATTTATTTATAACTAAAGGTTATGATAATACAAGTGTTGATGAAATTATTGAAAAAGTTAATATAGCTAAAGGTACATTTTATTATTATTTTACTAGTAAAGAAGAAATGTTAGATGAAGTAATTAATAAAATGATTAATGAAGAAATAATTGAAGCTAAAAAAGTTGTTTTAATGCCTATACCAATTGAGCAAAAATTTGTTGGTATTGTTACTTCTCTTAGACCAAAATCTAATGAGTTAAATATTGTAGAAACATTAAATAATGATAATAATATAAAAATGCATATGAAATATAATAAAAGAATAATTGATGAAGCCACTATTATATTAAAAGATGTTGTTTTAGAAGGTATAGATAAAGGTGTATTCAATTGTACTAATATAGAAGAAAGAATAAAACTATTATTAAAAATGAGTAATGATACTTTTGATGATAATAATTTTACTAATAAAGATGTAGAAGTATATATAGATATGGTTGAAAAGTTATTAGGTGCTAATCCTAGTACTATGCGTTTTATTTCTACTTTAATAGGAGGATATAATGAATAAAATAATAAGTGCTAAAAACTTAACTAAGAGTTTTGAAAATGGTGGAGTCAAACAAACAATTATTAATGATTTAGATTTAGATATATATGAAAATGATTTTACTGTAATTATGGGATCGTCTGGTGCAGGTAAATCTACATTAATGTATAGTTTATCTGGAATGGATTCACCTACAAGTGGAGTGGTTATATTTAATGGTAAAGATATAACTAAAATGAATCCAGATAAATTAGCGGTTTTTAGAAGAAAAAACTGTGGATTTGTTTTTCAACAAGTATATATGTTAGATAAAATGAGTTTACTTGATAATGTTTTAGTTGCTGGTTTATTAATAAATAATAATAAAAAAGAAGTAATAGAGAATGCTAAAGAATTATTTAAAAAAGTAAACTTGAGTGAGAATACTATTCGTAAAAGCGTTAATAAAGTATCTGGTGGAGAAGCACAAAGAGCAGGTATAGTTAGAGCTGCTATTAATAAACCAGTGTGTTTATTTGCAGATGAACCAACAGGAGCTTTAAACTCTGAAACAGGGAAGGCTGTTTTAGATGTATTTACCACTCTTAATAATGATGGACAAAGTATTATAATGGTTACACATGATAAGAAAAGTGCTTTAAGAGGAAATAGAATAATATATTTAAAAGATGGTAAAATATTTGGTGAATTAAGACTAGATAAATACATAGGTGATAGTGAAGAAAGAAATCAAAAATTAGATAAGTTCTTAAAAGATATGGGGTGGTAAAATGAAAAAAATTTTTAAACTCCAATTTAGTTTTTTTAAGAAAAATTTAAAAGATATAATATCTTTCTCTATAATATTATTTATATCATTATTATTTTTTAATAGTGCACTTATTGTTAATAATAATATTGATAAAGCATATAAAAAGAAGTTTAATGATTTAAATACTGGTAATGTTTTTTTCAATATAAGTAAGATTTATTATGATGATAGTATTATAAGTGATATTAAAAAAATAAATGGGGTTAATGAAGTAGAAAAAAGATATGGAATATTTGTTAATATACCGGTTATGATGGAAGATTCATATCAAGATCAAAACATTATATTTTATAATTTAAATGATAATTCTAAGTTAAATAAATATGAAATAGTTGATACAAATAATAAGAAAAACAATAGCATTTATCTTTCAAACTATACTTTTATTCATTCTAGGTTAAACTTGGGTGATAAATTTGAATATAAAATAAATGATATAGAATATAAAAATAATATAGATGGTGTAGTAGAAGAAATGCAGTATGGTAATTATAGTTCGTCTATAATATCAGAATATTTATCGGATGATGCTTATAATAAAGTTTTAGATAATAATCCATATAATGAAGTAGTTAATATATCTATTAAAGCTAGTGATAGTGAAAAAACATATAATAAAATATCTAGTTATCTTAGTGATAGAAATATAAGTATAATTAATAAAAATTATGATTCAAATTCAAAGAATCAAAGATTATCAATTGCAACAATACTAGTAATAATATTAATGGTATTTTCAAGTTTAATATTAACAGTTAGTTTATTAGTTAGTAATTTTAAAATAACTGAATCAATAGATGAAGAAATAACTAATATGGGAGTGTTAAAAGCTTTAGGATATACAAGTAATGAAATAATTATAAGCACAGTAATGCCATATATATTAAGTGGAATAATAGTATCTATATCAGGTATTATCTTATCATTATTTATAGTTCCAGTATTATCTAAAGTAATAGAGATGCAGTCAGGATTTATATGGATACCAGATTTAGATATAGTATCATGTTTAATATCTTTTATAATTAGTTTATCATTAATATCATTATTTACTTTATCTAGTGCTAAGGTTATAAAAAAACTAAATCCTATTAATGCTATTAGAGGAATAAAAAATAATAAAGAAAGTAAAAATTATTTTGAAATAGATAAAACTAAAGGCAATATAGGTTTTATATTATCATTAAAGAGTTTTATCAATTCTACAAAACAAAATATATTACTTGGAATAGTATTACTATTTATCACTATATTAATATCTTTTGCAATTACTCTTTTTTATAATGTTAATGTTAATCCAATGAATTTTGTTAATACTTTAGTTGAAGAGCATCCGGATGTTATAGTTAATGTTAATAAAGATATAAAAGATAGTATAAAAAATATAGATAATGTTAAAAATGTAATTTATTATGATGATTCTAAATCTATTATATATAAAGGTAATTCATATAAAGTATTTATATCAGAAAATTTTATTGAAACTGCTAATGACTTATGCTATAAAGGAGCTAATCCAAGTAATTCAAATGAGATTGCTGTAGGTAGTAAAATTAAAGAAAAATATAATTTGAATTTAAATGATTATATAAAAATAGATAATAATGAATACAAAATAGTTGGCTTTATTCAATCAGTAAACTATTCAGGAGAAGTGATAGAATTAACTGATAAAGGGTATTTGAAAATAGATCCTAATTATAAAGCAAATAAATTATATGTGTACTTAGATGATGATTCCAAATCTAGTGATTTTATAGATTATGTTAAAGATTATTATAAAAATAATATTATATCAACTATGGATTATGCTAAATCAATGAATAGTGCACTTACAATGTATATTTCTATTGTAAGTATTATAAGTATAGTAATAATTATAATTTCACTTATACTTGTATACTTAATATTATTTATATTAATATCATCAATTATATTAAAGAAAAAAGTTGATTTTGGAATATATAAATCTATTGGATATAAGAATAATCAATTAATTAGTCATTTAATATTTGGATTTATGCCTAGTATGATAATATCTGTAGTATTAGGAATTATTTTTAATAAGTTATTTATGAAGAAAATATATCTTTTTATATTTAAAAATGTTGGTGCTTATAAAGTTAGTTTTTCTTATCCACTAATTTTATATATAGTAATAGGCATTGCTATTATAATAAGTACTATATTATTACAAATATTTATTTCGAAAAAGATTAAGAATATATCTGTTTATTCATTAATAAAAGATTAAGGAGGAAAAGGAAATGAATAATATTAAAGAAAAAATAAAAGAATTAACAAAAAGAAATGATAAGGAAGCAGCTATTATTGATGAAATATTAAATAGTCATTTTTTAATAGGAAAAAATAATAAAAAAAGTATAATAGCTGATTTTAAGGAAAAATTAAATTTAAATGATAAACAAGCTGATGAGTTATATAATCAGTGTTCCGAAATTATTGTTAAAGGCATATTAAAAAAATAAAACTATTCGCAATAGGTTGTTAATACGAAACCCTTAATGATTAAAGAGTTCGGAATATTTTGATGTTACGAGCATGTAAGCTACAATTTGTAAGATAGAGATAACGAGAGCCGAAAGGCTCTTATTTTTATGCTCTTAAATCTTATTCACTTACAAATCTTTTCTTATTATATAAGATAAATCGTGTT
>Ga0256404_1010298_pt1 | contig 12980 bp, 8 predicted proteins | sample RumenRJG_01DNA_FD_185990 | JGI IMG/M metagenome (GOLD analysis project Ga0256404, IMG submission 185990) | Bovine rumen microbial communities from Lethbridge, Alberta, Canada - RJG_01 | ecosystem: Host-associated > Mammals > Digestive system > Stomach > Rumen | place: Canada: Alberta | collected...
GGTCGGGTACGGTCTGGCCATGTACCGCTTCAAGGGCAGAAACGCTGTCTTCACCCTTGTTCTGATCCTGATGATGGTGCCGTTTGAGATCCTGCTGCTGCCGCTCTACCGGATGCTGATCAAGGTCCATCTCACCGACACCTACTTTGGGGTTATCCTGCCGTATCTGGTTCCGCCCTTCATGATCTTTTTCTTCCGGCAGTATGTCCTGGGGCTGCCGAAAGAACTTCTGGAGGCGGCGCGTATTGACGGCTGCAGCGATTATGGTGTATTCTTCAGAATCATGGTGCCGAATATGATCCCGGCCTACGGCGCCATGACGATTCTCTCCTGCATGAACAGCTGGAACAACCTGCTCTGGCCGCTGATTGTGCTCAATACCAATGAAAAGTTCACGATTCCGATCGGCATGGGCACGACCATCACGCCCTACGGCAACGCCTTCGATGTGCTGATGCCCGGCGCCGTCATGGCGGTTGTCCCGATCATCATCGTCTACCTGTTTGCACAGAAGACCTTTATCGCCGGCCTGACGTCCGGCAGTGTGAAAGGATGAACAAATGAAACAAGCGAGCATCATTCTGGATCGGGATTATGAGATCGCCCGGATTGACAGACGACTGTTCGGATCCTTCATCGAGCACCTGGGACGGGCAGTCTACGGAGGCATCTATGAGCCCGGACATCCGCTGGCCGATGAGCTGGGCTTCCGCACCGATGTGATGGAGGCCGTCCGGAAGCTGGGGGTGCCTCTGGTGCGGTATCCGGGCGGAAACTTTGTCTCAGGCTTCCGCTGGGAGGACAGTGTCGGCCCCATCGAGCAGCGCCCGAAGCGGCTGGATCTTGCGTGGTTCACAACCGAGACCAACGAGGTTGGGCTCCACGAATTCGCCCGCTGGGCAGAGAAGGCCGGAAGTGAGATCATGTACGCGGTCAATCTCGGCACCCGCGGCCCTGAGCAGGCGAGAGATATCGTAGAGTATGCCAATCATCCCGGAAACAGTACGCTCTCCGACCTGCGGATCGCGAACGGACAGAAGGAGCCCTTTGGGATCAAGCTCTGGTGCCTCGGAAACGAGATGGACGGCCCCTGGCAGATGGGACAGAAAACCGCTTATGAATACGGCCGCACCGCAAACGAGGCCGCCAAGATGATGAAGTGGGTCGACCCCTCCATCGAACTCGTGGCCTGCGGCTCCTCCAGTTCCGAGATGCCGACCTTCGGCGACTGGGAGCTCACCATGCTGAACGAGTGCTATGACAATATCGACTATGTCTCGCTCCATCGCTATTATGCCAATCCGACCGGCGACACGGCGGGCTTCCTTGCCCGGACGATGGATATGGATGACTTCATCCGGAGCGTGGTCTCGATCTGTGATGCGGTAAAAGGGAAGAAGCACAGCAGAAAGCAGATCAACCTCTCCTTCGACGAATGGAACGTCTGGTATCACTCCCGTCAGCAGGATGAAGAGATCTGGAAACGGGAAAAGTGGGACCGTGCCCTGCCGCTGCTGGAGGACGTTTATAACTTTGAGGACGCGCTGCTGGTGGGATCCATGCTGATCACGCTGCTGCGGAACTCAGACCGGGTCAAAATCGCATGCCTGGCGCAGCTGGTCAATGTCATTGCGCCCATCATGACCCGCAACGGAGGGGGATGCTGGGCCCAGACCATCTATTACCCCTTCATGCATGTGTCGAAATACGGCCGAGGGACTGCGCTTCGGGCCATTGTCAACTCTCCGGTCTATGACTGCCGTGACTATGAAGGAGTTCCGGTACTCGATGCCATGGCGACCCGGGACGACGACGGAAACCTGACGGTGTTCTGCGTGAACCGGGACCTCTCGGAGGAGTGCCTGCTGTCCCTGGATCTGAGATCCTTCGGGGCATTGGAGATGACGGAACACATCGTTCTGCACCACAGCGATGTCCATGCCATCAATACGGAGGAGAAACCGGATGAAGTCGTTCCGGTTCAAATTCCGGTCCAGCCCGTGCCGGTGGAAAGACCGCAGATCCTTTTGCCGCCGCTGAGCTGGAATGTGCTCCGTTTTCAGAAGAAGGCATGAGGACATTCGGAACCAACCGAAAGAAAAAACAGATAAGCATACAGCCTGCCCCCGCTGCGACGATCCGCAACGGGGGCAGGCTGTATGAAAAGAAAGAATAAACGATGTCAGGTCCTGAGCGGAATGGCATAATAGCCGTACTGGTAGCCGAGGTCCTTCTGCCAGTCGGCGGGCATCAGAGTGGGGCGGAAATAGGCGTCATGCAGCTCAAGATTCAGCGCATGCAGGGCCTGAAAGGCGGGATGAGAGGGTGAGTCAAAGCTTTCAAGCGACGAGTGCGTCAGGGCTGCACGGAACTTGTAATAAAAGACCTTGTACGGCGGATAAAACTCCACAATGTCATTGAACGGGAGATGAAGCTGACGGATCATCCGCTCCTCCACCAGCAGCCCCCAGGTGATGCGGCCGTCGCGCTCTGCCTTCATGGAGGACTTGACGATGGGGATGTAACTCATCCAGCTCTTCAGAATCTCATAGATTCTGGGATCCTGCAGGAAGTCGTACCGGTCGGTGTGCGGGAGAAAAGCCATCGGCCGGCTCCAGCGGATTTCCCAGTCGAAGTCGTGTTCGGCAAGAGGCGCCTGCCAGGCAAGAAAGTCATCATAATCCGCTGCCAGTGCCTCATCCAGGAGAATTTCTTCCTTCATGTGCTCCACGTTTTCGGACAGACGGCGGTTGACAGAGGCGCTGTCCTGCTGATGGGCGGTCAGAATCTCCCGGATCTCCCGCAGGGTCATGCCGTAATTCCGCAGACGGATGCATTCGATCAGAATCATCGTCGTGTTGAAGGGGTAATAGCGGTAGCCGCTGTCACTGCGGCTGGGCCGGATGATGCCCTGGTCCTCATAGTGCTTCAGCAAGTCGGGGGTAACCCCCAGGTATTTGGCGAATTCTCCAATCCTGTATTCCTTGATTTCAATCACCTCCGAAAGAATGGGTATGACACAGAACGCATTATTGCTCTAATTATAACCCGAAACAGCGCATCCTTCAAGGACTCATATTATTGGATTTCCCATTCCGCAGCCCTCCGCTTTTGCGGAAAACAACTTGACATATGTGTAACACTCAACATTATAATGGAAGCATTCATGAGGAGATTGCATCAAATCAAATGGATGTGCAACCCAAATTCTGAAAGGAGCAATTGCATGAAAGAACTTTCCCGCCGCGACTTTTTGAAGGGCGCTCTGGCCGGCACCGCCGCCGCTGCGCTCACCACCGTCACCGGTGTCTCCGCCTTTGCCGAAGAGAAGGGCATCTACACCCCCGGCACCTATTCCGCCTCTGCCAAGGGCATCGGCAGTGACGTCACGGTCACCATGACCTTCGATGCCAACAGCATCACGGATGTCGCCATCGACGTCTCCGGCGAGACCCCGGGCATCGGCGCCGCCATTGGCGAGCAGATGCAGGAGGCGATCCTGGCCGCCCAGGGCGCGGACATCGACGCCGTCACCGGCGCCTCTGTCACCAGCGACGCCATCCGTCAGGCGGCTGCGGCCTGCATTGAGCAGGCGAGCGGACAGGCCGTCACCCTTACCGAGCGCGAAGAGACCGTCGGCGACTGGCTGGGCGAGGCGCCCGAAATCGCCGAGAGCGACATCACCGAAGAGCTCGAGACCGAGGTCCTGGTGGTCGGCTGCGGAACCGGCGGCTGGATTGCCGGCATGACCGCCGCGGAAGAGGGCGCAAAGGTCCTCATCGTTGAGAAGGCGGATGCCCCCACCAAGATCAAGGAAGACATCGGCGCCATCAACTCCAAGCTGCAGCTGGAAGCCTTCAAGGAATTCCCCGAGTTTGAGATTGACAAGATTGAAGCCCTGCAGGAGATCGTACGCTATGCCAGCGGCTACGTCGACAGCGACCTCGTGAAGACCTGGATCAACAACTCCGGCGAGCTGGTCGACTGGCTGACCAACATCCTCGAAGGCACGGGCCACTGGTTCATGCAGCTCGAGGGCGGCATCGGCGATCAGGAGCATCCCGAGCGCGACAAGGCCTATGCCACCGGCCACAGCCCGCACCCGGTTGAGGGCAAGCCTGACGACGTCACCCTCAACACCGACATGCAGGCCTTCATCGAAGAGCGCGGCGGTGAGATCCGCTGCAACACCAGCCTGGTGAAGCTGGATGTCGATGTCGCGGCCGGCAGAGTCACCGGCATCATCGCCCAGGACACCACCGACGGCCACTACATCCGCATCAAGGCCAGCAAGGGCACCATCATGGCGACCGGCGGCTATGCCAGCAACACCGAGATGATGCTGGCGCTGCAGCCCCAGACCATGAAGATGAAGATCAACGTCCCCATGGGTTCCAAGTCCGACGGCGCCGGCATCAAGGCAATGCTCTGGGCGGGCGGCCAGATGGATCCCTGCCACGCCTCCATGATGTTCAACCGCTGCTCCTGCCTGCCGACCGAGACCGCCGGCTACAAGACCAACGGCAAGTGGTACTGGTTCGGTGAGCAGCCGTTCCTGAAGGTGAACCTGAACGGCAAGCGCTTCTGCAACGAGTCCGGCCCCTATGAGTTCATGCTGCACAGCATGTACATGCAGCCCTTCCACACCTACTGCGACATCTTCGATGCCAACAACAAGCAGTACTGCGAGCAGTTTGAAGAAGTCGGCTGCTGCCGCCTGTTCCCGTTTGACAACGGCGCCATCTCCAACCGCGGCTATGACGCCTGCTGGAAGGAAATGACCGAGGGTGAAAATTCTCATCTGGAGCTCGGATACCTGCAGAAGGCCGACACGCTCGAAGAGCTGGCCGAGAAGCTGAATATCCCTGCCGATGAGTTCGTCAAGACCGTCGAGCGCTACAACGAGCTCTGCGCCAAGGGCGTGGACGAGGACTACGGCAAGAGCGTACACCGCATGACCCCGGTCGATACCGCTCCGTTCTACGGCATCCGCACCGGCGCCTGGCACCTGACCACCCTGGACGGCTGCCGCATCAACACCGACATGCAGGTCATCCGCGAGGACGGCACGCCCATCGAGGGCCTCTGGGCCACGGGCGACTGCACGGGCGGCTTCTTTGCCAACAACTATCCCAACCTCTTCACCGGTCTGGCCTGCGGCCGCACCATGACCTTCGGCCGCCGTGCGGCGAAGATGGTCGTCAACGGCGAGGCCTGAGTCTCAGAGAAAGAGATTCACCGGTACAACGCATCATAAGACACAGAAATACCCCGGGATCCGTCAGGGATCCCGGGGTATCGTGATACAGGAATGGAAACGGAAGCGCCGCCGAACGGACAGCGAAGACGGCCGCTAACGGCGCAGCCGCTTCTGCCTCGCCCGGCAGGAGGGGCAGAGCACCGGAGAGGTCCCCGGCCGGATGGCAACGCCGCACTGCTCACAGGATTCTGTCTGAACCCGGGCGAGGGGAAGCTGCTCCAGGAAGGGGACGGCGATCTTCTCCAGCCCCTGCAGCCCGCCGTAGGGACAGATCTCTGCACATAGGCCGCAGGCCGTACACTTCCAGGGCGTGATGCAGATCAGGCGGGTTCCGCCTTCTTCGACCCGGATCTCAAGCGCCTGCTGCGGGCAGATGCGCTCACAGATGCTGCACCCGAAGCAGGCGGTGGTATAGGCGGGGAGAGACATGGTATAGGTGGGGAGAGTCTCTGGACCGCCGCCGGCCTGCAGCGCCTCCCGGAGCCGGTCCCGCTCCTTCCGAACCGCCTGGGAGAGGAGGCGGCGATAGCGCAGCCCGTCCCGCTCCGTGTCCTCCAGCTGCGGGATGCGGCTGACTGCGGCGCGGTAGACGTTTTTCTTCAGGTTTTTCTTCAGACCGGAAAAGACCGCCCGGCGGGACATCTCTTTCTCCGACGGGGAGGTTTCAGCCTCCCAGGTGCCGGATTCAATCAGGCGGACACGCTGCCGGAAACGCTCCTCCCCGAGGAAGGCCTTCGCCTCGGCAAGATTTTCCAGCAGGAGCGCGTGGGCGCCGGCCTTGTCGCAGGAGGCGCAGTGGCTCATGAGAAGAACCACTTCACCATAGAACGCCATCAAGGCCAGAAGCTCCCAGGGGATCGCGGCGAGACAGGGAAGTTTCCGATCCATGAGCTCGGACTCACACTCACAGGCAAACACAAGAGCTTCGTCGGCGCGGGTGTCCTCGGTCAGCGTGCGCTGCATCCCGGAAGACGGTGTGAAACAGCGCGAGGGACACGCGGAGACGCAGAGCCCGCAGTCCCGGCAGTGAGACCACTTGAGCTCCTCCTTCGCGCGGAGAGAAAACACATGCTCCGGACAGATCTCCGAACAGGCGGTACAGGTGAACTTGTTCTGTTTTCGATTCAGACATCGGTCAGCCTGCAGGGCCGGCCGGCCGGCGGCCGAGGCGCTGCCGATGACCGCGCTCGTCAGAAGTCCCATAGACTCCCTCCTCTCGCGGAAAGCATATCACATTTTCCTGGCGGGGTAAACAGTTTCCTGCTTTGAACCGCTTCCCGTTTTTTCCGCCGCCGAACGGCATCGGGCGGGACGGAAACACGGCAGGCGAAAAGCCGCCTGCCGTGCCGAATGATGATGACAGATAAACTGCGCCTTACAGAGAGCGCGCTCAGGCCTTTTTGATCTGGCAGAGGCCTTCCTTGAAGGAGGGGAAGCCGGAGATCGGGTCAAAGTCTCTCGCGTGGAGCAGGTTGACGTTGGCTTCCGCCCAGCCGTGGAACATGTCCATGCAGCCCGGACGGATCATGACGGTGACCTCGGCCTTGGCCGTGATCTCTCTGCCCTCGGGGGAGGAGATGACAACGTCGTCGCCTTCCACGATACCGCGCGCTTCCGCGTCGATCGGGTTGATGCGGACAATGGGATCCGGAGAGAGGTTCCGGGTCCAGGGAACGTTGCGCAGCTTGGAGTGGCAGAACATGGGCATACGGTTGCCGGTATTGAGGATGATGGGATACTCTTCCATCAGTTCGGGCGTGGTGTTCGGACCATAGGTCGGCTCCTCAAAGACGGGCAGCGGATCCATGCCGTGCTCGCGGAGAATCTCAGAGGTGAACTCCACCTTGCCGCTGGGAGAGGAGAAGCCGGGCTGGCCGTCCGCGCGGAGCAGACCAAGCTCATATTTTTTGTCGTGGTGCTCGCCGCGCATCGGAACCGTGACGCAGCCGGGGGCGGCAGCCTTGAGGTCCTCATAGGTGATCGGCGTGTCAACATCGAGGTATTTGAGGGATTCCTTGATGCAGTTGACTTCGGACTCCGGTCCGCCGCCAAAGAAGTCCTCGGAATATCCGAGAGCAGTGCCGACGTCGCAACAGATGCGGTAGTCGGAACGGGCTTCGCCGAGGGGTTCAATAATGGGCTCGCGCAGGAAAAGCTTGCGGCCGAAGACCGTGATCGGGCAGCTGCGCTCAAAGCTCATGGCGGCCGGCAGAATCATGTCGAAGTAGTCGTGAGTCTGGGGCTTGATGTAGAAGTCTGCCGTTACGCAGAAGTCCATGTTCTTGAAGGCTTCCTGATACTCAGGGGTGCCAGGCCACATCATGAGGTTGGTGCCGAGGCAGAACGCGGCACGGATGGCGCCGGTCTTGACATACTCGGGGATGAAGTTGAGCTGGACGGAGCCCTGCTGGTCGGTGTCGGCCCAGACGGGACGGTACTCGCGGTCTACCCTGAGGTGATCCAGCTCGGGAAGCAGGGTGTTGCTGCGGGAGAAATCAAAGGTCATCTGCCACTCGTCGAAATTGAGCGGCTCATCGGCAATGGTCTCGCCGCCGGGAACGTCGAGGGAGCCGGTCAGCGGGATGAGCAGTTGAATGGCACGCCAGGTGTTGACGCCGTTCTTGTGGTGGCCGTAGGCGGCGGAGCTCTTCACAATGATGGGGCCGCCTTCCTTGACGCCTTCCACGAGCATGTCGATGGCGGCCTGGATCTTCTCGGCGGGAACGTCGGTGATCTCGGCGGTCTTCTCGACGGTGAACTGCTGCACATACTCCTTGTACTCTTCAAAACCGTGGGCCCAGTTTTCGATGAAGTCCTTGTCATAGGCATCGGCTTCGATCAGGCCGCGGCCGAAGCAGAGGGCCATGGCACCGTCGGTACCGGGACGGGGCTGGAGATGGATATCGGCCATCTTCTCGGTCACGGGCGTGACACGCGGGTCAATGCAGATGTACTTGATCTGGCCGCCTTCCTTGGCATTGCAGAGGCCGTTGTAACTGACCGGGGCGGACCAGGCAAAGTTGTTGCCCCAGATGATGCAGACCTTGGTCTTGCCCGGGGTACCGGCGCCGCCGGTGGCAAGGGAGGAAGCAGTATACCACTCCGGACCGTAGATCAGCTTGGTGGCGAGCTCGACCGCCTTATAGCAGGTGGAGGACTCGGTGCCCATGTTCGGAGAACCGAAGGTGTAGGCAAGACGCTGCAGCGCGCAGCGCGGCTCCTTCGGGTCGCCGGTGGCGAAGAGAACCTTCTCGGCGCCATACTGTTCCTTGATGCCGTTGAGTTTCTCGGCGATGGTCTGGAGAGCCTCTTCCCAGGTGATCTGCTCCCACTGAGCGGGCTCACCCTTGGGATTGGTGCGCTTCATCGGATGAAGCAGGCGGTTGGGATTGTAGATCTCCTGAACGGAGGCGACGCCCTTGGCGCAGATGTTCTGGTTGGGATAGTCGGGGCGCTTCTCCACCCGATAGATCTTGCCTTCCTTCATGATGACCTTCAGACCGCAGCGCGGGCCGTGGTTGCACTGAACGCAGTGGGTGTATTTGACCTCTTCCGGAGCGTCGCTGGCAGCGAGGGCTTCATCCGGATTGACCCAACCGTCGAAAGCGCACATCGTGGTCGCGGTGAGGGCCGTGGCCGTGGAAAGCTTGAGAAATTCACGTCTGGTCATTTTCATTGCGTCTCTTCCTCCTTTGATTACGCGTTCTTAGCCTGGTTGGCGAGGTACTGGTCAACCGGAGTCTTGGGAAGCTCGTCTTCCGGATAGCCTTCCGGCGCAACATACCAGATATGGGTGCCTTCGACATGGACGGCTTTGTGAGACTCGATGTACTTGGAGACATCACTTTCCGGATCGTCCACATCGCCGAAGACGCGGCACTGGCCGGGACAGTGGACGGTGCACATCGGGGCCTCACCGTTCTGGACGCGGCCGTAGCAGAAGGTACACTTCTCGACGATGTTGCCGAGGTCAGCCTGCTGCTCCTCGCAGGGCAGAGGATCGTCACCAAAGGCGAAGGGCTGGTCCGTCACGAGAGTACGGGCGCCGTAGGGACATGCGGTGACACAGGCGCCGCAGCCGATGCACTTGTCATAGTCGACGAGGACGACACCCTCATCGGTGGCATAGCTGGCTTTGGTGGGACATGCCGCGATGCAGCTGGCATTTTCACAGTGCATGCAGATGTTGATCTTGTAGCGGCGGTGTGCATCGGGGAACTGACCCCACTCCACCCGCTCTACGGTGGTGTAGTCAACGCCGGTGCGGGTGCCGTTGACCATCTTGCAGGCTACTTCACAGGTGAGGCAGCCGGAGCAGCGGTTCAGATTCAGAACCATTCCGTAAGTTGCCAATTTTCATTCCTCCTTAATCATGTTGTTATGAGTATAATAATTACACACTTTATTATATCTGAAAAAGCGCTGAGGACAAGAATGCGAAACTGTGATATTTTGACGAAAAAACTGTGCACTTTTGTCAGAGGATCCGTCGTGCGACTGAAACAAACTTGAAAAAATATGCCGAGTGAGTATAATACTTCCAAGAGAAGATACAGGCAGAGAACAGCAAAACGAGAAAGGAGGTGCAGCATGGAAAACCTGTCCGAGATGAGCAGCATGCTGCTTGGCCGCCTCCCGCAGATTACCAGCCTGAGAGAGTTGATTGAACTCTCCTGCTCGGTGCTTCAGGCCTCGCTTTATATCGTGGACGGGCAGGGACGGATCCTGGAGCACAGTGCCGAGGAGAAGGTGCTCTGTGAATCCTGGCTGAATGCCGTCAGAGAGGGGCAGCTGAATGACGATCACCGGAGAACCGTTCTGACACCGGAGGTAAACTGCAACGTGGTGCGGGATAAGCAATGCCGAGGGATCCCCTGTGCAAGGCTCTCGGTCCCGGTTCAGCTGGGAGAGAATATGCTGGCCGGCGCGGTGGTGTTTTTCCTGTGGAACAACGACCCGAGCTATGAAAAGCAGTGCCTCGCCATGATCCTGGCCGGGGCGCTCTCGAATCTCCTCCAGAAGGAACGGGAGGCGGCCGGAACGCACCGGGACTCAGTCCGCCTGCTGAAGGAGCTGCTGGACTACAAACCGGGGCTGAAGCTGTATTTTGAGAATGCGCTGAAGAGTTCCGAATTTGCCGGAATGACCGGGCACTTCCATCTGTGCGTGCTGCTCCCGCAGGACAGTGCCGCACAGAACACAGAGAGACAGGCGGAGAGCGTGTCCGCACTGTCCGAGTTTATCTGGGCTTTCGACCATCACGGAACGATTATTGTCCTGTTCAATACCGGAAATTATACCCCGGAGAGCTTTCACACGCTGATTGCACCGCTGGCCGACGCAGAGCAGATGCAGGCCGGGTGCAGCATCAGTTTCGATGAACTGCTGAAGCTGCGCTATGTCTACGAGGATACGCGGTCCGCGCTGGAGCTGGCCTGTACGGAAGAGAGCGATACACGCTATCACAAGAGCGAGCGATATCTCGCCCGGGTTTTTCTGCAGCGCTGCAGAAAGCTGCTGCCGGCAGAGGAATACTATCCGGACTTCTTCCGCCGGCTGATTGAACATGACGAGAGAACCGGGAAAAGCTATGTCCGGACACTGGCGGCATATCTGGACAACGGCAGAAACACCAACGCCGCGGCCAAGCAGCTCTATATGCACCGCAACAGCATGGTGCAGCAGCTGGACCGCATCGAACAGATTCTGGGGATGCCGCTGGACGACAGCGAGACGAGCTTCTTCCTTCAGCTCTGCATCCGCCTGCACGAACTGGAATGATGGCCCCGAACTTGCCGGACGGGGAAAAGAAAAAACACAGGCATTGTCCTGCAGCGAAGCGCTGAGCAGGGGCAATGCCTGTGTGCTGTTTTCGGTGTAAATCAGAGCGGAAGCTGCTCCGCGAGCCGGAAGAAATCCGAAACCGCGGCGGGGGAGCCTGCCAGGAGGGAGGTCTTGCTTCCGTCGGAGGGGAAGCAGCCGCCGTCAATCGTGCAGCACTGACCGCCGGCTTCTTCCACGATCAGCACGCCGGCGGCATAGTCCCAGAGACTGAGCTGCAGCTCAAAGTACAGCCCGGCTCTGCCGGCGGCGACACTGCAGAGATCCAGCGCCGCCGAGGCCTCACGACGGACATCAAGGCCCGCGGTGAAGAGCGCTTTTGTCAGGGCAAAGGTCCTGTCCGCCAGCTCCGGGGCATAGGGAGAACTGCCGAAGCAGACGAGGCTTTCGCTCAGCCCGGCGCCTGTCACGTGAATCGGGCGTCCGTTCAGCCAGGCCCCCTGGCCGGCGATGGCCGTGAACATCTCATCGACATAAGGATTGTAAATTGCTCCGGCGCGGACCACACCGCGTTCGGCATAGGCGACGGAGATGCAGCTGTGATGGAAGCCGTGGACAAAATTCATTGTTCCGTCGATGGGATCGATAATAAAAAGCTGTCCGGCATCCAGATGATCCTGCTCGTTCATCTCCTCGCAGAAAAAACGGGCATCCGGCAGCACCTTGCGCAGGCGCGTGATCAGAAGCTCCTGTACGCGGCGGTCGTATTCCGTAACGACGTTGCGGTGGTCGGTCTTGGCTTCCGCCAGAATCTCATGGGCTTCCAGAATGAGCCCGGCAGCTTCCCGCTCGGCACTGATGATAAGGTCGAGAACGGCCTGACAGTGGCTGACGCTGTATGACATGGGGTGATCTCCTCCTGTGGGTTTCAATACCCGCGCAGTATATCACCTTCCATGCCGAATGTCACGGAAAACTTTCACCGGAGCGTGGGCCGTGGGAGAACAATGTAGAGTAGTTGTGATGGAGGAAGAAATGCGCCCTTTCTTGACGATGATTATGATCTATGGTATGATTTCACAGTAGAGTCGTGAGATAAAAGGGGGAGTGCACCCATGCATTCCATTCGCTATCGAATTGCGATACCAACGGTGCTTGCGATTATTGTCAGCGTGCTGATCATCGGGCTGGTCGGTATCATCTCCATTAAGGACATCGGTGACCGAAGCTCCGGAGAGATTCTGACGCTGCAGTGTGAGCGTGCGGCACAGGAGCTGGACGCCTATATGAACAGCGTCGTCCAGGCCGTGGAGACGGTTTCCCGCTATACGGAGAAGGATCTGAACGATGTGAGCGATACGGTCGAGCTGACCGACCGGCAGATGCATTATCATCTGGTCCGTGTCAGGGACATCTTCGATACGGTTGCGCGGAATACCCGCGGTGCGATGACCTATTACTATCGGATCGCACCCGAAGTTTCCGGACAGGAGCAAGGCTTCTGGTATTCCAAATTTGGACAGGAGAGCTTTGAAGCGAAAACCCTGACCGATCTGGATGCCTATGACCCGGACAATGTTTCCCGGGTCGGCTGGTATACGATCCCGAAGGAACGGGGAAAGGCAAGCTGGCTGTCTCCGTATTTTAACGAAAACCTGGAAGCATGGATGATCTCGTACGTGGTGCCGATCTACCATGAGGGAGAATTCATCGGAGTCGTCGGGATCGACATCGACTATGAGACGCTTGCTTCCCAGCTCAGGACCATGGTGGTGCTGCAGAACGGCTATGCCTTCCTCACCGATGAAAACGGAAAGATTGTCTATCACCCACAGAAGGAGATCGGAAGCGATTCCGTCGCCTTTCATAAACAGGAGGTGCAGAATGCCCTCTCCGAGAGAGTCGCGCTGGTGGATTATCAGTACGAAGGAGAAGAGAA
>Ga0256404_1010299_pt1 | contig 12978 bp, 10 predicted proteins | sample RumenRJG_01DNA_FD_185990 | JGI IMG/M metagenome (GOLD analysis project Ga0256404, IMG submission 185990) | Bovine rumen microbial communities from Lethbridge, Alberta, Canada - RJG_01 | ecosystem: Host-associated > Mammals > Digestive system > Stomach > Rumen | place: Canada: Alberta | collected...
GTGTTGTAAGTGTATAAACTATATCTAAAACTTGTACTAATCGAAGCAATGTGTTGCAGTCGATGAAGTGGACTCGCTTTCATCTCGGCAATTGAATTGCCGAGAATTCCCGCTCGCAATCTTAAAAAACAAAAAACCGATCCGCTGCCGGATCGGTTGTGAGGGGGAGTAGTGTTATGAAAAAGCTGTTTTCTGTCAGCTGTTCCGAAGGGCTCTGTCAGCTCCCTTCGGACAAAGTAAAGATACCAGGCCTTTGTGTCCTGATCTTGACGGGTCTGTGACGGTTCCGTGAACTTTCTCTTCCACGCCCCTCCTTTGCCGTGCCCGCAGAGCGGAAGCGGTTTATTCACATGTACCTTTCAATGCAATATGTCATGATCTGCTTGTCCGTAAGACGCTCCTTCTGTCCGGTAACCGCCCGGGCAAAGATCGCCATCCAGGGCTTTGCGGGAAGTGCAGCCATGATCGGCACGGAGCAGGGCATTTTTCTGGTGAAGCATCGTGCAGACGGTGATGCCAAAGAACTACCCCCTGGTGCCGTCATCGTACACGAAGTGGATTCCCTCTGTGGATCCCCTCCCTTGCCGGGCCTTCCTCAAAGGTCCCCCGTGGCGCCTTCTGCATCCTGCCCGGCTGCCGTTCCGGTCAGACGATAGGTTCCGTTTCCTCTTTCAGGAGCAGAAAGAAGGCGCGGCAGATCCCGTCCCCGGAAAACACCCCGGCGAGGCCGATCTGGGACAAACGCTTCTCCGATGCGGGCGCCCGGAGCACAATTGCCATGGTCTCGTATCGACGTCCCTGCATTGGCATACCCCTCGTTTCTCACCGGAGGGCAGAGAGCCTTTGATCCAGCGCGTCCAGGACAGCGCTCATATCCTCCCTGCTGTACTGTTCGGCCAGGCTGCGCAGAGAGCGCTTCTCCTCCTGCTTCGGGACGTCTGCCATCTGTGGCAGTGCCTCCAGGATGCAGGCTCTTGTCTCCGGCTTGGCAAGCAGCTCCTTTAGGGGCAGATCTGTAGAGTAGATCCTGCAGAAGGGCGCGGTGCCGGTATAGGACCATCTGTAGTCGCCGGGGCCAACCTCCGCCGGCGCAGTGCCTTCCGGAGCATGGGGGAGCCTGACCCTGGCCGTGCAGCCAAAGGGCACGTGCAGGGAGACCTTTACCCGGTTGTCCCCTTCGATCTTCCAGGCAGCATGCCAGGTGCCTGCTGCCGACCGATAGGTCACTTCGCAGGAGCCGAGCTTCTCCGAGAGCTCCGGCGCAAAGATTACGCGGCGAAAGCCCGGTACTTCAGGGCTGCGGCGAAGACCCGCTGCCCGCTCGTAGATCCAGCGCACAATGGAGCCGTAGGCGTAATGGTTGAAGCTGTTCATCCCCGTGGAGGAGACGTGCCCGTCCGGCAGCATCGAATTCCAGCGCTCCCAGACTGTGGTGGCACCAAGGTTCACCTCATAGAGCCAGCCCGGATATTCCTCGTTGAAGAGAAGATCATAGGCAAGGTCGGCGCGGCCGATTTTCGTCAGAACCTCGCAGAGAAGCGGCGTGCCAAGAAAGCCTGTCTGGAGTTTCCCGCCGTTGGCTTCCAGTTTTTCCACCAGCCGGCGCTCTATCAGGGCCGTATCGGCGCAAAGGCCGAAGCGGATGGCGAACAGGCAGGCCGTCTGGGTGTCAATGCAGCAGCGGCCGGTGCTGGAGAAGTACTCTGCGCGGATTTCCTCCCGGATGGAATGTGCAAGGGCGCGGGCCTCTCGGGCCTCCTCCTGCTTTTCCAGCAGTTTTGCAGTCTGTGCCAGAATCTCCGTGCTGTACAGGAAGCAGACCAGAGCGCAGAAACCGGTGTCGGTTCCGCCCATCACGGAGTCGGTGCCGCCATCCCCGTCAAGGGCCAGCCAGTCGCCGTAGTGGAACTGATCCCGCCACCGATGGCCATCTGCCTCCAGGCCCCGGACGTATTCCACCCAGGACCGCATGGCGGGGTAGTGCTGCCGGAGGATCGTCCGGTCCCCGGTGAAAAGATACAGGTTCCAGGGGAGGATCGTCGTGGCATCTCCCCAGCCGCAGGCTGTGGAGTTCACCCCAAAGGATGGCACCACATCCGGGACGGCGCCGTTCCGCTCCGCCTGCTCCTGCGCCATGTCATACAGGTACTTGGTGTAAAAGGCGTAGACATTGCTCTGGTAGAGTGCCGTGGGGGAGAAGACCTGCGCATCTCCGGTCCAGCCCATCCGCTCATCCCGCTGGGGGCAGTCGGTGGGCACATCGATGAAGTTGCTGCGCTTTCCCCACTCGGCATTGGCGATCAATCGGTTGATCTTTTCGTCCCCGGTGGTCAGGGTCCCAAGCGGTGCCACATCCGAATACAGTACCAGTGCCGTGAAGTCCTCCCGCTTCAGGTTCTCCACCCCCTCCACCTTCACGTACCGGTAGCCGTAATACGTAAAATGCGGCACCAGGTCCACCGGTTTCCCGTCTGAGCGATACCGATACTCCGCGTTTGCGGAGCGGAGGTTGTCGCGGTAAAAGCAGCCGTTCTGGAGCACCTCTCCGAACTGGAGATGCACCAGAGTGCCCGCCGGCACGTTGAGATGCAGGCAGAAGATCCCGGCGAGGTTCTGTCCAAGATCCAGCACCGTCTCCCCCGCGGGCGTGTGAATGAGCTCCCGGACAGGGACTCTGTGCTGCACCAGGACGGGGAGACTCAGCCGATCCATCCGCTTTCCCACAGGCGGCGCGGTACAGATCGCCTGCTGCAGCGGCAGCTCCGGCAGCGTGTCGTCCCGGTGCTCCCCGTCGTAGAGGTTGGAAAAGGTGATCTTCGAAGCCCGCACCTGCCAGCTCTCATCCGTTCCGATCACATCCTCCCTGCCGTCCTCATAGCGGATCCGAAGCTCTGCGATCAGCTTGTATTCGGTTCCGTAGAAGGGCTTCGGGTTCTGATCAAATCCGAACCGCCCCTTGTACCATCCGGTGCCGAGGAGGACCCGGAGCAGGGGTTCCTGGGTCTTTACGTGTTCTGTGACATCAAAGGTCTGAACCTGCACCCAGCGGTTGTAGTCGCTGCAATAGGGCGTAAGGTACTCTCTTCCCACCCGCTCTGTTCCGATCTGTGCCTCGTACAGGCCGAGGCCGCAGAGATACAGCCTGGCACTGCGGATCCGGTCTGCTGCCTCCGAGAGCGAAAAGGCCTTTTCAAAGATCGGATGACGGTTGACGCCGTTTCGGTCAGCGGCATCGTCCTCTGCTGCAAATCCCCTGCAGCTGATCCACTTTGCCTCCCAGGGTTCCCCTCGCTTTCCGGTCTCAAACCAGTTCTCCGCGCTCTGTGCCTCTTCCCCGGCATCGGTCCTGACCGACACCGTCCAGCGGTAGCGGGTGCGGGGCGAAAGGGCAAGATCCACCGGGGCAGCAAGGCTGTCTTGCGTTTTCCAGCCGGTATCCGCCGCGATCCGGACCATTCCTGTCCTGGGATTCTCCTCTCGGACTACGATTCGGGCTGCTTCCTGTCTCGTTCCCCTGGCATCCTCCACCGCCCAGTGAAAAACCGGCTTCTCCATCCAAAAGCCCATCGGCTGTTTCATGTGATTGACTTCACACGCTGTGATTTTCATTCTCTCCTCCCCTGCGCAGCCTGCCGCAGTTTTCCTCTTGTGTTTGTTCCAACCGTGCCCTGCGTTCCGGTGATTCCCGCTCTGTGCATCATCTTTGTCTCTGTCCTCACAGTCTGGGATATTCTGTCCGCAAACCCTGCCATTTTTCTATTGGCCTCTCAGTTGTAATCCTCGAGGCGCCACTCCTCCTTCCAGTCAATCCGGACCCTCCCGGCCGGATGCTCCGCATCCGGCTCTTCAAACACCAGCGGGAGCCAGACATAATCCGCATCCCGGGTGTTCCTCGCGGCATCGCAGAAGCAGAGGCGTACCGCCTCCGCATCCAGTCCCATGTCCGCCGCAAGGGCCGGTATCTCGTCCTTCCTTCCCGTGAACTGGAGGGCGAAGGCCTTCTCGTAGAACGCAGCCGGCAGATCCATGTGATCCGGCACCCACCGGTCCGCACAGGCGATGTAGAGATCCCGCTTTCCGTGCACCCGGAAGACGCAGGAGATCTGGGAATGGAACGAGGTGTGCGACACATCCCCGGGGTGCGGATCGCCAAGGACCGTGAAGGGGCCGTGGAAATCCTCTGCCACCGCCGCCAAAGAGGCGTTCGGCAGGTATCCCGTCGTTCCGCTGGTGATCAGGTAGTGCTTCCCGCCGCGGACGAAGTGGCAGGGCGCCTCCCGCACAAGAGGCGGATGCGGCTGTGGGAAGTGCCGGGTGAATGTTCCCGCTACATTGGTGAAGTCCTCCGTGAGGTCGGCGCAGATCAGCTCCGAATGGACATGTTCGAAGTAGTAGTACCCTCTCCCGTCCTCTCCCTTTGCCAGGTCAAAGTCCCCGGCGTCCATGCCGAAGGGCTGCAGACCGGTGCGCACGATCGTGTAGGGTCCCAGGAAGCGGTCCGCGGTGAGCACCGTGGACTGCTGGGTGCCGTCCCGCATCATGACCTTGACCCAGCAGACGTACTTTCCGGTCTTCTCCTCGTAGAGGATATGGGGGCGATCCAGCATCTGCCCGGGATACAGCGGGGAATTCCGATCTTTCAGATCCGGCGGGATTATCAGTCCGAGATCCTCCCAGTTGTAGAGATCCGTGGAGCGGTAAGCCCGCACGCCATAGGTCCAGATCCCGTTGTCCCCGGTTGTAAATTCCTTGTTCTCCCCGTACCAGTAATAGATTCCCTTCTCCCAGAACACGGAGCCCCCGTGCGCCTGAATTCTCTTTCCCTCGGTATCAAGCCAGATCTGTCCTGGCAGAAAGCTGTGCATTCTCTCCATTCTTCCCTCTTTCGCTGCCTTTTCTGTGGCCTTGTGGCGCGCTCCAAAGAACAAACGGGACTGTGCGTCTGCCCAGTCCCGTTCTCCCATCCGAATTGGAGGATTGTCACCCCTGCTCGACAAAGTCCGCAAGAACCGCATAGTCCCTCTCATCGTCGCAGTCGATGCAGCCCTCGGAGAGGAAGCTGTTCCCGGCTGCCGCTGCCGTGAAGATGTACTGGGAGAGCGTGGACTTCAGGTTCAGGCTGTCCCCCTCTGTAGAGTGATAGTAGACATCTGCTCTGCACGTTTTCACACATGCGATGAACTTCGCCATGTCAATGTTCTTCCTTAGTTTCACGATTGATTCCTCTCTGCCGGTACTGTGCCGGCGTCACACCCACCTTGTTTCGAAATACCCTGTCAAAGTAGCTGCGGGAGCCGAACTGCAGCTCCTCGCTGATCCGCTGGATGTCCTTCCGCGTGGTCAGAAGCTGCCGCTTGGCCGCGCCGATCCGGATCTCCAGGATGTAGTCACTGAGTTTTTCCCCGGTCTGCCTGGTGAACTTTCTCGTCAGGTAGTACTCCGAATAGCCGACCTGCTGCGCGAGTTTCGCAAGCTCCAGGGGCTCGGCATAGTGATGGCTGATATACTCCCGGACTCTTCGGATCTCCCGGGAGAGTCCCGAATCCTCCTGCAGCGCCTTCACATGGTCCAGAAATTCCCCATACATGCTTCGCAGGATCTCTTCGATGTCCGAGAGCTGCTGTGCCCGCTCGATGCGGCAGATATAGCGGTTTTCCATGAGCATTGCCGTATCCAGTGAGACCCCCGCCTCTGTCACCGCTCTGGCGCACATGGCACAGAAGATGATCAGGTTGTCCTTCGCTTCCCGGAGGTCGTCCGGAAGCCCAAAGTGCTGGAGTTCTCCATGGTATCCCTTCCCCCGCTGCACATCGGCGTCAAAGGAACCGGATTTTAAATCCTCCAACATGGCGGATTCCAGCTCCGCCATGCGGGCGTAGTCATTGTTTCCCGCCCGCTGCGGCACTTTCCTCTCGTCTGCGGCGGTAGTCCGCTCCAGCACGATCCGATCCCGCTCAAACTCCTCGTCATAGAGGGTGAAGTGGAGCAGGGCTGCGTACTGCTCCGCCTGTTCATGGGCCATGACAGGAATGCTCTCCATCACCCTGAGGTACTGGCGTTTTGTCTGCAGAGTGAGCGGCATTCCATCCAGCCGCTTCATCAGTGCCTCTGTCGTCACATTTTTCAGGAGAAAGGGGCCCAGCAGGAGCAGGAGCTTTATGTCCGTGCACCACTCCGAAATCCAGTGGATTCCTATGGGATCCTCCAGGATATGCGGTCTCTGGTCCCGATCCTGCTGCGCGGCCTGCAGCACGCTGCCGATCTGCAGGAAGACGCTAAGCTGCTCCTGATGATCTGCCGTGGAATGGAACAGGGTTCCGTCTGCCCCGTAGCACCAGGAGCCAAGATCCGCCGCTGCATGGATCTGTCCTCCCATCAAGAGGAGTCTCTTCTCAACCTGCGGTGCTGCTGTCTTTTTCCTCTGCGTGTTCTCCAGTGACATACTTTTTGCGATTCTCCTCATTCACCCGGCGGATCTCATCGATATTCCGATCCAGCCTGTAGAAGCGGTAGGCGAGGTAGACGCCCAGGTAGAGTACCATCGGAATCAGGGAGTACAGAAGGCGGATCATGGTAAGAGCGGAATCCGGCTGCACAGCGAGGGTTCCGTCATACCCTGCAAGGCCTATGATAATCCCCAGAATTCCGGATCCAATCCCGGCGCCCACCTTTTTGGCAAAGCCGTTGACCGCGCTCAGCGATCCCTCCAGTCTCCGCATTCCCCTGTACTCATTGTACTCTGCAAGATCGATGATGAGGAGTCCGGTCAGCATGGACATGGGGACAACCCCGGCGCCGGTCAGGAGAGCGCCGGCGATGAGCAGGCCTAGGTTGGAACCGGCAAAGTAGTTGACCAGGTACCCGACAGAGACAACAAGGAGCCCCACCCGTATGACCTTCGCCACCGAGACTTTTTTTAGAATCTGCGGCAGAACAAACATCATCGGAAGAATGACCACCTGGGCGGCTGCAAGAACGCCCATCATGCCGACATTTCCCACGATGTGCGTGAAGTAGTAGACATTAACGCCCATGTTTGTGATGACGTTCATGATCAGGCTTGCGAAGGCGACAATGTAGATGTAGGGGTTTCTGCGCAGAACCCGGAAGACGTCCCTCATCTTCACCTTGTCGCCGTGGGACTCCACATCCACATCCCGGGTCTCGGGAATAAAGACGAAGCGCAGGAGTCCGATCAGGGTGAGCGGAACGGCGAAGATCAGAATCAGCTGAATCCAGCCCTTCTGGGAGGTTGCCATCTTTCCCATCAGAACCGGGAAGATCACGTTGTAGATGAGGGTCATCAGCATCGGGACCACGCCGCCGTAGGTGGAGAGGGCGACATACTGCTTCTGCGTCGAGAACGCGCGGACCATGTAGACGGTGCCGTTTGCATTCAGGAATGTCAGAAAGATCGAGTTTGCCAGGCCGTACATCACCAGAATCCAGACGCACTTCATCGCCAGCGAATACTGTTCAGGGCAGCAGAAGAGTCCCACCGTCGCTGCCCAGAGGCCGATGATGCAGAGCTCATAGGGTCTTCCCTTGCCGAGCTTTGTCCTTGTCCCATCCACCAGATACCCGGCAAACAGATCGGTAATGCCGTCAATCAGCTTGCTGGCAAGGAGCAGAAAGCCAACTGTGGCTGGCGGCACGCCCAGCGTGTCCGTGCAGAAGATCGTGAGATATCCAATGATCATCGAAGCAATGCCCGTCGATCCCCCTCTGGTTGACCAGGCAAGGAGCTTCCAGAACGGGATTCCGTCCCGCTTTTTCTCTGCCCGCTTCATCTTTCTCGTCTTCTTGTCATCCTTGGTCTGTTCTGACATCTCTTTCTCCTCCCCTCCGAGTGACTTACCCCGGATACCTTGCAGGTTGCCCTTGCTACATCGTTATCCTAAGGGGAAATCCCGATCTGCCATATGTCTGATTTCGACAACTATGTCCCATTTTGAACAACTCGGACCCCGCACCGCAGGTTGGAAGGAAGCGCCCTATAGCAAAATGCTTGCGAGAGAGGGCGAACTTTCCGCTCTTTCCACAGGCATTTGCAGATCCTATTCGGTTTTTGACGCGGCAGACGGTATCTCCTGCAGGAATACGGCGGTCCCGTACCCGGGCAGGGTCAGGGATTCCTCGATCTTCCTTCCGGTGTAGAGATCCCGCAGCGGGGTGTGGACGATCACCTCCTGGGCGCTCTTGTCGTAATTCAGCAAAAACAGGTACCGCTCCCTGCGATCGGCGCGCGCCGCAATTTCGCAGCACGCCGGAGCGGTGAGGAGGCTGTCATAGGGGTCGGCGGCAGATAGCTTTTCAAGAAACACCCGTGCCGCTTCCTCCGAGAACGCACTTCCGAAGTAGTAGACGCGCCCTTCTCCCACCGGATTTTCGATGAGCGCGGGGACACCGCAGTAATAGCTCTCCTGATAGCGCGCCAGTACCTTCGCCTCCCCCAGCGGTGCCAGCTCCTCGTTGAACAGGACAGTCTCGATCCTGGTTCCCTCCCAGTCGGCGTGGATGGTTCCCTCATCCTCCGCAACAAAGGTGAACTCCCGCACCTCGCAGCCCGCAAGGTCCCGAAATACGCCGGGCAGCTCCTTCTGGGTGCACTGGCCGTTTGTCCCCTTCAGGCCGGCCCGGCAGCCAAACACCAGGCTCCCGCCCTGTGCGACATACTGGCGAAGGACCTCGGCCTGCCACTTTTTGGCGATGACGGCTGCGGGATAGAACAGCACCGCGTACTTTGCAAGATCCGCCGCCTTTGTATCCTCCCGAAGGTACACGAAATCCATCGGTGTATGGGTATGCTGCGCGGCGCGGCAAATGGCGGAGACGGACTGCTGCGCAATCTTTCCGTGCCAGGTATCCACCTCTGCATCCCACTGGTTGTCATAGGTCGTCACAAGGCCGACCTTTGCCTCGTAGGGCTTTCCCGCAACTGCCCCGATCTTCTGGAGGAGTCCGTGGATGTTCCGGATCTCCCCGATGCGCCGGTTCTCCCTTCCGGCGTAATCCAGAATCCCGTGCCAGTAGATCTCCGCCCCCATGGTTGCGGTTCTCCAGCGGAAATAGCTGACAAAGTCCGCCCCGTGGGCGATGCTCTGCATGGTCCAGAGCGTGATCTGGCCGGGCCTTGGGGAGGGCGATGCCGCGCTCCCCGTTCCGCCGTTGGCGCCGGACTGCTGCTCCATGATCCCGAAGATCCCATGGATGGAGCGGACCTCATCCAGACAGATGGACGATTCCCGGTCCCCAAGGCTCCCCTTTGGCGGCCGGTACCCCAGCGCATTGGCCATATTCGGATAGGAGTCGTAGGTGAGAAAGTCGAGGCTCTCCTGCACCATCCTGTGGTAGTCGACATCCGGAAAGATGCCGTTGGTGGTGATGAAATTCCCGGGCTTCAGATAGGGCCGGATGATCTCGCTCTGCATCTTTGCCCATCTGCAGGCGCTGTCGGAGACAAACCGCCGGTAATCCAGCATCTCATGGGGATTGTGGTTTCCGGACGGCGTCAGCCGCGGGGCCTCCACCTCTCCCCAGCTGCTGTAGGTCTGATTCCAGAAGACGGTGCCCCAGGCCTTGTTCAGATTTTCAATCGTCCCATACCGGTCCTTCAGAAAGCTGCGAAAGGCCAGGGTATCGCTGTCCGAGTAAAATTCACTGACCTCGCAGTTGATCTCATTGTCGATCTGCCAACCGATGACGGAGGGATGGGGCCCGTAGTGGGCCGCCAGCTTCCCCACGAGCTCCCGGACAAACCTCTGGTAGATGACGGAGTTGTAGTTGTAGTGCCTTCTTGCGCCGTGGCGGTACAGGGCACCGTCGATCCGCGCGTTGAGGACCTCCGGGTACCGCTGCGTCAGCCACGCAGGGGGCGTCGCCGTGGGCGTTCCGAAGATGACCTGCATGCCGGCCTTTTGGCAGTGCGCCAGGAAGTCGTCAAAGAAGTCGAAGGTGAACACGCCCTCTCTTGGCGAAAAGATGTTCCAGGCAAACTCGGCGATGCGGATCACCTCGATGCCGGTCTCCCGCATCCTGCGCAGGTCCTCGTCCCACAGGGACGGGTCCCACTGCTCCGGATAGTAGTCTGTGCCCATCACCAGGCGTGTTCCGTCCAGGGGTCTCTTCATTTTGTCTTTTCTCCCCCTATCCTGTACTTCACTCTTTGTTCTCCCAGGCGAGAAGAAGCATGCCCTCTTTTCCCGGGAGGGAGACCTGCGTCCTGCCCGACGCACCGCGAGAAAGCAGGGTGTCTGTCATCTCCCAGGTGTCCACCAGGCGGATGTTATACTTCCTATCCCCGGGCAGATTTAAGAATGCGATGCAGGGGCAGTTGTGTGCAAAATAATGCAGAAAGACCTGCTCCCCCACGTGCCCCGCGCAGAGGCGGTTCCCGTCGAGAAAGCCTGCGAACTGCTCCTTTGGCATGCGCGCAACCTGCCGCATGACCTCCGGGACCTCGGCCGCGCGGGCCGGATCCTGCATCTTCTCCAGGAGCTTCTCCTGGTCCATGGACGCATCCAGGGGATCCGGCTCGGGATCACCGGGCAGGCTTTCCATCAGCGCGCGCAAAAAGGCGATGCGCCGGGGTGCCTCCCCGTGGAGCGTGCCGCCCTTGGCCCACCAGAGGATCGGGTCCGCCCCGGTCTTTCCGGAAAACCAAGTCTCGGCCTCCTCCCTTGTGAGGAAGGTCTCCCCGTGGGTTGCGTAGCCGCCAAGGACCGACGTCGTCCAGAAGCGGTGCAGAAGCTCCCGGGCCGTGATATTCCCCCAGTTGTAGGGGAGATTTCCCTCATAGGCGCACTCGTCGAAGAGAACCGGCTTGTGATACCGCTCCTGATAGAGGGGCGTGCGCATGACCGCGCTGCTCTGCAGGCAGACATGGGTGGTCGAGGGGTCCGAGAAGTCCCACTCGGTGATGCACTGGTGGTTTGAGAGGAGGTGCCCATAGGGATCCTCCCTGCGAAGGAGGGCGGCAAAGTCCTTCCACCAGCTCCTGTCAAAGCGGTCCATCAGGTCGTACTCGTTGGCAAGGCTCCACCAGAGGTTCGGGAAGGCGGAGAGCCGCCTTGCCGCATAGGAGAGGTAGGCAAGGCACTGGTTCTTTGTCATCGCGGCAAAGCCCCAGTGGTCATAGGGGTGGAACAGGATGAGATCCGCCTGGATGCCCAGCTGCCGAAGGCGCACAAGGTTTTTCTCCAGCATGTCCCACCAGCCATCGTCCGGCGCGGCAAAGTCAAAGCTTCCGTCCTCATTTCTTGCAAAGGGGAAGCGCTCCGGCTCCTCGTGGTTGAAGTCGTAGTGCTTTGGGAAGAGGCAAAGCCGGATCTTGTTGAAAGGGGAAGCTGCCAGCGTCCTATAGGTGGTCTCAAGGAGCGTCTTCCGCTGGTGAATCATCCCGTAGATCGTCGTCCCGACGCTGAAAAACCGCGTCCCGTCCTCATAGGCAAGGTGGATGCCCTTTGCCTGCACCATGCCGTGCCGGCCGGGGTCCGCCGGCGCCACCTGGCAGGTCTCCTGAACCGGATCCCCGCCGGGGACCTGGAACCGGACGTTCAGCGTCCCGGGCGCCTTGGGGTAATAGCGGATCGTGTAGCGGCCCGCGCCGCGGTAAAAGCCCTCCGCCTCTGTCGTCTGCGTGGTGCCGTCTTCTTTTGTGAGCACAAAGGTGCCGGGGAAGCTGACCCCGATGGGGGCGCTCTCTGGCACGGCTCCGTTCACGTTCCACTCTGCTGTCTCATACTGTCTCAGGTTCAATGCTCGTTCTCCCTTCTGTCATTCCCGGACGGCAAGCACCAGGATATCCGGTGTCCCGGGAAGGGGTACGCTGATCTTCCCGGATGCGTGCTGCATGCAGCGGACTTCTCTCATCTGCCAGGTGTCCAGCACCCGAACGGTGTAGGCGGCGTTCCCGGGGAGGGAAAGCCGGCAGGAAGAGGGCTGGTGCGCGCCAAAGTAGCGAAGATAGGCAAGATCCTCTACCTGCCCCGCGATATCCCGGGCGCTGTCCTCAAAATCCTGGTAGTCGCTGTCGGACATCGTGGCAAGGTCCCGCTGCACATCGGTCATCTTGCGCGCCTCCTCCGGGTCCAGGAGGCGCCTTTGCAGGACCTCCCGGTCATGGTCGGGGTCCAGCGGGCAGGGGTCGATAGGTCCCGGAAGGGACTCCAGGACAGTTTTGAGGTATGCGATCCGGGAAACCTCGCCCCGGAGGGTCCCACTCTTGGCCCACCAGAGAACGGCGTCTGCGCCGCCGTCATCCGGCACCCGCCCCGCATCCTTTGGGGCAAGGAGGGTCTCCCCGTGGGAGACAAAGCCCCCGGCACATATCCCGTCCAGATGCGGCGCATCAGCTCGCGGCCGGTGAGATCTCCCCAGGCATAGGGAGATCCCCCTCATATCCGCACTCGTCCACCACAGGCTTCCGGAAGCGGCGCCGGCAGGAGGGAATGCGGAAGGTGCGGATTGTCTGCAGGCACACGTGGGTCGTGTCCGGGTTTGAGAAGTCCCACTCCGTGATGCATTGGTGATTGGAGAGAAGATGCCCATAGGGGTCCTCCCGGTGCAGGAGCGCCGCAAAGTCCGGCCGCCAGGACCTTTCAAAGTGGGTCATCGTGTCGTACTCGTTGGCAAGGCTCCACCAGAGGTTCGGAAAGGCAGAGAGCCGCCTTGCCGCATAGGAGAGCGTGTCCTCGCACTCCTTTTGGTCATCGCGGCAAAGCCCCAGTGATCATAGGGGTGGAACCGGATGAGATCCGCATGGATGCCATGATCCAAAAGGCGCTGGATCGTCTCCTCCAGCCGGCTCCAGAAGGCCTCATCCGGCATGGAGAAGTCAAAGCGCCCGTCCTGCCCCCCCCCGCACAAAGGGGAATTGCTGCGGCTCCTCCCGGTTGTAGAAAAAGTACTTGGGAAAGAGGCAAAAGCGCACCTTGTTAAAGGGGGATGCGGCAAGCGACCGGAGGGTCTCTTCCAGAA
>Ga0256404_1010300_pt1 | contig 12977 bp, 11 predicted proteins | sample RumenRJG_01DNA_FD_185990 | JGI IMG/M metagenome (GOLD analysis project Ga0256404, IMG submission 185990) | Bovine rumen microbial communities from Lethbridge, Alberta, Canada - RJG_01 | ecosystem: Host-associated > Mammals > Digestive system > Stomach > Rumen | place: Canada: Alberta | collected...
CAGAGTTTATCACAACCACCATATTACCTCTACGATCATTGATAGCCTGACCGCTTCCACCTATGAACAACTCTTTTATAGCAACTTTACGGTCTAATGATACCTGAATTGCCAAGTACGTGATGCCAAAGCCTCCCTGCCCCAGCACACGCTCTATTCTGTATTTTCCACCTTGCAAGGTGGTGTTAGGTTGTAGGTGTTGCATTTGCTATTTTTGTTTTTTTATAATGTCTGGGGAATAGCCACAGCTAATCAAATAATTCCTGGCTTTATAGAAATCTTGCTGAGAAGTTTCTTTTCCTAATATTATACCATTTAACAATTCCTTAGGGAAATCCACGAATTTATTAAATTGTTTCTCAGGAACTTCATATGGAATAACAATAATATCCCCATCATTGTAATTAACCTCGGCGATTTTTTGTTCAATCGTTACATATCTAATTTCTTTTTGTTTCCAATAATGCTCTTTAAGTAATCCCATTGTAGCATATAGAAGCCTATCATCATCTTGACATTCTTGTAAAGACACACTGTTAGCGATATTCATAATCGTTTCCTTTAAGCCCTTTTTAGTCCATCTTGTTTTAATATATTCACAAGGAACTATAAGAGCTGGTACTTTAGAAAGTAATGTGGCTTCATTTCTTAGGACGTCTTCGTTTACAACAAGATTTATACCATGACCTTCATTACCAAAGTATTTCCACATATATTTAGAATTTGGACTAGTGCAAAAGCTAATAATGTATGGTCTATACATTTGAAAATCTGGGTCAAACCACCAACTATTTTCCTTACAAATTTCTTGAACTATTGGTTGAGCCTCATTTCTAATCCATTCATAGTCCTTCTTGCTGAAGTACTTATAGTATCTTGCTAACCAATTGATTCTATCTGGCTTAACAATCTCAAATAGAGTTTTAAAGGATGTGTAGTGATATAATAATCCCATATTCTTTTCTGACGGAATCTAACTTAATTGTTAAAAACATCTTCGTTAAATGTATCTATAAGATATTGGTCAGATTTTTCTTGCGCATATGAGAAAGTCGAGACATCTACACCATTCTCCATCATTATTACAGTTAAGTTATCTTTAGATTTATCATATATTATATAATAAATATATTGTTCATCTTTATCAAAGAAATGCACTCCAAATTTCCCGGAATTATCATATCTCTTTATTGGTGATTCTAATATATTATTTGTTTTAAAGGATGAATATTTGCTGCTTCCTATGAGCGATGAAAAACGCCTAGAAAACTCTTTGTTGTCAGATAAACCGACTTCATATGGGTATTTTCCAACTTTATTTGCAATTAATCTTACCAAATCACTTTCTTCGGTCTTAGTAACAGTGTTCGTTTGTTTAGAGCTTAGACTACTTGTCTGATTTTGCTGAATAGATATGGAAGAATTGCTTTCATGAGGATTGGAAGAATCCAAAGTTGGTTTGTCTTGATTTGAATACACCACAAAACCAATAATAATCGCTATTGCAATACCCGCAATCCATCCTATTGTTGAATTGCTATTATCTTGTGTTGTTGAAGAACCATAGTTTTGAGAGCCTGAAGTAGATGTCGTTTCATGTCCACCTCTATCTATGATTGTACTTTCGTCCCCACTCATATTGTTGGTGTGGTTTGAGTCCTGATTCGCTTGTTGTTCCATATACTGCAAAGCTTTCTTAGCATCTTCATATCCTTGCTCTGCTGCCTTTTGCAACAATCTCTTGGCTTCAGGCCTATTTTTTCTCACGCCATCACCTTCTAAATAACAAATGCCCAAATTATACTGGGCTGCGGCAATACCTTGTTCTGCAGCCTTTTTGTACCATTTTACCGCCTCGTGGGAATCCTTTGTAACACCAGTTCCTTCGGAATAGCATGCCCCTAAAAGATATTGGCCGTCAGGATTATCTTGCTCCGCAGCTTTTTTGAACCACTCAAATGCACCGCTATCATTAGCAGATACCCCGATGCCGTCTAAATAGCAAAAACCTACTTGTATCTGAGCATTCGCATATCCCTGGTTAGCTGACTTGCTATAATACTGATATGCTAAATTCTCAATTTTATCTGTTCCCCATCCTTCTTCATAACATCTTCCTAGTTGGAATTGTCCTTCGGCATCGCCTTGTTTAGCCGCTTTTTCAAACCATTCAAATGCTTTATTATTGTCCTCTGGGACTCCATCACCAGCCAGATAGCATTTCCCAAGATTTGTTTGAGCAGAAGCAATTCCCTGTTCTGCTGCCATACGGAAGTAGTAGGCAGCATCAGCTTGGTGCTCCTCTCCACCAACTCCCATTTGGTACATAATCCCTACTAGAAGTTGTGCGTCTGCATTTCCAGAATTTGCTATACCTCGAACAGTTTCTAAACCCTTTTTGTTGTCAGAGTTTATTAATGTGACCATTTCCTCAACGGTCATGTTATTATTCCCCTTACCTCCTTCACTGATAATTGTTTCTTCATTCCGATCTTCTAAAATCTTATTTTGTTCTTTTACAAGATTCTCCAGCTCTTCCGCATCTTCATCTGTAGCTTCTTCTTCACCGCTACCACTATAATCAAATAGCCAACCTAATTGTTGTAAGATAGCAACAACAATACAGTCGTGGGTCATTGGATAGCCTTCAACATCCGCCCCGAATAACTCTTTTATTTCTTTTTTAATTGTATCTATCTGTTCCTTAGTAGCACCTAAATCCTTAACAAAGTCTATGTCTTCGCCTTTAGTCTTAACGATTTCTCTATTAAAAACTTCTTTTGTTATAGAAACAACACCAATGCTGACTAAGTCAACATAGTATTTTTGTTTCACATCTTCAGCTTTTTGGGGTCTTTCTTTTCGCTTAGGCTGCATCATCCAGTTAATAAGCTTATACATTAAGCCCAAATTACTCTCAGGAAGATCGTCCTCCTTGAATTCTTCTATGTCAAATTCTAATGGACTTTTACCTGTTAATAAGTTGAATATAGTCGCTCCGACAGCATAGAGATCAGTCCAAGGGCCAAATTGCTTAAAAAGCATACCGGTTTGTTCTGCAGGAGCATAACCTGGAGTAAAATACAATGCCGTTGATGTCATTTCACTTGGAGTTATCTGCTTGCTTGCTCCAAAGTCTATCAGCACAATACTATTGTTTACCAGCATTATATTGGCTGGTTTAATGTCTAAGTGCCATATTTTGTACTGATGTATTTCAGATAAGGCATCTAATAATTGCGGCAGGATGTCCATTACTTCGGATTCCGTCAAAGGATGTCCCTCTCTCTTCATTTTTGAAGCTAAAGATTCGCCCTCAAGATAATCCATGACATAATACACCGTATTATTTTCCTCGAACAAATCATAGACTTTCACAATATGTTCATTGTCTAATGACATGATGCGCTTAGCCTCTTTCTTGAACTTCTCTTTTTGCTTTTCGAAAAGAGTGTCGTTTGCTGAATTGGAGACTTGGATAACAGTTCCAACCCTCTCATTTACTCCATTAAGAAACAGCTCTTTAATGGCAACCTGACGATTGTCGGATGTTTGCACAGCCAAGTATGTGATGCCAAAGCCTCCCTGACCCAGCACTTGCTCTATTCTATATTTTCCACCTTGTAAGGTGGTGTTAGGTTGTAGATGCACCATATGTCTTATTTCTTTTTGTTTTTGATAAAACTAAATAGGTTCTGTATCCGTTTGTAAAATGATAGTTCCTTTGGAGCCTCTTTGACAATAACCACATCATTGTTATCCTCAACTACCGCATCGTCGCCATCTTCAACGACTACTTGGGGAATAATATTGATGACATTGCAACGGGCTGTAGACTCTTCATTGACAAGTTTATCATCACCTTCTTCTGTGATAACATCCTTGATGTGAATGATCCATGCGCTGTGGTTATCTTGATTACATTTTGTAAACTCGATTAACTTATTCCTTTTTTCTTCATCAGTTAATTGGGAGGACAGCAGAGCAACGAGCTGGTCATTGTCCATTCGTTCTAGCATGCCATCAGAGCACATGTAGAAGTATTCATCAGGCAGGATGTCTGTGATATGGATGATGTCTGGACGCATGCGATTATTCTCTCCTGGGGTCATGGCTCTTGTCACAATGTTCTTTTGAGGAAATGTAGCCATCTCCTCATAGGTAATTTCACCAGCTTGGAAAAGGTCAAAGACAAGAGAGTGGTCACGAGATTGATAAAGAATGCCCTCATCAAGTTTACTAGGACGAATATGATAGATGCGACTATCACCGATATGAGCAGCTGTAACACCCTTATTATGTAAGTATAATAAGGTGAGCGTGGTGCCCATCTTTCTAGGATTGCCATCGTCATACTTGTCCAATTCGGTATAAGCATATTCCAAGGCATCACGCAGTTGGTCATCTGTAAAAGAGACTTCTTGAATGCTCTGCTCAAACCACCTTACCAATGACTGGCAAATAGTCTGACTAGCAACTTCGCCCTTTTCATGACCTCCCATTCCATCGCATAGAACAAACAGACGATTATCCCACTGGGCTATGGAGTCTTCCTGATTGGGCCGTTGGCCAATCTCATGGATAAAAAGTGGCGGATATATCGAAATCTTCATAAGCTACGAAAGTTTAAAGGTTACTGTAGTATGTCCCATCGTGATGCTGTTGCCGTCAGTCAGACGAATAGAGTCACCAGCCTCTATGGGCAAACCATCGATAGTGGTTTGGTTCTTGTTCTGATAGTTGCTCAGAACTGCTTTCTTGGTCCCATCTGGTAACGTGGAGATCGTGATGCTGCAATGCTGGCGGCTCATATAGCGGTCGGTAGTCTCTATCTGTACGGTAGCAGTAGAGGTTGATGCTTTTCTGCCTACAATATTTCTTCCCTCTTCAAGCGGATAAATGACACCACCAAATTGCAGGCATACCTTGGATGATTCCTTCGCAGAAGGCATCGCTAATTGAGTTGCACCATAGCTACCACCAGTCAATTGGGTTGCGCCACAATCTGAAGATGCTTGTTTGGGTGGTGCATAGTAAGTCTTCGCCTCCAAAGGCTCTTGTTGAGGCTGGAACTTGACTTGAAGAACGGTTTTGCACGAAGGACAGGTGATATGTTTTACCTCTTCGTTTTTCGAGTTCTTCACATCGAGCACAACGCCACACTTTGGACACTTTATTCTTTTGGTCTGCATATCGTTACCACTTAATGATTGTCATATTGTCATCAAACTTGCCCCACATCACGGGATGCTGCTTATCGCCTGATTTTTCCGTCACACCATTGTGGACGAAGTCGAATAGTTCGCGGGCGGTAATCTGGCGGTTTCTGTTCTTATCAGCTCCTCCGCGCAAACCTCGTTCCAAAAAAATAGTAAAAAGACTGTTCTTAAAGGGAGTCTCTTTTGATGGTTCTGTAGAGCGCGAAGAGAGAAACAGCATCACATTTTGACTATTATAGTTAGCGGCCTGCTGCCTAGTTGTACGCATCTTGCCTGCATAACAAGCATCGGCAATAATTATTTTTCGATTAGCTTTGCATCCTTTCAACATTTTGAAGATATGCTGGTAAGTCAGTAAACCATCATAACAGACTAAAGCTCCAGGTGTACCATGTCCACTGAAATAGAGAACGACAGCATCCTCGCTCTGAGCATCCTCAAACAAAGTGTGCATACTACTCAACAGAGCAGATTGCGTTGCATCGCTATTTACCAAAAGAGTGACAGTTGCGTCTTTTGTGGCATTGAACACATTGGCTATAGTCTTTGCGTCATTATCACTGATGCGAAGATCATTCGCTGTACCTGGATAATCGGCAATGCCCACACTAACTACATATACCTTTGCTTGTATTGGTGTGATGCAGACAAAAAACTGAATTATGAAAAGCCCAATCTGCTTCATTACACAAAAGCATTCATATCATCTACATTAGCATCATTCATATAATCGGGCATATCAGGAGCCACATCAGGATTCTCCATTGCAGCAGTCATCTGGTTAGGATCTGGTTCGTTATTCAAATCACCTAATCGTGCCATATTACCTTCTCTGTCCATAATGACATCTGCATCAGTTGGTGCGAAATTATCATCCATATCGATGATAGCGACATCGGCCTGCCCATCACCAGTAGAATCGTAGCCCACTACCAAGTGACCTTCTGCATTAGCATAGCCGACTATATGTACATCATCTCCCATATCAAAGTTCTGGGCAATTTGTTGTTCTACGACTTGAACATCCGAAGTGTCGCTAACAGGATGAACTTCTGCTACAGGTTGAACAACCACATCTGGATGGGCATCTGTAGGAGTAGGAACTTCATGAGCACGAACTTCCGGATTCACCTGGTGGGCAAAATCGTTTTTCTGCTCTGGTGTCATAGCGTTCCACTCATCTGCCGTATAGGTATTGTAGATACCACCATGCCAGATAAATACGCCTCCAGGACCAACCTCTGCACGGGCAGCAGCAAAGGCTTCGCCGAAAGAAAGGTCGTTGTGCATTTGGGCTACGGAAAGAGCTGTTTCTGTGGCTGTATCTGCCTGTTGAGCTTCCGTGCCTGTAGCATCTGCATTTTCTTCGGGGACATCAGTCTTCGTAGCTGCAATCGTTTGCCCTGCATACGAAAGTCCGGCTCCTAGCAGAATGCCAGAAACCCCGCCAAGGGTTACATGCTTCCATGAGCCACCTTCTTTTTTACTCTCTTGTTGTCCGTTAATAGTTGGACTCTTTTCAATAATAGTTTCTTCGTTCATATTGCGATTGTTTAAATTTGTTTGCAAAAGTAAAACAATTCTGTGATAGGCTCAAGTTATTGAAGGGGTTCTGTAGGAAATGTCCGTTTAACTGTACGAAATTACTTTTTGTATTTTGTTTTGCAGAAAGGACAAGCATCACTTTGTATCAACACTTCATAGTCTTGAAAGCCGAAAAAGCGACCACACTTAGGGCAAGTATAGTCCCGCAGAAGTTTCTTCTTCAACTCTTCTTGTTTCTCTATGCTATTATCGTTGAATCGCCTATAAAAGCCATAAAGCATAATCAATAAAGCTATAGTAGTAAAGAAGTAAGCCACACTTCTTATTTCTTCTGGACCAACTCCTGCTATCAATCCCCCAAGCATAGTAAATCCCATCGGAACACTTGCCAACAATCCAATATTTTTCTGCTGCTTGCGAATGCGAATATTTTCCAGATTATACTCTTCCCACACTTGTCGCATAGGACGAATATCTGCTATTTCTATCTTAGGTTCTTGCAGGGCTGTCCAAGGAAAAAGATAGCGTGAATTACCCAACTCTATTTTGTCACTTTCAGTAACGGTTTTGCTTTCAACAGCTATTCCATTAACGAAAGTTACGTTTCGCTCATTTAGGTTTTTAACGTGCCATTTTCCTTTACCTGCTGGCTGTAAGGATATATGATGACGGCTTACATCCATTGGAACGCTTCCCGCCTGCCCATAGCATTTAAGATTACCATCTTTGATGATGCTGAGTTGCCTAGTTTGTGGATCTCTTCCTATTATAAATTCCATGAGTATTCCTATATTTTTGTTTGAACTAAAAGTTCCTTGACCCTCTTTAAAGCTTCTTTAGAGATAGGCAACTGAAATGAGAATCGCTTAAAATCTGAAAGGATTAGTCGCTGCTTAAGAACATCTATTTGGTAAATATAATTCATATTGACTATAAACCGTTTGCCAATTCGCATAAATTGCTTGGTTTGGTCACCAAGTTGAGCCGCCAAAGCTTTTTCTGTATTAGACAAATTCATTGTAATACAGACTTTTTGCTTATTCCCAACCACAATGTTCGTATAATTTCCGTCACCCTCAAAAAAGACAAGATCAGCCATATTTATACGGATAAGCATATTGCGCGAATTAAAATAAATCAATTTAGTCATGATGGTACTTTATTATAAATATTAGTTGGCTTCATTCTGACAATAGTCATTAAATATAGTTGGCATAGCATAAAAACATAGAACCGACACTTAGCAAACGCCTTCTTATGTATGCCATTCCACCTCTTCGGCGCATCATTTAAGACACACCTTCAGCGTGGAACATTGCAAAGATAAAAAATATTTCCGAAACTAAAAAAGAATTCATCGAGATATTTGTATAAAAAAATATGTTGAGTGTACGAAATGAGGAATACTAATGCTTAACCTCTACATGTCAATTTTTCACGATTTGAAATATGATCAAAGCCCAACGACTGACCAAATTCAGTGAAATTGCTAACCAAATTCAGTGAATTTGCTGACCAATTTCACTGAATTTGGTTGATAAGTGTTGTTCATTCGTTTTGCAAAATGCAGAACATTTGAGAATAAAAATTATTGCTGTCCGCTAAGGCTTAATTTCAGTTTTGTCGGGTTTTAGCAGAAAACCCTGCGAAGTAAAACTCTGAGTTCGACCATCATCACAGCTTATCCGAGCGCCAAACAAAAAACCGCAGGCACATGTGTGTGCCTACGGCTTAATGGAATCAATGCCCTATTCCCTCTCCAAGTCCCCCAAAGGAGGGAGGGCTTTTTCATTGCCTGCCGTCACATGGTCTTCAGAAGTCAAACTCAAAGTCGCCGATATTTACCTTATTACTGCCCTGTGTGGCGCTGACCTCAAGGCGGAAGTACTGCCACTGCCGACCGGTAATGTCGAGGTCATACTTGGCACTCTGGCCGCTCTGGTCAGGCAGTCGGGTGTCGCCGGTCACGGTGGCGATGGTGGTCCACTCGTCACCTGCGTTCTTCTTCGCCATCACCCTCCAGTGCTTCGGTCTTTCTCCCGGATATGAGCTTGTATATGCGCCGGTGATGAGTGTGTAGGCTGTCGGGGTGATGAGGCGACTGCTTTGGAACTCTACGAAATACACGCCATTGCGCCTTTGGCTTGTACACCATATAGTGCTGGCGTTGCCGTCGAAGATGTTGTTGTAATCACAACCTGCGATGTTGTGCGTGCCATCAGTAGCCTTGAATGAGCAGTCTTGACGGACGGTGAATCCCTGGCGTGTGGTGACGTTGCGGTCGTCGCAGCGCCAGTGGATGGTGAACTTGGCTACTCCGTAGTCCTTGGCGAGGCTCTGCAGAATGTCATAGTTCTGCTGGAAGATGCCCTTGATATAGTTGACCACATAGGAGATGGTGTTGAGACTGGTAGAAGTCTTGTCTGCCACAGAGAATTGGCTGGCATAGAGGTCGGGGAACTGTCTGCGGATAGCCTCTGCCAAGTTGCTCTCGGCGCCTGCAACTCTGGCGTCCTCCCACTCATCCACGGTGAGCAGCATGCGCCAACTCTGCATGGCGCGGTTGGGCATCAGCAACTGGTGGCTGTAGTTCTCCGTCGGGGTGGTGGTATATTCGTGTTTGGCGGGAAAGTCGCCGTTTTTTGAGGGTGTTTCCTGATACTGATAAACCAATGCTGCGGTCTGCGGTGCAGAAGTGATGTTGACGGTGTACTGGTCGGAAGGATTTGCCACCGACCAACAGATTTCCTCTGCCACGTCGCAGTCGTTCACGAGTATGTCAGCTGGTGTCTGATGGCTGGGATGCCAGAATTTATCATCTCTCCAAACATAATACACAGGTATCGTACCCGTATAGGTCCACGTCACCTTATTCCCAGAAGTGTTTTTCTTTACGCCCAGGTCTTTATGACTCTGCGAATTGCTGACAGAAAACGATGTGCCGTTGGTGGTGCCGATAGAGGAACTGCCTCCAAGGCTGAAGGTTGACATCGGACCACTTGCACTAGCACCTACGGTAGATCCCCAACTGACGCCAATGGTCTCCGTTGTTGAATGTGAAGAGCCTGTTGTGATATTGGTGGTCGATGTATTGTTGTCGGTAGTGGGTGCTGCGGCCTCCAGGGTGATGCTGCCATTGCCCATGAGGTCCATAGATGTTTCGTATTGCGACAGGAACGAACCAAACCAACGATTATAGATGCCATAGTTTGTGGCAATCACCCATATGTCTGAAGGACGTGCATAGTAGATTCCGTTACCCATTCTAAGTGTGACGTTCTGCTTCATGTAGTAGTAGTCCTTGTTGCTCTCCATATTGTGAATGCCCCATGAACTGACTTTTATATTCACACGATTTGCGTAATGCCGTGTTTTATTACTCCAATTTCTCCAGTCAATGGCTCCGTTGAAGGTGAACGTCTCGCTGGCGTCCATCAGTTCATTGATGGCGCTGCTGCCATTGGCACGCATGGCATAGTGGTGGCTCTTAGCACTCTTCTCGCTCTTTTTCTCGGTAGTGTTGAGCCACTCAGCGGCAGCATCAGCGAGCGTACCGCTGATGTAGGGCGTGCGCTCCTGTTTCCCTGTCACAGTCTCAGGCTCGGTAGCATTGCCCTCACCGTCGTCAGAGTGGATGTAGGCTGTTGTCTCCTCCATATACGGCTCCTGCAGGAAGTAGTCCGTCGGCCCCATGACGACCATCTCTGCCCACACGGCGTCGAGGTCTTCGCTACCAGCGCGGGGCTGGGCTACGCGCTGTATGTTTGCCATGCGGGCCTTGATGCGGTCGGCGGTGGGCGACGAGGCAACGGCTTGCTCGGCTTCCTCCTCGGAAATGTCGAAGATGGTCTTAGCCTGATCCATCTCAATCTGCAATGCCTTGGTCAGGAACACGAGGCCGAACATGGCCATCTGCTTTTGCGTAGGACGTTCGATGGCTATGTAGCCGCCTTCCATGTATTTTTGCACCATCGTAGTGATCTCCTCCTCCGAGAGCTTGTTCTCCAGGTCGAAAACGCTGCCCGGCAGCAGTACCATGCGCGTGTCGGGCTCGATGGTGGCTGTCGTCGTGGGCAGTCGCTTCACCAGTGCCTCACCGGTAGAGCCCTCGTCAAAGGGTTGCAGCACGGCAGTGGGCAGGTCGGCCATCACACGGACACTCATCAGGTCAGCGGTCGGTATCAACTCATCCGTTCCCTCCTCTACAAGGTTCTCAATATTCACGAAGTTGTCATCACGGTCAGAGCAGGCTGTGAACGCCAGTATCGCGGTAACTGCTGTTGCATAGAGAAATAATTTCCTTTTCATGATCTCATATATTATGATGCTAAGCTGTTTTCTGATTGCAAAGATAAGCATTTTATCCAGAAATATTGCTGTCCGCTAAAAGTTTTTGGGCAATAATAAAAATTAGGCTGAAGCCCCGTCGCCCGACCCTGTCAAGGGAACTGGCGTGAATGATTTCCATGATGGTTTGCCTGAACGTGCCAAATGAGAATATTGTGCGCTCCACGACACAGCAAAGAGGGCATTACATCACGCCGTCTTCGCGTAGTTTCAGCTGCCATTTCCATGCGGAGGCGAGGACGTCTTCGAGTTTGGCTTCTGCTTTCCAACCTAACACCTGGTTGGCGTGATCGACATTGCCCCAGACTTTTTCAATATCGCCTTCGCGACGCGGTGCGTATTCCCAGTTGACCTTCACGCCCGTCGCTTTTTCAAACGCCTGCACCACTTCGAGGGTACTGACTCCCGTGCCTGTTCCGACGTTGAAGTATTCGATGGCAGGGGTGTCTTCACCGAGCACGCGTGCCATCGCCTTGACGTGTGCCTTGGCAAGGTCAACAACATAGATATAGTCGCGGATGCAGGTGCCGTCGGGTGTGCCGTAGTCGTTGCCAAAGATTTTGAGTTGCTTTCTGACTCCGATGGCGGTCTGTGTGACAAAGGGGATGAGGTTCATGGGCACTCCATTGGGCAGTTCGCCGATGTTCGCCGTAGGATGGGCACCTATCGGGTTGAAGTAACGGAGAATAATGGACTTGATTGGCGCGCCGCTATGCACATAGTCTTGAATGATTTCTTCGTTGATTTGCTTCGTGTTTCCATAAGGCGAGAGGGCTTTCTGGATGGGTGCCTGCTCGGTGACGGGCAGATTCTCCTCCGTAGGTTGTCCATAGACGGTGCAGCTGGACGAGAAGATGATGCCTCCGACATTGTATTGTGGCATCAGTTCGAGCAGATTGATGAGGCTGACGATGTTGTTACGATAGTACATCAGCGGTTTCTCCACGCTCTCGCCCACTGCTTTTGAGGCTGCGAAATGGATAATGCCGTCGATGTGCGGATACTTTTTGAAGAGATTTTCAGTCGCTTCCCTGTCCTGCAAATCGATTTTTTCGAATGCCGGACGGACGCCTGTTATCTTTTCTATTCCATCAAGGACATTGATGTTTGAATTTGACAGGTTGTCGGCTATCACGACGTCATAGCCCGCCTGTTGCAGTTCTACCGTCGTATGCGAACCGATATATCCTGTTCCGCCTGTGACTAAAATGGTCTTTTTCATATTTCTAATTCATTATTATTCTAATCCTAACAATTTCCTGAGTCCGCCATCAACGCCCGAAAAGCCCATGAACGCCAGCGAGAGCAGTCCTGCCGTGACGAGCACGATGGGTATGCCCTGCATTCCCTTCGGTATTTTCACCAATGAGAGTTGTTCGCGAAGTCCCGCGAAGACGACGAGTGCGAGCGCAAAGCCGATTGCTGTAGAGAAAGCATAGACCACGCTCTGCAGGAGGTTGAAGTCTTTCTGTATCACGAGGATGGCAACTCCAAGTACTGCGCAGTTGGTGGTGATGAGCGGCAGGAAGATGCCCAGTGCCTGATAGAGCGCCGGCGACACTTTCTTCATCACAATCTCAACCATCTGCACCAGCGACGCGATGACGAGGATGAACGCCAATGTCTGCAGATATTGCAGATTGAAGGGATTCAGCACATAGACCTGCAACAGATAGGTCACGATGGTTGCCAGCGTCAATACAAAGGCGACTGCCGCTCCCATGCCCAGTGCTGTATCAATTTTCTTCGACACGCCCAGGAAAGGACAGATGCCGAGAAACTGCGACAACACGATGTTGTTCACAAAGATGGCGGAGATAAATATCAAGATATATTCCATAGTCTTATGATTTCCTTATTTTGTTT
>Ga0256404_1010301_pt1 | contig 12977 bp, 7 predicted proteins | sample RumenRJG_01DNA_FD_185990 | JGI IMG/M metagenome (GOLD analysis project Ga0256404, IMG submission 185990) | Bovine rumen microbial communities from Lethbridge, Alberta, Canada - RJG_01 | ecosystem: Host-associated > Mammals > Digestive system > Stomach > Rumen | place: Canada: Alberta | collected...
GATTTCTGATAATATTGATCTTATGGATACTCCAGGAATGCTGTGGCCAAAAATTGACAATGAAAAAGCGAAACTAAATTTGGCTTTTACAAATAGCATTCCGGAAAATGTAATAGATAATGAAGAGATTGCATTTTATTTGCTAAAATTTTTGGTTGAGAATTATAGAAGCAATTTAGAAAAAAGATATGGAATTGTTATTGAGGGAAATAAAAATAAAAAAGTCTTATTATTAGAGTTTGGAGTAGGTTTTAATACACCAACTATAATAAGATTCCCATTTGAACAGATGACAAATCAAAACAAAAATTGGACTTTGGTTAGATTTAATAAAGAAACACGTTGTTTCTTTGACTTAGATAATAGATTTATAGGAATAGATGAAGATATAAATAAAATAATTTAATCGTAACTATTTTACACTATTTTAAATAAAAAAAGCTTGATTATAGCCTTTTTTTGTGATAAAATAAAAACCAAAAGAAATTTTTAAAAATTGAATTAATAATATTTTTTTTACTTATTAAGAGGATTTAAAATTAAATGAATGATGAAGTAAAAGAAAAATTAAAAAAATGTATTTCATCTGCAATAAAAATGAACGGAAATATACTTAATGGACTAATTGAAGAGTTTTATTCGATTGAAGATTATAAGTTTGAATTAATAAAGTTTCCTAAGTGGGATGATGATGCATTAATATTAAAATTCAAAATAAATGATTGCAATTATGTGTTGAAAATTCATTATGATAAATATCCTATAGCTGCGAATATATATAACTCAGAAGAACTATTGAAATTACTTGATAAATGTGAATATTGTACACATATTGAATTAACATTTACATGTAAAAATAAGAATGGCAGAAATATAAGATGCGTTGTATATCCATATATATGTGGAGAAACTATAGCAAAAGCAATTCAGAAATGTGATGATGAAAAAATTAAATATTATCAAGGACTATTAAGAGAATGTACAGTAGGGTTATACAAAGCGGGCTTTAATCCATTTATTAAAGATTTAGATGATTTTATGGTTACTAAAAAAGAAGGAAGAGAAATTGTAGTATTAACAGATTATAATACACTTTTTGATTGCCATAATGCATCAATTGAATCTAGAACAGAAATAATGGATATAATTGATGATGTGATTAAAAGAACTTTAACAAAAAATTACAAACCATATATTTTACATAGACCAACATTAACTGATGTATAATAGGAGGAAAATAATATAAATATATTATTAACATTATCAAGAAATAGTGTAATGCAAGTAAAAACAATGTTATATTCTTTATTTGCTAATGGAAATACAAAAAATAATATTTTTATTTTTTATTCAAAACTAACCGGAGAAGAAATAAAGCAAATTTATAATTTTATTAGAAAATATAAAAATGATGTTAATTTTATTAAAATTGAAGATGAATATTTTAATGATGCACCATTATATAGAAATTGCTCAAAGGAAATTTACTATAGATTACTTGCAATGGAAAAATTACCATATAATATTAAAAGAATTCTTTATTTAGATATTGACATTATAATAAATAATGATTTAAATAAGTTTTATGAAGATGATTTTGAAAATAAATATTTTATAGTATGTGAAGATAGCAACCATTCAAGAATAAATAAAGAATTATATAGGATTTTAAATATTCCTGAAGAATATAAATATTTTAATTCTGGAGTAATGCTGTTTAATCTTGAATTATTAAGGAAAGATAATCAATCAGAAGCTATAAATAAATTTATGAGTGGAGAATGGAAAGAAAAAAACAAAGATTTTCATGATCAAAATGTTTTAAATGCACTATACTACAAAGAGGTAAAATATGAAGATAATTTAATATATAATTGCTTTATAAAAAATATTTATGGCGAAGAGAGAAAAAAATGCTTAAAAGATGCTTGTATTTTTCATTTTGCAGGTATAAAACCATGGAATTATAAATATCCATCTAAATGCTATAAAATTTGGTGGAAATATGCTAATAAAGTTGGATATAGACATAAGTACTATTTATTTAAAATAATGCACTTTGTATATATGATAAGAAATAGAAACAATGAATATTATAAATTTTTAAAAGAAAAAGAAAGCAAACAATAGGGAGGAAAAAATGTACAAAAAAGTTGAATTGGGTAAAGACGGATTTGTCGGCATGGAAAGAAAAGTTGCTGATGAATGGAAGAAAAATGACATAATAAATAAAAATTTAAATCTAAATAAAGGTGCAAGATATTTTACTTTTTATGATGGACCACCAACAGCAAATGGAATGCCTCATGCAGGACATATTTTAACAAGAGTAATGAAAGATATAATACCAAGATATAAGGTAATGCAGGGATATAGAGTAATAAGAAAAGCCGGCTGGGATACTCATGGTTTACCTGTTGAACTTGAAATTGAAAAGAAGTTAGGTATATCTGGAAAACAACAAATTGAAGATTATGGAGTCGAAAAATTCACAAAGGAATGCAAAGAAAGCGTATTCAAATATATACATATTTGGGAAGAAATGACTAATAAAGTTGCATTTTGGGTTGATATGAAAGATCCATATATAACATATGATAAGAATTATATTGAATCAGTTTGGTGGGCATTAAAAGAACTATGGAATAAAGGATTATTGTATGAAGGACATAAAGTAATGCCTTATTGCCCTAGATGTGGAACTGCTTTATCTTCACACGAAGTTGCACAGGGATATAAAGATGTAAAAGATTTAACATGTATTGCAAAGTTTAAAATGAAAGATGAAGACAAATATATTTTAGCATGGACAACAACACCATGGACTTTGCCATCAAATTTAGCTCTTTGTGTAAATAAATCATATGATTATTCTGATGTAAAGGTAAATGTTGGAACAGATGAAAATCCAAAATATGAAGTATATGTTCTTGCAAATAAAACTATTGAAAAAAATCTTAAAGACAAAAAATATGAAGTTTTAAGATCATATAAGGGAACAGAATTATTAGGAAAAGAATATGAACAACTTATGCCTTATGCAAAACCAGAAGGAAAAGCTTTTGTAGTAATACATGGAGATTTTGTTACAACAGATGAAGGTACTGGAATTGTACATTGTGCACCGGCTTATGGTGAAGATGATAGTTTAGTTTGTAAACAGAATAATATTGCATTTGTAAATTTAGTTGATAAAGAAGGAAAATTTGTAAATGAAGTTACTCCTTGGGCTGGTAAATTTGTTAGAGATTGTAGTGAAGATGTTTGCAAGTTTTTAGAGAAGGAAAATAAAATATTTGCAACAGAAAGAGTTATACACTCATATCCTCACTGCTGGAGATGTGATACACCATTACTATATTATCCAAAAAAGAGCTGGTTTGTTGCAATGAGCAAACTAAGAAATGAATTACTTGAAAATAATGAAACAGTTAATTGGTATCCAGAAACAATAAAACATGGAAGATTTGGAAACTTTCTTGAAAATGTAATTGACTGGGGTATTTCAAGAGATAGATATTGGGGAACACCACTTCCAATTTGGAAATGTGAATGTGGACATATAGAATGTGTAGGAAGTGTTAAAGAACTTTATGAAAAAGGAATTAATGTTCCAAAAGGTATTGACTTACATAAACCATATATTGATAATGTAAAATTAAAATGCCCTGAATGTGGTAAAGAAATGGTAAGAGAAAAAGAGGTAATAGATTGCTGGTTTGATTCAGGCTCAATGCCTTTTGCACAATGGCACTATCCTTTTGAAAACAAGGAAATGTTTGAAAATAACTTCCCAGCTCAATTCATTTCTGAAGCAATTGACCAAACAAGAGGATGGTTCTATACATTAATGGCTTTAGGAACAGCATTATTCAATAAAAGCCCATTTGAAAATTGTATTGTTTTAGGACATGTACTTGATGCAAATGGTCAAAAGATGTCTAAGTCTAAGAAAAATGGTGTTGATCCAATTTATTTGCTTGATAATGCTGGCGCAGATGCAACAAGATGGTATTTCTATACAGGATCTGAACCTTGGATTTCATCAAGACTTTCTCTTGAGAAAGTTCAAGAAAACCAAAGAGGGTTTTTAAGTACATTATGGAATGTTTACTCATTCTATGTAATTTATGCAGAAATAGATAAATTCAATCCTTTAAAATACAAAGATGTTGTTTCAGATAATGTAATGGACAAATGGATTTTATCAAAGTTAAACTCATTGATTGAGAATGTAGAAAAGGCACTAGATTCATATGACATACATGGAGCAGCTAATTACATCGAAGACTTTACAGATAGGTTATCAAATTGGTATATTAGGAGAAACAGAGAAAGATTTTGGAAACAAACTCTTGATCAAGATAAAATTAGTGCATATGTAACACTTTATAATGTGCTTGTAACATTAAGCAAAGTAATAGCACCATTTGTTCCATATATGGCAGATGAAATATATATGAATCTTGTATCTGGACTTGATGAAAAAGCAGTAAAGAGTGTACATCTTTGCAAATGGCCAAAAATAAATAAAAAAATGATTAACAAAAAACTAGAAAAGGAAATGGACTTAGCTTATCTAATCGTAAAATTAGGAAGAAGTGCAAGAAACACAGCAAACATTAAAAATAGACAACCTTTAGCAGAAATGCTAGTTTCAACTTCAGATTTACCTGAGTATTATGAAAACATCATAAAAGAAGAGCTTAATGTTAAAGAGGCAAAATTTGGTGCAGATATGAGTAAATATGTATCATTTGATATAAAGCCAAACTTACCAGTTCTAGGAAAAGAGTATGGAAGATATATTCCAAAAATAAAGGAATTTATATCTAAACAAGACCAAAAAGATTTAGCAATGAAAATTAAAAATGGTGAAAAGATAAGTGCAACCTTAGGAGATAAAACTATAGAATTAAATAAGGACAATTTACTTGTAACTATGCAAGGAAAAGAAGGATTTACATTTGCAGGAGAGGGAAGCATCGGAGTTGTCCTTGAAACAACACTAACAGATGAACTAATAGAAGAAGGTAATATTAGAGAGATTTTATCTAAAATTCAAAATATGAGAAAAGAAAATGGTTTTGATGTTATAGATAGAATAAATATTTACATTTCTGCAGATAAAAAAATAACAGACTTATTTAAAAAATTTGAAGACAAAATAAAACATAATACACTTGCTAAAAATGTTGTATATAATAGTGATGAAAAAGACTATAAAGAAATTGAAATTAATAAAAATGAAGTAAAAATTAAACTTGAAAAAATTTAATAAAGACTAGACGCATTAGTGATTTAAATAAAACTACTAGTGCGTCTTTATTTAATTTTTTAAACTATTTTTTGTGTCCCAAACTTGACATAGATCCAAAGATGATGTAGTATTTGAAATGGAACTTGTAAAACAAGTTAAAGTATATATAGATTATATTTTAATGTTAGTTGCAAATATCATGAATCTAATTGTACAGATAAAGAAATACTTGGTTCTATTGATAATATATTTTGGGATATTAATGTGATTATTAGCAGGCAAATGAATAAATAAAAAGAAATGGAGTAATCAAATGTTAGTAATATATAAAGGATATGAAAAAGAATATTTAGAAAAAGAAATAAAAGGAAGTTTAATTGCTAATAAAGTGGAAGAAAAAATTAATATTTCTGATATAAAAAAAGATGTCGCTAAAAATGTAATAGCTCAATTTACGGCAAATGCAGAAGAACTTAAGAATAGTGACAAGTGGATAACATATGAAGAATTTTCGGTATGTTATAAAACAATAGTAGAATTATCTGAATTATATGAAATTGAAATAAAGGTAATTGAAAATAATAAGTATTATAATGTTTATCATTTAGATTATTATGACAAAGAAAAATTGAACAAACTAATAGAAATGCAAAATCTTGAAAATACACAAGAAAGTGAAGATGAAATATATTCTTATGTATATAATATAAATGGAGAGTATTATGTTCAATACAATAATTATGAATACGATTATCGAAAAAAAATAAAAATAGAAAAAAGATATGATATAAAGAATTTAAGAATAAGTAAAAATTCTGATGTTGATTATATTTTTGAAATAACCAATAATATAGAAATTTATTTGGAAAATATTGTTGAATGTGTAAAATATAAGAAAATTGGTATTATTTTAAATATAGAAAATAATGAAACTACAGAAATGTATAATGGTCTAGTAGGTTTCTTATCTGAAAATAATTATGAAGTATATAAATATGAAGACATAGATAAAGCAAAAGAAAGACATGAAATTTATCTTGAAATAGCCAAGAATGAAATAGGAATACCGAATTTTGAAAAGTTCAAAACATTAGAAATTTATAAAAATCCATTAGAGGGAAACGAAGTTGAAGAAATAAGTCAAGAAACGATAATAAATGAAATAGTTGAACAAATTGAAAAAAGCAAAAGCGACAAAGAGGATAATAATTCTTTTTACAGAGATATTTTTGTAACAGCACCAACTGGAGCAGGTAAATCTGTAATGTTTCAAATTCCAGCAGTTTATGCTGCAAAAAAATACGGAAGTTTAACAATAGTAATTTCTCCATTAGTAGAACTTATGAATGACCAAGTAGAAAATCTTGTTAAGAGGGGCTATTATAGAGCAGCAAGATTAAATTCTGATGTTAATCCATTTGATAAAACAGAAATCTTAAAAAAGATAAATGATGGAGAGATTGATATTTTGTATTTGAGTCCTGAAGTATTACTATCATATTCTATAGATACAATAATTGGAACAAGAGATATTTCAACTATAATAGTAGATGAAGCTCATATTGTTACAACATGGGGACAAGGTTTTAGACCTGATTATTGGTATTTAGGTACATATATTGAGAAATTAAGAAGATTTAGATATAAAAATGGTGTATTAGACTTAAATTCCAGAAAATATAAATTTCCAATATGTACATTTACAGCAACAGCAGTGTTTGGAGGAAAAGATGATGGCGTAAATGAAATGGCTGAAAGTTTATATTTGAGAGATCCTATAAAATTCATAGGAAAAGTAAAAAGAAATGACATATCATTTGATATAAATAAAAATAATGAGGAGCTAAATGCTACAGAAACAGCTGTTAGAAAAACACAAGATTTAAAGGAAAAGATAAAAAAATGGCAAAATAATAATGAAAAATCATTAATATATTTTCCTTATAATACTACTGCAATACAAGCATATAAAACGGATGATATATTTACGGGATTATTTGACGAAAAAGATAGACAAAAAATAGGAATATATACTGGACAAGTAAGTAAAAGTATAAAAAAGGACTCTGCTATTAAATTTAAAAGTGGCGAGATAAATACTATGTTTGCAACAAAAGCATTTGGAATGGGGATAGATATAAAGGATATTAAGCATGTTTATCATTATGCTGAAGCAGGAAATTTAAATGATTATGTTCAAGAAATTGGTAGAGCAGCAAGAGATGAACGAATACAAGGCATAGCACACATGGATTATTATTTGAAAGACAGAAATTATGCTAAAATATTATTTGGAATGTCAGCTATAAGAGATTTTCATGTTGAAGGATGTATAAGAGTTTTAAATAATATTTATAATAGAACACATAGAAGAAATAATCTTATTACACCACAGGCATTTGAAATTGTTTTCCCTAAAAGTTCTGATTTGGATAGTACGGTAAAAACTGCTTTATTAAATATAGAAAAAGATTTAAACTTGAAATATAAGATTCCAGTTATAATTACTAGACCTAGAGCAATGTTTACGAGTGCTTTTATTGTAATTGCACCAGAAATAGAAAAAGAAATTTTAAGTAGTGAATATGGCAAATATTTAAAAATTGAATCAAAAGGAAGAAATAGAGAAAAAGAAAGCAACTATATTGTTAGTGATATAGGAGATATATATAGTATTGACTTAAAAAGAATGTGGGAAGATATGTTTGATAGAATGTCTTTTGCATCATTTAAATATCAGTTTTATTCTGAAAAAGAAAAAATACTTGGTAAATATAGCCAATTCATTTATCCTAGAATGAAAGTAGCAATTCAAATGATAGATGAAGAAAAAAGCTTTGTAGGAATAAGAGATAAAATATTAGATAATATAAATAAAGTTAGTGATATATTATCAGGATTTCAAAGCCAACAGGGAGAATTTACGATGGTTCAATTTAAACAAAAATTGAATCAAGTCTTTAAAAACTCTGTTATAGCTGAAAATATTGCAAATGGATATTTTAGATGTATCGAAGACAATGAGAATAGTTTTTATTCAAAACCATTTTATATTACAAAAAGAATTGGTGATGTAATAAAATATAGAATTGTAAATACTTCATATAGACAAAAAGCAGAGACCTTAATATATAAAAGCCAGATTATTAATGAATTAAATAATTTAAATGTTAATAAAATTGAAAAATACAAAACATCAGATAGAGATAAATTAAAAAACATTACAAAAGCATTAACTCTTTTATCTATGTTTGATATTATTCAATATGATATGTATGGAGGACAAAATCCAGAAATATTTATTCGTATAAACGATCCAGCAAGAATAAAAGCAATAGCAGAAAAAAGTATAGTATATAAAAATAATATAGTAAAAAAAGCAATAGAAAAACATAATAGAGATATTGAAATATTAGAAAAGTTTATAATGGAACTTAATACTGATGAAGAAAGATGGAATTACATTGAAGATTATTTCTTGGGTAAAGATGTATTAAAAAAATAATAAAAAGATAACAAAATATTATAAATGAAGGAAATATATGAACAAAGTTGATTAAAAGCGAAAGGGTACATGATAAATGGAAAATGAAATAGAGAAAAAGTTAAAATTAGCTGAACAATATTACACAGGCAATGGTATGAAAAAAAGCTTTGGAAAGTCACTTAATATTTTTAGAGAATTAGTTGATAAATATAATAATATTACAGCAAAGAAATATTTAGCAGAAATATATTTTACAAAAGGATATATTGAAGAAAATTATGAAGTGAATTTTGAAAAAGGAAATGAATTGGCTTTTAATTATTATAAGGAATTAGCAGAGAAATGTAATGACAAAGATGCAAAATTATTTATAGCTACAGCATATTATTATGGCGAAGTATATAATGGAGAAGATTATGAAGTAGATTATGACAAGGCTGTTAATCTATTTAATGATTTGATTGAAAATTATGATGATATTACAGCTAGATTTTTTCTAGCTGAAATGTATTATGATGGTAGAGGGGTTAATCAAGACTATGAAAAAGTATTTAATATTATAAACGAAATAGTAGAAAAATATAATAATGTTAATGCTGAAAACATACTAGCTGGAATGTATTATTATGGAGAATATGTGCAAAAAAGCTATAATAAAGTTTTTAATATTCTGAAAATAAATGATGAACACAAAGTTGAAACACATTTAGCACAAATTTATTATGATGGATTTGAAATTGAAATTTTAGGAAAAAAATATCAATTATTTAATGAATACAAAAAAGCTTTTGAACTTTTTAATGATTTAGCAAAAAAATATAATGATGTTGAAGCAATGAAAAAAATAGCAGAAATGTATTATTATGGTTTTGGAGTTGAAAGAGATGAAGAAAAATCTTTTCAAATATATAACCAAATTGTAGAAAAGTATAAAGATATTGAAGCAATGAAAAAAATAGCAAAAATGTATTATTATGGTTATGGAGTTGAAAGAGATGAAGAAAAATCTTTTCAAATATATAACCAAATTGCAGAAAAGTATAAAGATATTGAAGCAATGAAAAAAATAGCAAAAATGTATTGTTATGGTATGGGAGTTGAAAGAGATGAACAAAAAGCATTTCAAATCTATAATGATTTAGTTAAAAAATATGATGATATAGAATCAAAATTGAAAATTGCAGAAATGTATAAAGAAGGATATGGAGTATCAGAAGATAAAGAAAAAGCAGCTAGTATATATTTAGAATTATCACAAAAATATAAAAATGAAGATGCTAAACATTCTTTAGCAGTATATTATTATTATAAAGGTGAATATAATAAATCTTTAGAATTACTAAATGAATTAGCATTTGATTATAATAATGAAAATTCAAAATTGAATTTAGCTAAAATGTACTATTATGGAAGATTTGAGATTAATTATGAAAAGGCGTTTAATCTATTTAATGAATTAGCTGAAAAATTTGATAATGAAGATGCTAAATATTATCTTGCCAAAATGTACTATTATGGCTTTTATGTAAAAAAAGATTATGAAAGAGCTTTTGAATTATTTCAGGACGTTGCAATACTTGATAATTTTAATTGGTGTGAGGAAGAGGCGAGATGTTATCTAGGCATAATGTATTATAATGGGGAATATGTTGCAGAAAATTATAAAAAAGCATTTCAAATTTTTAGTACACTTGTTGAAAAACATAATCATAGTGATGCTACATTTTATCTTGGTGAGATGTATTATTATGGCTTTTATGTAAGAAAAGATCGTAAAAAAGCTTTTGAATTATTTAGTAAAATTGCAGACCATGATGATGTTGCTAAATCATATATTAATGATATGTATGAAGATAAAGTACATATAAAAAGGGATAGTATTACTTTTAACTTTTGGGAAGAAATAATGGAAGAAACTTTTGAAATATATGACAAACTAATAGAATTGGGATATGAAGATAGAGAAGAGCAACAAAATATGACTATGGATATTATTCAAGCTATAGAAGATAATCAAAATATTGTTATAGAGGCTCGGTGTTGGTATTGGAAAATCTTATGCATATTTAATACCATTAATGCTATATTATAATAAAACAAATAGACCATTTATAATTTCAACTTCTACAATTGCGTTACAAGAACAACTACAAAAAGATATAGCTACATTAAATTCTATTATGAATTGGAATGTGCCAAGTATTATAGCAAAAGGAAGAACACATTATATATGCAGAAAAAGAGTAACTGATTCAAATTTATTACAAGAATTAAATGAGAATCCTGAAAAAATTGATAGAGTAGCTTATGATAAATTCAGCGACTTTGATTGGAATAAAATAAATATAAATAATTGTGAATTTAGCAAATGTGAATATTATAATTCTTGTCATTTTATAAAGTTGAGAGAAACGATAAAAACATTTCAAGGAGCTATAATATGTAATCATGATTTATTATTGGAAAATCAAAAAAAAAAAAAATGATTATAGAAGATTGCTTTTGCCTAATGTAAAATGTATTGTAATCGATGAGGCTCATAATCTAGAAGAAAAAGGAAGAAATAGCTTTAAGGAGGATGTCACATTACAGGAGTGTAGGGAAATAATTAATAGAGCTCAGATGATTCTAAGTAAGTTTAATTATTATAACCTTGAAAATATAGAAGTAGCTCAAAATTCTATTGGTAAAATTTTTGATATACTAGAAAAACAAGTAGAACAACAGGTACAAGAGGCTATGCGAGATAATAGAATTGTTGCACAAAATGATTTGGAAATATGCAAAGTTTTTACTACACCTGAACTCATAAAAAACTCATCAGTTTTTTATACAGCTATACAAAATATAAATATTTATATGCAATCTATTGACTATGGTAATTCAGAAGACATTGATAACTTAATATCAGAATTAGATATGCTTGAAGATATTTTTGGAAATCTAAAGGAAATCGAATCTGAAAATATATTTTGGATTGATAATAAAAGAAAAATAGTTTTAAATGCATGTTCTAAACATGTTGGTGACCAAATAAAAGAAGTTTTATTTAATGATAAGGATTCAATAAAAATTCTTACTTCAGCAACATTAAATACAAGTAATAAAGATGAACAATTATATGAATATTATACTAAAAATGTTGGGTTAGAGATAAATGAAAAATTATTTTTAAGTGACCCTAAAATGTCTCCTTTTGATTATGAAAATAATATGTTATGTTATTGTTGCAAAGATATTACTGCACCAAATAGTGAACATGATGATTATATAAGAGATATTACAAGAAAAATAATTGAATTGTTAAATATAACAAAAGGAAAGACTCTTATACTTTTTACATCAAAAGCAGATATGAGATTAGTATATGATAATTTAAGAAAAGAAAATTTGCCTTATGAGTTATTGTTACAAAAAGATGGGGCATCACAGAATTCAACTAAAGAAGAATTTAAAGATAATATTAATTCGGTATTATTAAGTACAGGTTCTTTTTGGGAAGGAATTGATATAAAAGGTAAATCCCTATCAAATGTAATAATCGTAAGATTACCATTTCCAATTCCTGATCCAATTATAGAATATAAGTGTTCAGTAGTGGATGATAATGAAAAAGTACTTATTCCTGAAATGAAAATAAAACTAAAACAAGGAATAGGAAGACTAATTCGTGGAAAAGATGATACAGGGATTATATCAATATTAGATTCAAGAATTGAAAGATATTATAATAAAGTATTAGATTGTATTCCAACTTCAAAGATAACATACAATATTGAGGATGTTAAAAAATTCGTTACAGAGAAAAATATTGCAGATTAAAAACTAAGGGATAGACTTATAGAAATCTATCCCTTTTATAATTTGCTATCAAAGTTTTTATATTAGTGCTATTTTTTGTTTTATAAGTGAAAAACATATAGTGGTATGGGAGTTGTAAGCTTATGTTTAGGCTCTACATTTCTATGTTTGTCATCTACGCATTTGAACAAAGACAAAAGTGATGATAAAAACAAAAAAGGAGAATAACAACTTACAATTTAGAGTAACACCAATTATTAAAATAACTTTCATTGTACACCTCCAATAGTTTAATAAAAGCAAGTGATTTATTGAAAATCACTTGTTTTTATGTTAAAATATAGAAAGTATTGAATTGAGATTTTTTCGTGTTTAATATAGAGGGAGTATTTAAGAAAAACCAGACTCAATGTATTGAAAATATTCACT
>Ga0256404_1010302_pt1 | contig 12976 bp, 7 predicted proteins | sample RumenRJG_01DNA_FD_185990 | JGI IMG/M metagenome (GOLD analysis project Ga0256404, IMG submission 185990) | Bovine rumen microbial communities from Lethbridge, Alberta, Canada - RJG_01 | ecosystem: Host-associated > Mammals > Digestive system > Stomach > Rumen | place: Canada: Alberta | collected...
CGGCTTGGCGGAGAGTGAGAAAACGGCAGCATAGATAGAATGGGAATGGAGATAGTATCCAGATATACATAATCACCGCATTTTTACTAACTTTGTTTGCTAAGCCTTTGACGCCAATAATTAGGATGCGAAACAAGGGATAGTATGACTAACCTGGGCCTTCTGGGCAAAGAGTGAATGGATACTGATAACCAAACGTCGCAACGGATATCCGCGAAGATAGGATTCCCCAAGACGTAATAGCTTTGCAGAAAAGAATGAGCATTGAAATGGACAAGATTAGGTTCACCGCGGAATTCCTGGGAAGATTCAGCGACCCAAGGACGGGATTCAAATTTCTGACTCATGGATTTGACCCGTTCTATTCCTCCGATTTCTTCGTCCACGTCAACCGGTGCCGATTGGCTTTGGTTGATGTGCGCGGGCTCATTCCGGACAGTTTATATGATCTCTTATTCGGATTCCTTTATGGCCCTTCATGGACGGATGCTGATGGCAATATCCATAACAAGTTTTGTGGATGCGACGAATGGGTCGACTGGTGCATTAAGAACCCTGGGTGTCATCCAATGAATGAGTTCTCCGATTTTAAGGCATTCAAGAATTCCATTCGTGTGTACAATATGACATTCGATGACTATGTGGGAAGGAAAGTCATAGGAATGACGAATAATGAAATTGAACTTGGTCCGAAGTATCCGGTTCAAAGTAGGGTTTATCCCAATTTGTCCATTTCGCAAAAGGGCTTAGGTCGACTCGATGCCTATATGGATGTTCGAAGGTTCCGTTCATGTATTGACGTGATTCTCCAGAACATGAATGACACACAATTCTCCGTTCAGCACCCTCACGTTTCCATTACATGCAAAAGAGAAGGGGAAACGACTGATGGCTGCAGGGTGGATTTGGTTCGAATCGAACAGATCGGCTCATTCCCGGCCATCGATATTGACCAGGCCATTGATCACTTCCGGAGAGGTGGTGGCCATCTTGCCAGTTTGAAGAACATGATGGAGGGTCATTTCCTATGGTCATTGGAGACGGTTTGGGGGGAGAGACCTCTTAGATGGAACATTTTAAAAGAAGAGGATGATCCTGCTACGGAACGTATCGCTGGCGAAGAAGCTACTGGCTTCAGACATGTAATCAAGATTTATCACAAGGTTTAATTATGATCTATTTACTTGACGATACATCTGAGTCTTACACGACAAAGTATATTGACTGCCTTCAGTACAAAGACGTTCTGAATAAGCAGACTAGCCTCAGTTTCGAACATCTTCAAAAAATCGAGGATATGCTTGAAAAGGCTGACTGTATCATGATCCACCGATCTTTCGTCGATGAAGGAGAGTCTTCAAGAAATGACGTTTTCGAGAAGGTAATTTACGATATTGCAGATTCAGGGAATGCTGTTCCCCTTGTGGTTTTCAGCGACGGGGATTCTGATGTCCCTGATTTCAAATCAAAAAGATGCATTAGAGCGTTTAAGAAGTCCAAATTTTACGAAAACCTTGGAATCTTTCTTGAGGAATTCAGAAATACAGGAGTCATAAATCTTGCGACACTGGCGTATGGCAACAAATCTGAAGCAACTCAGGCAACGGATGATGCCAGGGCTATCCTCTCAAGGATCATGTTCAAAAAAGGTACGGAAATCTTGAATGTTGAAGATGTATCTGGTGAAGACTTCAAAAGATTCGTTCAGAGATCCAGTCCTGGAATCGGTTGCCGATACAGCGATATCATGGAAGAAGTTAACAATGGCAAACTGACCGTCGGTGTCTTCCGTGACAGAATCAGGGATATCATCAACAGTTTTATCACTCATGGGAAGAATATTCGTACTTGGCAGTGAGTCGATTCGGCCTGTCACCAATCTCATTGACTGTCGCTTCGTTGAGTATCCTTCTCCGAGGCCGAATGCACATGGACAGATCCATGACTTTTTGGTGGGCATTCTTGATGAACCCGCTGACGCGCTTGTATTATACGCCGATTCTGAGACGAACTTGGCTTTGAATATTGCGTTACACGTGAGGCTGTCATTAGGTTTTCTGAAAGAGAATGCTCTTTGTCCGATTATCTTGATGACCGACTTGGGAGCTGATAATCTCCTCAGACTGGACGAAAAGGCGCAGATTTTCATGACTGAGGGGGTGTACCAGTGCCCTCCTTCGGAAGTGGCCGAGTTCATCGCAAAGACCTCACCCCTGCTCATTGAAAGGTATGAGGAAGGTTTCCTGGAAAAAATTCACATCCTGCCTCCTGCTCGTTCAGGCAAGCACAGCCTTGCTAATCAGTGGGGTGCAGGGGTGATGTATCGTCTTGTTACGGGGCATGACTATTCGGACGGTGGCTGCGAGACGCTTGAGAATGCCAGGAAGGACCTCTATTTCAAGTATTCCAGAGCATGCACTGCTGATGACTGTGAGGCTCTTCTCGATGATTCTGCAAGCAGCATCCAACGTGATTTAACAGTTGATGCTCGAGGGAAAAAGATCCTTCTCATTGATGATATGGCTGACATGGGATGGACTGAAGCGTTGAGAGCAATGCTGATCGGAGCGGAAATGGATGTCATCAAAGAAAGGGTCCTTTCTTTTGAAGAACTATCTCCTGATTCAAGAAGAAAAATAATCGATGGTGACTATGACCTATATCTTCTCGATCTCAGGCTGGGAGGCGAAGATGAGGAATCTCGTTTGGATCCAGAGGCGTTCTCGGGGATGAAAGTTCTTCAGGAGATAAAGAACACAAACAGGGGTCGTCAGGTCATCATGTTCACGGCATCTAACAAGGCGTGGAACTTTAAGGCCCTATTATCTAAGAGCGGCGGAGCTAATGGCTACTATATCAAAGAATCACCCGAATTCAGCTTTACAGAGAGCTTCTCCGCAAAAAGCCTTGAAGGCCTCAAGAAAGAAATTGAGGAGTGTTTTGAAAGAAACTACCTCAAGAGGCTTTATCAATTCAAAGAGGAAACTCTGGATGATCCATCTGGAAATAGTCAGGTAATTCAGGAACTTAAATCCCAGATGGACATAGCATTTGAACTGGCTGAGACTGCAGAATCCCCGGCTCAGAACAAGTTTGCTTACTTGGCTATTTATCAAGCATTTGAAATTATTGTTAAAGACTGTATTGATGTTGACCGGAGTTCTGGGATGCATCTGTTGTATGTAAACACTGATGGAGGACGTGTTAAAGTGGGTGATGTCATACCTGAAAGGATAGAACCTCTTAAATACCGAACCATCGAAACGTCGCGTGCTAATTGGAACAATGCAATTTTCGAGAAACTCTCGGCCATCTTTCTGACAAGGATGGAGGACAAAGATGATGGTATCCTCCAACTCATCCGAATGCTTCACAATGCTAGGAACTGTGCCGTGCATATTGATAAGGAGCCAAGGTATTCCACTCCGTTGAGCAAGCAGCAGTTTAATGCTAGATATAGTACCAGGTTGGAGTATTTCCGTAATCATCGTATAGCCCCTTTGATGGAAGAGCTCGCCGATCTTGGTTTGATCAAAGAAGTTCGTAAGCCGGGTAGTTATAATAGCTCCTATATCGTATTCGGTGAAGGAATTGTCTATTCCAGGCTGGGTTCCAAACTCATGGCAGAATGTGTTATGAGGTACACCGATTTGTATCTTCGTTAATATAGCGCTCAGGATATATTATTGACCGGTATGCAACAGTCTGAATACAATAGGATCGTCAGATATCTGAAGGGATACGGAATCAACTGTCTGTATCACATCACCAGTCGGGAAAACTGGCCCTCCATACGAACCAATGGCTTGTTCTCAGCCTGCCAGATTGAGACAAAAGGGATCTCGGCAGTCTATGGATCAGACAAGCTGGATCGGTATCTCAATCGGCATAGTGGGAAGAGACTGGATGAGTACGTACATCTGTCATTCTCCGCAAAACCTCCGTTCCGTGATCGTTTAGTCAGATCGGGACGATGCAAAGGAGAGCCTATTGTTTTGAAGGTCGGACTGGATGTATTGAAAGATGCTGACCTTCGGTTTTGCGCAACCGATCCTCTACTGGAAGACGCTGTCATCAAGAACGATCTGGTGTCATTTCTTGACATGGACCTGGAGATCGCAGGGAAAGGTGAGAACCTAGACCTGAGCACAATAAAAGAAAGGCAATTGTCCGGAGCTACCATATTACTCAAAGACCACATCCCATTTTCTTTCATACAGAATTCCGATGAGCTAGATTTTCCAGAATCAAATGAGAAAGGGGAGTCTCTGAAGCAAGGGCTCGTCATGCTGATGATCGATCGCTCCTGGGACATGGGGCGGCCGATCTATTTCCACGGGAGGCAGTATGAATCCACTTTGGGATGCGCTCTCTCGCTCGCGAACGAAGCCATCTCAACCGTTCTTCTTTCCTGTGATGAGGAGTCAACCGACTATGCTATCTGTGTGATGGGCTATAGCGACAATGAGGTTGAGTCCATACTCAGTGGTTCACTGGAAGGGAAAAAGTTGATTTCCGGGCTTGATTTAATGTGTCAGCCTGCCGGTTATCCGCGTAAGAAGGCAAAGAAATGGGTATCTTGTGACTATTCTAAGACGAAAGCAGATCCCGCTCACGCCTTGGAAGAAGCTGCCACAATAGTGGAATCATGGGCGGAGAATCATCATGATGGCCTTAGGCCGATCATAATAAACCTCACCGATGCCCGGAGCATGAGGGACAAGACATTCCCCGTAGAAAAAGCTGTTCGGAGGCTTAAGAATGTCAACTGCCATGGAGGAGAGCCTATTCTGCTTAATTATCAGATCAGCTCTGAGAAGGACAAATACGTAGCCTTCCCGAATGAGGATGCTCTCAGCGTACTGAATAACATGTCTCAGTTCCTTTATTCCATCTCTTCGACGATTGAGGATGATCCCTTTGGTGAAATAGGCTTTATGCAGACTGACGTCAAGAACAAGAGTCCACATATTCCTTGTCGCGCCATGTCTATCAATGGAGACTTAGGAAAGATGCTTGACGCCCTGCTGAAGGGTACCCGAAACGCGAATCCTAGTTTCGCAGCGAATCCAAAAGAGCAGGGAAAAAAGGTAAAGTAATAGTCAAATAGTTGTCATAATTGAAGAAATGCAGTAATTTTGCTAGTTAAAACCTTATACGCAAAACAGATATACAAATAGAACTTATGCTCTCGATAAAAAGACTGTCAATGATAGCGACGTTGATTGCCATATCAACAGCGACTTGGGCACAGAATGCCCGGGTAAAGGACTTTCGTCAGACATACCTATGGGATGTTACTCTCTCTATGAAGGGACAAGGAAAGGACCAGAACGGCAATAAAAACCCTAACATTTGGGAGGCAGTCAAGAAGGCCCTTATCGAAGATATCCAAGCGATTCCGGATGAATCGACTGAAATCGTAATTATCCCTTTCCAGCATAAGAAGCTGGACATGTGGAAAGAGCAAGCAACCGAAGCAGGTAAGGCGAAATTAATCAAAAGGATTCAAGATTATACTATCCCTTTAGAATATACTACGCCTGCTGGGAAAAAGACAACGATGACTTTTCTTGGGCCGCCATTGGAGTACTGCATTGATAACATCTTCACAGAGGATAAAATCGATATATTGAAATTCATGACTGACGGCGTTGATGAGCAGGACACCGTTGAACCGGAGAATAAAGGCAATTATAAGCGTGTTCTCTCCCGGTGGTGTGATGTCGCGAAGTCTAAGGATGTTTATGGTTTTTATATCATACTGAATGAAGCAGCACAAGAAGGCCGTATCGTTTTGAAAGAGGTGAATCCATGTCGTTTCTCCGATGTAAGCGTAAAAGATACGATAGATCTCCGATTTGTTACGCTTGAGCCCCAGGCCAATATCGCATTCAACATTAGAGACGACTATCAAAAGCCTATCAAGATCAAGTTCACTCAGAGCGGCACGGGCAATGTCCCTTCTGGATATAAGATTCATGTCACTTCCTGGACGAATTCATATATGCAAGTTGATGAGGTCGTTACTCTTAAAGGCAATGTGGCAGAGATTAATCCTAAGTATCTGATGACGCGTGAAGAGATGGATGAGATCCTGCCTACAGATAGAAACGAGGTCATTTATTTTCAAGCAGAAGCAGCCGAAGGAATGGATATGGAACCTTTCTCTCGTACTACCGTTCTCTCCAATCCTACCTCATGCGAGCTAATCAATAAACCCGAAATGACAGTTAAGTTCCATGTCCGCTAAACAATTCATACTTTCGCTGCTAGTTCCTGCGGCGTTATTCTGCGCATGTTCTGAGAAGGAAGACTCCATTTCGGGAACGCCTATCGCGCAGTGGGGGAAAACCAGATATTATGACGACTTCGCTTGGAAGAAGTGGAAGCCGGACACCTTGAAGCAAACTCTTGTCTTCGAGTTTAACGATGATGCCGTCAAGCACATGGAACAACCGCTCGAACTTGCATTGTACAAGAAATCATCGAGTGGCAAAATGGTCCGTGTGAAGGATACCGAGATTCGGCTGTTCGTTGATGGAAAAGCTGCTGATAATAATGTCCTCAGAGTTTTACCCGATAAGAATAACGACGAGACTGCAGTTGAAGTGGGAATCGTTTTCGATCCCACTGCCGAGAATAAGGTCCATCACTGGTTTTTCAAGCCGGTTAGCACTGGCGGGCTTGAGAGAATCAATGATCTTAATGAGGAGCAGTTCGGTGATGAGTCTTCTTCATTGTATGACATTCAGGCCGAAAAGATGAAAGTTCCCAATCCTCTTGCTACAGGAACCACTATCCTTGGCATTATTCTACTTGCAGCTCTTGTCCTTTGGCTTGCTGTTCTTCAGTTTATAGTCTATCCTCGTTTCAGTGTAAGGAGTCTTACGCTCATGGGTCCGGAACCCTATTTGTCCAGAAAGACTATCAGACGAGCCAGGCAAGTTGTCCTCACCTCGAAACGGCCGTCTCAGAGCATGATCAATCAGTTGTTTACTGGCAAGATTGTATACGAGGTCAATGAACTCTGGACCTCCGATATCGTAATCATTCCTCGGGACAGAAGATCAGTAAGAATCTCTCAGAAGCGAGGTTATCTCACTGACGCGAACAGACTTATGCTCGGTCAGGAATATATGATCCAAAACGAAAGCACCAAAACTAAGACAACAATAAAAATCCAATAAACCATGGCAACTAACGTAAAACGCTGTCTGTATATCGGTCTGGGTGGAACCGGTATGAAATCCATTCTCCACACCAAAAAGATGTTCATTGACACCTATGGTGAAGTGCCTCCTATGATTGGCTTCATCGGCATCGATACCGACAGGGATGAGTATAAGGGTACTCTCAAGTTAAAAAATGGAGAGGAAATGAGCCTCTCTCCCAGTGAACAGTTGAAGATTCTGGTGGAGGAGCCACAGGATATCTATTGGGTTAACAAAGAACGTTTCTCCTGGGTGCCCGACAGGAACCTGTCAGGATTGACTTATATGACGAACGGTGCAGGACAGCTTCGTTCTAACGGTAGATTTGCTTTCACGGTGAACTATGTGAACATCCGGAAAAAGGTCGAGGATGTCCTCAATTCTATCACCAACGCACGTATTATCGATAATGATAAGTATCAGCTTTTGAACACTGCCACAGAAATCCACATGGTCTTCTCTCTTAGTGGCGGAACCGGAAGCGGTACTTTCCTTAATATGGCATACCTTATCAAGGAACTTGCTCCCAAGTGCAAGATTACTGGTTACGCCGTGTTGCCGGGTGTCTTCAAAGCGATGTCGCGCTCAGGCATGGCCAACGTGTCTGCTAACACTTATGGGGCCATCAAGGATCTTGACTATTTGATGCATATGGGCATCGGGAAGGAACCGTTCAAACTTGAGTACCTCCGTGACAGCGAGAACTACGACATCAAGATTCGTCCGTTCAACTCGTTCATTTTCATTGACAACAAGAACGAGAACCTTGATGCTTATACCAACATTTCTGATCTTGCCGAGATGATCAGCCTCGCACTGGTCACCGCATCAGGTGAACTTTCCACCGCATCTGCTAGCGTTAGTGACAATATCGAGAAGTATATCGATGCCGGCGAAATGGATATCGAGAATAAGAAAGCGTGGGCATCAGGAATGGGTATCTGTGAGATTGTGTATGACGGTAATACGCTCAGCAAGATCTACGGAATCAAGGCCTCCAAGAACATTATTGAACGTCTCCTGAACTCTTGCGTCGACACGGATCTGATCGTCAATAGTTGGATTGACTCCGCTGAAGTCAATATCCGCGAGAACAACGGTAGTGACAACGTTATTGACTATCTCTGGAATAAGATTCCAAAATATGACTTGAATGTCAGCGACTATGGCAACCCGAAGCCTGAGGTTGACATCAACCTCAACAGCAATGTTGTCGATAGCCAGAAAATAAATGCGAAGGTCTCAGCTCTCACCTCAAAGGTCCGTACTGAGCTGAGGAAACTCATCATTAAACACACGAATACTGAATGTGGAGTCTCGACTGCCAAGAACATTCTCGACGGGATACGCGCTCAGGTAGACATATTCATGGGAGAGATGCAGAGCGAGAAGGAGGAATTCCTCGAGAAGGAACCCGCTTACATTGCCCAGGTTGAAACTGCTATTCAGGATCTGCGTACCGCGGATGGTAAGTTCTTTAAGAAGAAGAGCACCTTGGATGCTCTTGCTGATGATCTTGCAGAAGCTGTTAAGACCCTCGCTCAATGCCGTATTGAGATTGCACGCCGGAATGCCGCAATCGCAGTGTTCAACGATGTTCTAGCCGCTGTCGCTGAGGCAAAAGCCAATATTGTTCTTATCGAGAATAGCCTAAAGGCCGTGTACGAGGAACTGACCAAGGATCTTGCTGCCCTCACGAATAATGTCGGTAGGGCCTCGCAGACCTTCCAGATTGATCTCTCAAAGGACGTCGCAGGCAGTATCTCAGTAGATGCTTCGAAGATCCAGATAGAGGATTTCGTGAAGAACCTTCACCATGATGGGAAAGTTTATAGCTTCAGCGGCCTTTCTCATGCGGAAATCAAGGCTGACATCCTTGGCTATGCAGAGAAACTGCGTCCTGCCAAGGAATTCCGAAATACAACCATCGACGATATTATTGACGGTCTTTCTGAGGATAAGTTCAACAGAATCATCGAGATTGCAATCAGTAAGTCAAAGCCGCTGTTCCGCTATTCCTATAAGGGTTACACCCCTAACACGACTCCTCGCGATAGTTTCTATATCGGCGTCCCTGACAAGGTCGTGAGCCGTCTCTATAAGGATGATTATTTCAAAAAGCGTCTTGAGGGAGCGATGGATGTTGATTTCTCCAACACCGGAGTGACCGACAAGATCATCTTCTATCGACAACTCGGCGTTGTTCCTCCGTACACTCTAGTAAGCATCCGGGATTACGAGGACGAGCACCTGCAGTGCCGTTTCAACAACTTCTTTGATCAGAATCTCGAAAGGAGATTCCTCCGTGAGGACTTCTCAATCAACCCGAAACGAGCTTCTGAAGATGACCTGCTTGAGTTCTGGGTGAAGGGCTTCATCTTTGGTCTCATTCGCAATACTGATGATGGGTATGAGTTCAAGAGCAAAGAGCTGGGTAAGGCTCTTAGGGATTACTGGATGCCGTTGAGCAAGTATCGCGATGAAGCGTTTGACCAGTTCAAGCGCTACAAGAATACTGTCCGCAACGAGTACCAGGACATAATCGATAAGAAAGCCAAGGAGATGGGTGATGAGGCTATGCGCAAGCTCATCGAGAGGGTGAAAGAGACGTATTTCAAGGATTTCTCACAACTGAATATGACGGTTAGCGAGCTCGAGAAGAAGGGCTTCGAGAAGGTGGGTGAGCTCATGGAGGCCGAACTTCAGTATGTGGATAAGGAACTTTAACGGGTTGTCATATGAGGCATACAGCCCACTTAATGCTTGGCGGGAATGCCGAAAAGTTAATCTGTGATCTTAAGCAGTACGTAATCAAGTACGGGGCGAAGGATCTGCAGGGATACTTCAAGGCCATCCAATACAAGGAGGAGGGAGATCAGGCTCTCTTCTCCTTCGCCGTTCCAAAGCAGCCTGATGATAGTGAGTTCATTTCAGGCATCGACAATCTATATGATGTCGAGATGGGGGATACTGTCAGGATTCCCAAATCTGGAAGAAGGGATTATCTAAAATCATTCTTTGCAGACCTTTATAACTCCTGCATTACCATTAACAATCCTGGGGACAGCGTCAGGATGCACATGTGCATATACCTGCCCCTTTATGAACGGGATAAATGGGACCTTGTTCGCGAATTCATTGAGGTTACAGAGAGTATCCCGCAGAAGTACCTTGTGGACCTCTTCCTCCTGCCATACGATTTGGCCTTCATTTTCGAGCAGGATCGGGAGACTCTCCCTGTGAGGCTTTCGGAGTATCAGACCATCACGAGCGAGATTCTTGGTGAGATCATTGAATACAAAAAGTCCAGTAGGACCCTCAATCAGATGACGATGCTTCAGGACTGTAATGCCCAAGGTGTCGCTCTCGGTCTGAATGAAGATTCATTTATCAGAATCATAGGGGAGTATACTCTTCTTTGTGTTGAGAACTATCAGCACGTCTATCCTCCTGCAGCATATGACAGTGATAGACCAGTTACGGCGCTTGGCATATCCGTACTCAGCTTCGACAAATACTATTTTGTCCAGTATCTTCTACGCAAAGCCTACACTCAGATACTCGACAGGGAAAATGTTTGCCAGAAAGAAGTCGAAGTTAACAAGGTCTCTGTCATAGTTCAGAAGATCCTTTCCAGGAACGAGAAGCTGTTTACGGATTTCTATGACAGAGAAGTTAAGCCTCTCCTTGCTGAGAACATCCCTCACGACCAGATCGTCGCAAAGGTGGCTCCTCTCCTTGACAAGGAGATAGACCGTCTTACAAGAGAGTTTCAGGAGTATATTTCTGATCCGGAGTTGTCTCTCCCGGAGAAGAAGGCAACTTTGGCACAGCTGCTTGGAGAAGATGATGAGCTTCTCCAAGGATATATGTTCAACAAGAAGCAACTGGTCCTTGAAGATTGCAGCAGGGAGGTTCTAGACTTCTTTACAAAAGCTAATAATGAACTTGCGAGTTGCACCCCAACGGATGATTCTCCGTCCGTTGTTGGTCAGATATATAGTTCCGCAGTTCTAGGCGATGGCGGTGGCGGTGCTGTCGAGAATGCCAGTGATACCCTCGATTTCCTGAAAGAGACAAGGGTAAAGATCCGTGAGTCATCGAACTATATCCGACAAAAATCCAAAGAACTGGAAGACCTTCACGTCCAGCAGATTGAGACAGAGGTAAGCGAGAAAAGGCTTACTGATGAAGGATTCATATTCGGTGGAAATAAGTACAAGCTCCTCAGCGATACCGAGGAGATAAGCATTGGCGAAAAATACGTTCCTTCCAGTAAAGTAGTTTCAGAGAATATCAATCTCAGCAAGAACTTTACCGCCATTAAAGATCAGGGAGAGAAGGGTGCTTGTTCCGCTTTTGCTCTTGTAGCCATTTTGGAGTATATCCTGAAGAAGAACAGTAAATCCGAGCCGGATCTTAGTGAAGAATTCGTTTATTACAATGTTCTGAAGCGCAAAGGAGAGATAGGTAAGGATAGTGGTAGCTCTCTGTTAGATGTGCTTACAGTCCTTTCTGAAGACGGTGTATGTCATGAGAAGTTCTGTAAGTATGACCCTAGAGACCTAGACACTGAGCCAACAAAAGAAGCGTATGACGACGCTAAGAATCTTAAGGTCGTCAAAGCTCTTGATGTTGAGCAGAAGGATATCAAGAATGCTATCTCAGAAGGTTATCCTGTTGCTATTTCGCTTAAGGTCTTTGATTCATTTGCTCCGGTTGAAGGTTTTATTCCAATGCCGTCTGAGGAGGATCTGGCAGGGAAGGTCGGTAGCCATGCCATGGTCATTGTTGGTTACGACAATAACGCAAGATTCTATTTGGTTAGGAACTCCTGGGGGAAAGCATTCGGTGACAGAGGATACTGCTATATCCCGTATTCTTATATTGAGAATCCGGCCTATCTGAATGGTGCCTGCATCATCAAGGAAATCAATGACTCTAAGATAAAGGTCCGCGGCTCAGATACTCTGGCCACAATCTCTTTCGATACTGAGAACAGCAAGATTCTCTCGCTGATCCTCACTAACCGTATTGAAGATGAGAAGAAGGCACTTGCCTCACATATGAACAAGTTCTCAGAGGCCAGCAACCGATTCAACAGCATTTATCAGAAACTTGGAAGCCAGAATACACGTGATACAATTTGTGACGGAAAAAAACTCAAGCTGGGGTATGAGGCTGATCAGTTAACTGCGGAGAAAGAGAAGACAAGTGAGGAGCGCACTGCAGAACTGAATGCCTTCGACAAGGAGACCCTCCGGGTTAAGATCTATTTCTGGGTTTCTATCGCAGTATTGGTCATTGGCTATATCTTGGCGGCCATCATCGCATGGAAGACTACTAAGCATGATGTGGGGAAGACACTTGATGTGTTCCGTAATTGGTTTAGCTATACGGTCTATATTCTGTATGCGATTGGAATAATCCTGTTCATCTTTTGGGCGCTTAAGCGGAAGCATAACCGGACCGAGATGGATATGGACTATAGGGATCAGCTTGAGAAGCTTTCTATGGAGATTGGCAACAAGAAAAGGGAAAGCAATATCATTCAGCTCAAGTCGCATCTTGCCGGTATGATCATCGACTCGCTTTCCAAGATCTCGAAGAACTTATATGAGAAATACAACGGAATGCGTTCCTATATCGGGAACCTGAGGGTATGGCGGGATATGGAGGCGGATTCATCCAGCAACATGGAGCCTCTGGAACGGGATCCTTTCCTGACCTTGGTTTCAAATAAGTGTCTTGACAGGTATTTC
>Ga0256404_1010303_pt1 | contig 12973 bp, 19 predicted proteins | sample RumenRJG_01DNA_FD_185990 | JGI IMG/M metagenome (GOLD analysis project Ga0256404, IMG submission 185990) | Bovine rumen microbial communities from Lethbridge, Alberta, Canada - RJG_01 | ecosystem: Host-associated > Mammals > Digestive system > Stomach > Rumen | place: Canada: Alberta | collected...
AGCCAGCTCCCTCACGCTGATCCATGCGTCATTGCTTGTCATGGCAGGCTCCTTGTGCTGTAGGAAGTTCCGGTTTGCGCTGCCGGCGGGCGGACCCATTCCCAGTATCAGTCCGCGAGGATCGTCCGTTGAACCTGAATCCCTTCATCTCATTCCTCCTCCACGTTCGATAGGTCATGCCTGAGCCTGCAGTAGTCCTGGCCGTCCTGGCAGACAAGGTAGCGCTGGCAGACGATGCCGCTTGCCAGGGCCGCACGGACCGGGCCCTCCGCGATTCCGAGCTTGGCGGCGAGCTTGCCTGCCGTGATGGCCTTCGGATAGTAAGGGACCGCACGCGCGATCTTCCTGTACAGATTGCTGACCGGCGCGTTGTAGACGTCCGGCCTGCCCTGCCGTCCTTCCGCGGGGTAGGAGCGGCTGTTGACGAACTCGCCTTGCAGGACACCCGTGTATGTCATCTCGCCACCCTCCGGAGGTCCAGGCCGTCGATCACGGCCGCCTGGAAATAGCGGGCGGTGTCCTCCAGTTCCCTCCAGGACCGGCAGCCGAGCAGGACGGCGATGCCGTTCTGCAGGCGCGCGGAAGCCTTCGCACCCCGGATGACCATGTTGACCATCTCGGGCTTCGCATGCAGCCGGCGGCCGACCTCGGTCTGGCTCATGGGAACATTGCCGAGACGATAGACGATGTAGGTGTAGACTGCGATCTGCTGTCTGGTCATACATTGCCCTCCTTGCAGTTCACAAGCCGTTCCACAAGCTCGTCGAGGCTGCTGACGATGTCCTCGAGCTCGTCCGCGACAATGTCCGCGTCCGCCCACTTGTCCGACAGCTGCAGGTTCTCCGGCATGGCCTCCACGTACTCGCGCTCGTCGGAGGCGATGGCCTCCATCATGTTCCGTACCTCGCCAATCAGGACGACGACCTCGTCTATCCGCTTCCTTCTCTGTTTGTTCATCTCAGTCCTCCTTCGCCAGATCCGAGAGGATTCCGGCCACGAGCCTCAGGTATTCCTTGGGCGCCTTCGGGCATTGCTTCACGGCGGCGTCCTCGATGAGCAGGACCGCGTGGAGCGGGCCCTGCGGCTTGATCTGCTTGGGTATGCGCGGGCTGTAGTGTCGGTAGAGCTGGTCGAAGTGCTCGATCTCCTCGACGGTCATGTCGGCGTCGATGCGGCTCTGCTCCTGCAGGAGCCATTCGCGGCTGATGTTGTCACCGTCCGCGGCGAGCTCGTCGGTCACCTTTTCGCCAAGCTCGGTCTGCTCGAGCCACTTCCGGTACTTCGCCTCCAGAGCCGGGGTCCAGCCCTCGGGCTCCCATGCGTATTCGCTCCTGCGCCTCTCCCGGACCTCCTGGAACAGGGCCAGCACCTTCTCCTTCAGCTCTTCCGGGCTGTACAGCTTGTCCTCCCGGGGGGAGTAGAGGGAGAGCCAGTACCGTGCGGTACGGGGGGAGAGGCCGATATCGTCAAGGTAGCCTTGGAAGGTGTGGAGTTGTATAGGTTCTGTATAACCTCCGGCAAATTGCCGCAGGTTGTTATTGCTTTTTGATACGTCTTTTTTGATCATATCGAGACGACAACCGGGTTGTGACAACGCCTCCCTGGCGGCATAGAGTTCCCTGACCAGATCCAGCGTGCACCTGAATGCGGTTCCGACGAGGCCTTTGGCGACCTCGACCGATTCCTCATACCTCCACGGCCTTGTCGCAGGCGCGATTTCTTTCCCTTTCACAATATTTCCTCCTTGTACTCGCTCCCGAACGGGGGTATCATGCGGGTATGCGTATGGTTAATTTGTTAACCTCATTTTGATGATAAATCAATTTGAGTTTAATGTCAACATCATATTGAGGTTTGTATGGATATTTGTGGCAGATTGAAGTTACTTAGGGAAAAAAGTGGGCAATCACAGGCAAGGTTTGCTGCGAATTTCGATATGGGACAAAATACATATGGCCAATATGAACTTGGAAAACGTCAAATTCCTGATGAATTTAAAATCAAATTGACCCAAGTTCTGCACATTAATCTCCACTGGCTGATTACGGGCGAGGGACCGATGTATACGGACGGCAGGGAAGGGGATGCGGCGCCAGTGGAGCGGAAGGAGAGGGAAGTCCCGCTTTCCGACTCGATGGGCAAGGAGATCGAGGCGCCTGCGGTGGTGCGCGACGTGACGATGGTGCCGCTTACGAACCTGAAGCTCTCCGCGGGGCACGGGGTGGAATGGTCCGACGGGGACTTCACGGGGGAGTACGTGCCGGTGCCCCGGAGGGTGGCGGCCAGGTACGGCAAGTGCAGGATGGCGGCGGCGACCATCAAGGGTGACTCGATGGAGCCGACGCTGCGCAACGGGGAGCCGGTGGTCTTCACGCTGGACGGCATGACCGCCGACAGCATCTACGTCATCGCCATCGGGGACGAGCTGCTGGTCAAGCGGCTGCAGCGCAACCTCGGCAGCGGGAAGCTGCTGGTCATATCCGACAACCCGAAGTACCCGCCCATGACGGTCGACGCGGACGCCGTCAGGATCCTCGGGCGCGTGGTCATGTGGGTGCACGACGAGGGCGTGTGAGCGGATTGCTCCATATGGGGTGACAGGACGGCTATCCGTGCTGTTTTTGAGGGAGGACAGGGATGAAGAAGCTTGTTACGGCTTGCGTAGCGTTGGTTGTGGCCGGCTGGAGTCTTTTCGCCGCCGAGACGGGCGCCCGCCTGGTAGTCGGCGGGTCGGTCCCGTTATACGTGCTGCCCGATCCTGGCTACCACGAATATTCGGCGGGATTGACGTTCGCGACGTATGACGAATTCTCGTCGCTTGACGGCTGGGGCCCCTATGGCGCAGTCACGCTCGGTTTTTTCCTGAACGGGTCGGACGGCTCCATATCGGTCGACGGGAGCGACTACGACGTCGCTTTGGACGTGTCGGCGATATTCGGGCTTTACAATGTCCTCCAGTTGTCCAAAAAAGTCGCCATTGTATCGGCCGGAGGATTTGCGCTGAAAGAAATTACCAGGACGACCGACTACATGGCGACGTTAGGCTTCGACATCGGCCTGGGCGTCGATATTGGAGCCAGATACATGGCGAATGCAAAATCCGGCGTCATGGCCGGAGTCCGCGCCTCATGGTATCCGGCGGAATGGGGGATTGTGAAGATATCCGGCTTCGGCACGGACTCGGGATGGACGAAAGACTTCAACGCTATCCAGATGGAACCGTATGTGGCGTACGTGTTCCATTGGACCAAGCGCAAGGGCGAGGCGTATTGAGATAATCGGGCGGTCGCCCACATATATTATCAAGGAAGGAAGAGACAATGGGTAATGAATCTACAGGATCAATCACTTACACGGTGTTTGAGGTTGAACCGGCCACAATGGATGTTGTAGAGTTTCACCTTGCAACCAGACTTTTCAGGGCACTTGAGAATTCTCCATCAATCAAGCACAGGATGATGAAACTGAGCAGTGACCTTTCCGACAAGGATAGCGACTTCATTCCCAGCTATTCGCTTGGCCATAATGGTTTCCTGTTCGGTTCTTTCGTGAGGCTCAAGGAGGGGATGGAGTCTATTGTGAAAGCCGAGTATCTGGATCAAAAGACAATGGATGTAGACAAGGCGTTCGGAGAAGCAAAGGCTGGGGTAGGAGGTTTCTTGAAGGATGCTTGGTTCTTCGGGATACAGAAGAATATCCTTGTTCTTTCCAATCGATCGGCGAGAGCATTCGAGGCGTATGTCAACTGGCTCATTGAAGGCGATGGCGGAAGTCATCGGTGCAGGATTACTCCCAAGAAGAAAGTTTCTGACACGATAGACGCCGCAGAAATAAAGAGCATTTCCGTCGGGGATGAAGCTTGGGTCAACGCAAAAGGGAATAGCAGGGCGGTAGACGCAATGGGGACCAAATTCCAAGACCTAAAGACCGAATTGCTCCATTTTCTCCTGAGCGACATTGACAAGCCGAAGGATATTGAATGGGATGACATTGTCTCTGCCACGCTGATGTTGAAGTTCCGGAAAAATCGCAAATCGAAAAACGACGCACTTTCTGCCGCCCTGAGATTGGTTGACAACCAATACATCAAGATTAAAGACAAGAACGGGAGGACGTTCTCCGGAGGCGAGTTCGTCGTGAAGGTCACCAGGCAGGTAGAGAAGACATCCAACGGATACTATAATGAAAAAATTGTCCAGCAGGATATGGCCGACATCATTTATGAGGTGGAGCATGGGAAAGTGGTTTGTTAGAGTAGCGATAATGCTGGCGATTTCGACGGCCTTGTCCTCCATCGGATTTTCTTGCGGGGAGGTTGTCTTGTCGGTCCTCTATACGGTCCTTGGCATTATTTTTTCCATAACCATGAGCCTGCAGATGTCCTTTTCTTTCGTCGATGTCGAAAACGACGAGTACGTCAAGAGATTTCGTGGGCAAATCTCCCGTCTGCGTGCCATCTCCATCGTCTTGTTTTCAATCGCGACCATTCTCTTTGTGTTTTCGAGCAGTCCTTTCCACACGTCGTTTGGTCCGGTTTCGCTCGATATGGGAATCACATCCTCGGTCTTCATTGCCTATTGTCTGCTTTCGTTCGGGTTCAACTTCCGCGTGCTTTCACAAACAAAAGAGGAGATAGAGGATGCGATCAGAAGGTCGAGGCGAGATGAACGATAGACGCTTGGCGAAAGGAGTCCTGTGGGGCCTTGAGGTAATCTTCTATACTATAATAGAGCAATGGGTAAGGCAAGAAATTTTGTTATGAGAGACTGGCTTCGCCCGATGATGGCAGGCATCGTTGTCTGGGTGCTTTCGTCGGTCTTTCTTATTGGATCTCCCATCGGGGAACTGCAGAAGTTGTATGCAAAATCGCTTGACGTGGGATTTGTCTATGCAACGACCATGTTCGGGCTGATTGTATCTGCCTATGCCATCCTACAGGGATTTACCAGCATCCATGCCAAACAGATGAAGCGGTGGTTCTTCTATGGTCGACTCAAGTGGATTCTCGAAGCGACTCTTTTTGCCTTGATGGTATTTGGAATGGCATGCCTTGTGCTTGATAGCACCAACGAGAGCCATATTCCTAGACAGCTGTTGATTGTCAGCATTGGGTTCTTGCACGGGCTGATCGCATTCACAATGGACTCTGTCTTTCAGTGGATTAAAATCATTATCCGGTATTTTGACAGACCGGATAATGAAAAAGAAACCTGACTTCAACGCCCTTTGAAAACCCGTTAAACGGATGTGCGAGAGTAGGTTCGTGCCGCGAGCCGACATCCACGTCTTTTGCGTTCCGGCAGGCACTATCGCCCGGCCGGTTCACCTCCTTTCCGGCCGGGCCTTTGATTGTCCGGCTTCCCGGCGGCCCATCATGTATCCAGGGCCGGAGGAGGGCCCGTACATGAATGAGTTCGCAACTGCGGTCGTGATCTGCGGCACCATCGTCGTGTTCTCCATGGAGCTGGTCAAGCGGCTATGGAAACAGCATTTCGAGAAGTTTCCCTCGTGGCTCGGCATCTGCTGCGGCATCTGGCTCAGCGGGATGGCGACCTTCGTCTACTGCAGCGAATGGCAGTCCGGCTACAGGTGGCTGCTGGTCTGGGCGGGGGCTTTCCTCTTCCAGTATTTCATCTCGATGGAGATTGCAAAGCGCGTGGTGGACGCGGTGGTCGGCAGGATTGCCGGCACCAGGCTGGAGGAGTGATGTGGGGAAGTGGATCAAGGCTCACGCCGAGGCTCTTGTGCTTGCCCTTTCTGCTGCTTGCGGCCTCCTTGCCGGGCTGGTGCTCGGCGGCGGACCCCGCAGACATGACGGACGCGGAGATCCTGACGGAGCTCTCGGAGATCTACGGAAGGCAGCAGGAGAGGCTGGCAAGCGCGGAGACGACGCTGCGGAGCTTGCGTCCGATGCTGGAAGGGTCGCAGACGACCTTGCGGGAGCTGCAGGAGAAATCGACGACGCTCTCGGCGGACTTGCGGGGACTGGGGACGATAATCAGCGCGTCCACGACCTCCTTGCAGAACTCGATAGAAGGCATGGAGGCGGAAATCCGCAGCCTGAAAGCTAGCAACGCGTGGCTGAAGGCGGGAGTGTGGTCGGCATTCCTGGCGACCCTTGGCATATCCTTATTATATATGGCGCGATGACTGGCCGGGCCTCGGATTATCCGGGGCCCTGATTGTTTAGCCTGATGCCATGGAATTTCTATCGTTGGTGAACAACCTGGGACCTACCGCCCTGATCATCCTGTTGCTAGTCATCGTGATCATGTCGATACGCCAGTACCGGGACGACGTCAGGAGCACCAAGAGCTGGTTTGCGAGCCAGATCGAGGAGCAGAAAAAACGTGACAAGGAGCAGGACGACAAGATCCTGTTCCTCCAGCAGCATACCGTCTCCAAAGAGGACATGTACCAGCAGTTCGGCGGATGGCGCACGGAACTCGCCAACGTCAACCAGAACATCCTTCATCTGACGGAACTTGTGAACAAGCAAAGGAAGGATTGATATGGAACTCAATACGGTGAAGAAAAAAGAGCTCCGCGGAGAACTGCTCCGGTTCCTTGCGGGAATCTACCCTGAGGGTGTGATCAGGGAGAGCGTCTTCGAGACGTTCTTCGAATATTACAAGACCGAGTACATCGAGCAGGAGATGGCGTATCTGGTGGACAAGGGCTACGTGGCGCGCAAGGACATCCCGACGCCGTTCGGCCCCACCTTCGAGAAAGTCGTCAGTTTCCGGCTGACCCCGAGCGGACGCGACGTCCTTGACGGCACATTGCCTGATACGGGCATCCAGGTCCGGAGGTGAGCCATGGGCAGAAGGAGCAAGGCCGAGATGCTCGACCTGGTCGAGCGGATCGTGCGGATGCACGACGAGGAGAAGCTGACGTTCGACCAGATCGCCGACAAGCTGCAGGGAGAGGACTACGACATCTCCCGGGAGAGCGCCAGGCGGTCGTACAACAACGCGGCGGCGAAGGCGGAGAAATATAAGCTGGCGGCCGAGAGCGCCAGGGAGATCGTGAATGCGGCCAAGGGCACGAACACGGATCTGGCAGAGGCTGCGAACAGCGTCGTCGCCAACATGTTCTACGACCGCATCATGCGGATGGACGGGCTGGACTTCGAGAACGACAAGGACTTGTTCAAGGCGATGGCGCCGGTGATGACGAACCAGGTGCGCCTGGCGCAGGCGCGGCTGAACTGGCAGAACGGAGTGGAAAAGACGAAGGCGGCCATCTACGACGAGCTGGCGAAGCAACTTGGGGAGAACCCCGGGCTGCTCTCCCAGCTCCAGCAGGCGATCGCCGGCCTGAAGGTCAAGGAGAAGTGATGTTCCGGATATTGACCGACGAGGACCTGGCATGGGTCGACAACGATTGCCGTGAGAGGAGAGGAAGCCATGGGCGCGCTTGACGAGCTGGTCGCGCGGAGTCCGGAGCTGCAACGTGCCGCCCAGGACGAGCGGGAGCGCAAGGAACGTGAAGACAGACTCGCGAGGGCCGAGTCCGACTTCCCTTACTTCTGCGACACCTACCTGAAGGATTATTTCTATTGCGGTCCTGCGGAGTACCAGCGGATCCTGTACGACATGATCCAGAGCCGGGAGCTGACCGCGATGCAGGCTGCCCGGCTGAAGGAGCTGGTACCCGGAAAGTACCAGGACTACTTCAAGCCTGCGAAGGACATCAAGGGCATCGTGGACGTCGAGCCGCGTCAGCACGGCAAGTCGACCAGAATGACATTCGCCTATCCCTTATGGTGTCTGCTATTCCACAAGGCAAACTTCATCCTGATCATCGGCGCGAGCGACGACGACGCGCAGCTGCAGATGGACAACATCCGCTTCGCGCTGGAAGAGAACGACCGGATCCTCGCGGATTTCGGACTAAGGAAGGGCTCGCCTTGGAACAAGGGGTTCCTGAGGCTCGCCGACGGGCCGACGGTCATGGCCAAGGGCAAGGGCGGGTCCCTGAGGGGCCGGCGCAACAAGCAGTACCGGCCGGACCTGATCATCGTCGACGACACGATGAAGGACGATGAGAGCGACAGCAGCCAGCAGCGGGACAAGGTGTGCCGGTGGTTCAACCGGACCATCCAGCCGCTGGGCACGGACGCGCTGATCGTGGTGGTCAACACCATCACCAACGAGGACGACCTGCCGAGCCGGCTTTTGAACGACATCAAGGCGGGGACGAAGAAGGGGTGGGTCGGCCTCAGGTTCTCCGCGCAGGTGCCTGACAGGGACGATCCGAAGGGGTGGCGTCCGCTGTGGCCTGAGCGCTACACGCACGAGGATCTCGAGAGGATCCGCAGCAACATCGGCAGCCTCGCCTACGCCATAGAGTTCCTCAGCGAGCCGCTGAACGACGACGACCGGATCTTCAAGCCGGCATGGATCCAGAGGATCCGCACGGAGGAGATTCCGTCGGGAAGCGACTGGGTGGCGTACGAGGGGATCGACCCTGCGACCGGCGCGCACGACATGAGCGCGGTGGTCGACATCCGGCGCAACAGCCGGACCGGAGAGGTCGTCGTGGTCTCCAGCCACGGCAAAAAGGAAAGCACCGAGAGCTTCGCCGAGCGGCTGATCCAGCGCTACCGGATCTTCCGCTACCGCAAGGCGTTCATGGAGAACGTGACGTTCCAGAACGTCTACAGGAAGCAGGTCATATCGAAGGCCGAGGCGCAGCACGTGCACCTGCCGCTCTCCGGCAAGGCGCCCGGATCGGCGAGCAAGGCCACGAGGCTGATGTACATCAGCCCAATGGTGGAGAACGGCACGATCCGGTTCGCACCGGGCAACGAAGCGCTCATCGACCAGCTGACAGGGTTCCCCGCCGCCGGCTACGACGACCTGTGCGACGCGTTGTACTATGCGGTGCTCGCGAGCGAGTCGAAAGGCGGTGGCGAGGCATACACGGGCACGAGATACAGGATGCGCGAGGTGTATGACATCCTCGCTGGCGGAAGGGGGAGGGGCAGATGATCGGACAGTATTACCTCGGCCGGCCGGGAGCCGGCAGGCTCACGGAGGGCGAGATCCTGCAGGCGGTCGCCGTCAAGCGGCTGTGGAACGTGGACCTGCGCCGGCAGCTTCGCTACTACATGGCCGCGAACCCTCCCATCCTGGAGAGCGACGTGTCCAACAAGGTCGCCGTCGGATTCGGCCGCAAGCTGGTGAAGACCGTCACCGGATTCATGTTCAAGAACGGGGCGATCACCTACAGGTATCCGGACGGGATGGAGAGGCTGAGGGACTACGTCGAGGACGTGTTCCGCTGCAACGGCGAGCAGGCCGAGAACGTCGCCCTCGGGCGCGACCAGAGCCGGTTCGGGGCTGCCTACGAGATGCTCTGGGTCGACAAGGGGGACGTGCATCCCCGCTTCCACCGGGTGCATGCCAGCCAGATCATGCCGGTGTGGTACGAGCAGGTCGAGCCGAGGATGCGCTGCGCGGTCAACTTCTACCACACGAGCGACGGTGTGGACCACTACGACGTCTACTACGACGATGTGGTCCAGAGGTTCGTGCAGGATGGAGGGCATCTCCTCCTGACGGACGAGAGCCGGCACTGGTTCGGCATGGTGCCGGTCATCGAGTACCGCAACAACGAGGAAGGCCAGGGCGACATCGAGTGCGTCGAGGGGCTGATCGATGCCTTCGACCGGCTGGTGAGCAACGCGGTGGACGAGGACGCCAAGTTCGCCGACGCGCTGCTGACGATCGTCAACGCGTCGCTGTCTGACGACGACATGGACGACGTGCAGTCCAAGCGCGTCCTCGAGCTGCCGGAGAACAGCTCCGCGGCCTACCTGACCAAGCCTGACACATACACGAGCAAGAAGGCCCTGATGGACAAGATCGAGAGTCTGATCCACAGCCTCTCCGGCATCCCCAAGCTGGACGACCGGGACGCCATGGCTCAGACGAGCGGCGAGGCTCTCAAGTACCTTTTCGCCTCATTCGAGGATATGGTGGCTGGGGAGAAGCAGAGCTACTTTGACGACGGGCTGAGGCAACGGCTGCGGATGCTCTGCTCCTACGAGTCGTGGCTGGAGAACCTGGGCTTGCCGGACGAGGAGGGAGAGACCTCTTACGACCCCTCCGGCATCGTCATCGAGTGGACGCGCAATCTGCCGGCGGAGACGACGAACATCGTCGACAACGCCATCAAGGCGGCGCCGTACATGTCGAAGAGGACGATGGTGGAGCAGCTGCACAAGGCCGGCATCGTCAGCAGCGTGGACGACGAGATGGCCAGGCTGGACGAGCAGGATGCGGCCGAGGACGGCGGCATCCTGGATGAGGCGATGAAGGCGTACTGATGGCGACATTCGAGGAACTGTACGGGCCCACACAGGTCGCCCTGGCGAAGCAGCTGCAGGCGGACGACCGCCAGGTGCTCGCGCTCTACGGCAGGGTGCTGCTCGAGTGCCGCGCGAAGGTCAGGAAGCTCTACGACAGATATGCCAAGGACGGGAAGCTGGACAATGCGGACAAGAGCATGGCCAACCGCCTGACGCAGCTCCAGGACGAGATTCAGAAGATTATGGACGAGAGGCTTCCCGGCATCATCAAATACCAGTCGAAGCTGACAGGGGAGATGTACGAGGAGTCCTTCTACCGGCACTGCTGGTGCATTGACAAGGGCGGTACGGTCGGGCTGGATTTCGGACTGCTTCCGAAAGATGCGGTCGACAAGGCGGTCAAGGGTACCTACGACACGTTCGGCAGGAGCAGGCTTCTGCTCGACAGGACGAATGCGGTGCGGAGACTGAAGGAAGACATCGGCCTCGCGCTGATCAGGGGCGATTCATACCAGTCGCTCTCGGCGAAGATCGCCTCGCACATCGGCGTCGACATCGAGGCGACGAAGAAGGTCCGCTACCTGCACAAGGGCCTGTCGGCATGGTCGATGCTGGTGGCGAGGACCGAGGGCCAGCGGGTCATCGCGGAGGGACAGCAGGCGGCCTACCAGAAGGCCAGGGACCTCGGGTGCGACATCGAGGAGGTCTGGGACGCGACGCTGGACGCCAGGACGAGGCCGGAGCACGCCATACTGGACCAGCAGGTGAAGGACGAGGAGCATGGCGGATGGTTTGTTCCCAGGCTGGGTAAGTACGTTCCTGCCCCGCTGCACAGCGGCGACCCGGCTTTCGACCTCAACTGCCGGTGCCGGGTGACCGCGAGGGTGAAGTATCTCAATGAGGGCGACGGCAGACGGCTCTCATATGACGACTGGGTTGTCGACCAATGGAGCAGGGAGCCTGAGCTGAAGGACAAAGGTATGGAGAGAAGCATCCAGAGATATCAGATTGAGAAGATGCGGCTGTATCCTGAAAATCTTCGCATCGACAAGGAGAACAAGATGGGCAGATATGGGCTGGATCCGGCGAAGACCGGCCATGCCATTCCCGTTCTTGGCGCATTTGGAATCAGGAATGATGAAGCCGGAAGGGATTATCTCGACTCGTTGATCAGGGAGAACATCTCCAAGTCTGACATCAAATATACTGGGAACATCGAACAGGGGCGCAAGTACAACTCGATACTCCATCTCAAAGACCAAAACGGTGCTGAAGTTGACCTGCTCGTATCATGGATTTACAATACTTACAAAGACCCGAAATATGGTAGTGATACTCGCGCTGCTCACATGACCACCTTTTACATCAAGAAATGAGGGAGAATCCTGATGTTTCCAGACAATTATGAACCACAGATGAGTGATCTGCTTCGTTTGACAAGACGGCATCACTCAGAAACGACATCAGGAGAAGGGCCGTACGACTTTCCTCCAGGTACCAGATGCGTGCTCGATGACTGGTTCCATGGGGATGAGCATTGGGGGGTGTTGGTGGACACCGAGGACAAGGTGGTCTATTTGGACGTTCCCAAGAGGGACCTCGAGTTCGTCTCCCACTGATTTCTCCCCAATCCCCGGTTCCGCCGGGGATTTTTCATGCCCGTTCAAAAACGGCCCCAGACGCGTCGGTCTGGCAAAAACCCAAAGTTACACGTCTTTGGCCAGACACCCCGTTTATCAACGTTTATAAACGGGTCTCCGCCGAAGTTTCGTTCCTGCCTTGATCCCGGTTCCGTCCCGATTGCACGGATGCCCTTGGAAATCCCCCTTTCCGCCCATGCCCTCGGATTGCCTGCCATCCATGGCTGGTAGGCTGGAGGAAAGCCCCGAGGAGGGGGCCAAGCCCATGAGGAGATTCATGAACCTGTATCTGGACGAGGACAAGGGTGCGGGCGCCGGGGGCGTCGCCGACCCGAAGCCCGACGAGGCCACCGAGGTGGACGCGGTCCGGAAGGAGCTCGAGGCGCTCAAGGCCGAGAACGAGAAGCTGAAAAAGGAAGAGGCGGACCGCCAGGCCAAAGCCGAAGAGGAACGGAAGGCCAAGCTGACCGAGGAGCAGCGGAAGGCGGAGGAAGAGAAGGCCCTGAGGGATTCCCTGGTGAGCCAGAACCGCGACTTCCAGCTGAAGAAAGCAGGCCTCGACAAGAAGTACGCGGCCCTGGTCACCGGCGACACCGCCGAGGAGATCGAGGCGAGCGGGGCGCTCGTGGCGCAGCTGGTCGAGGAGACCAAGGCTGCGGCGATCGCGGAGGCCAAGAAGGGCATGGCCGCCACCGGGGCTCCCGGAGTAGGCGGGCATGAGGAGACGATGACGCTCGAGGAGTACACCCTCAAGACCCTCAAGGGAGGCAGATGATGATCACCGTGTTGCGCGACATCGCACAGGCGCACGCCGACGTGTTCCACCAGGTGGACGACGTGCTGGAGAATTGCCCCGTGCTGGACTCAATCCCGTTCTGCGCGACGACCGACGGGATGGACCACAAGTACGAGAACCTGTCCTCCGTCGAGGGCGGCGGGCTGAAGAAGCAGGACGAGGAGCCGCAGAAGGCTACCGCCACGAGCAACCTCGGGACGCTGACCACCGGCATCCTCG